>Ga0302250_1000805_pt1 | contig 27136 bp, 26 predicted proteins | sample AAG_RA_Asp_MG_FD_193536 | JGI IMG/M metagenome (GOLD analysis project Ga0302250, IMG submission 193536) | Enriched activated sludge microbial communities from anaerobic digester in WTTP, New Holstein, Wisconsin, United States - AAG_RA_Asp | ecosystem: Engineered > Bioreactor > Anaerobic >... | reverse complement strand
GGGAAACATTCCTGGCGTTTCGGAACAAGGCCTGGGAGTTACCGATTCCGGTTCGGTGCTGAACTACCTCTATTTTGGTGTGAACAAAGGTGTTTATCCCTCTTTGATATTCCTTGGGATAGGGGCAATGACGGATTTCTCAACCCTCATAGCCAATCCGCGCTTGATTCTTTTGGGAGCGGCTGCCCAGTTTGGCATCTTTGCCACCTTCATGGGTTCCATCCTTTTGGGATTCAACATCATGGAAGCCGCTTCGATCGGAATAATCGGTGGAGCGGATGGCCCTACCTCGATCTTTCTGGCATCCAAGCTGGCCCCTCATCTTTTGGGCTCAATTGCGTTGGCGGCATATTCTTACATGGCTTTGGTGCCGGTGATCCAACCGCCAATCATGAGGCTACTCACAACCAAAAAAGAACGCCTGATCCGCATGAAAGCGCTGAGAGTGGTATCCAAGAAGGAAAAGATCATTTTTCCGCTGGTTGCCTTTGTGGTAACGACCTTTATTTCTCCCGGCAGCGTGGTGCTTTTGGCGATGCTGTTTTTGGGTAACCTGCTTAAAGAAAGCGGGGTTACGGAACGTCTGGCCCAATCTGCACGCAGCGTTTTGATCGATGTGGTAACCGTGTTGATCGGCCTTACTGTGGGAGCCAAAACTACTGCCGCAGTGTTTCTTACCCCTGCCACGATCAAGATCTTCCTTTTGGGTGCCACTGCTTTCGCTGTTGCTACTGCAGCAGGCGTGCTCTTTGCCAAAATCATGAATCTCTTTACCAAAAACAAGATCAATCCCCTTATCGGAAATGCCGGAGTTTCGGCAGTTCCGGCTTCCGCCAGAGTTTCCCAGATGATCGGGCAGCAGTATGACCGCACTAACTACCTGCTGATGCATGCCATGGCTCCAAATGTAGCCGGAGTGGTGGGTTCAGCAGTGGCGGCAGGGGTGCTGCTGGGGATTTTAGGGAATTGACAAGGTGGAAAAGTGGAAGGGTGAAAAGGTGGAAAGGAGTCGTAAAGTGACAGATTGTGGTGATATTACGCTTATTGAGGTAACCAGTAATGTATAATTATCGAGATCTTCAGCTATGGGAAGTAAGCATGAAGCTATATCTGGATATCCATAAAGCTTCCAGGAGTTTTCCATCTTTCGAGCAGTATGAGCTCGCCAAGCACCTGAGAAAGACTGCCTTGTCCATTCCATCCAATATCTCTGAAGGAGCCGGGAGAAAATCTACCAAGGAATTTATCCGGCATTTGGATATTGCCCATGGTTCGCTTTCCGAATTTGAAACCCAATTGGAAGCAGCACACTTGCTTGGTTATCTGCAGGATCACAGCGAATACATAAAGACCATATCTCACATCAGAAGCATGCTGGTTGGACTGATGCGATCTCTTCGTAACAAACTGAAAGAAAGTGATAAAGCATAAAAGATGAGGGACATCAACCTGTCTATATACGGAAAAAGCCCAGCGAATGGCTTCGATCTCCGAACTGGGTTTCCTTTGCACCTTTACACCTTTCCACTTATCAGCACAAACAAGATATGCACTAAATAAAAAACGAGGAGGCTTAAAATGCCAAAAGTCCTGATTGCCACAGAAAAACCTTTTGCCGCGGAAGCCGTGCAAAAGATCAAGGCGGAGCTTGATGCCGCCAAGTATGAGTATTCCTTTTTGGAAAACTACACCGACGTAAAAGATTTGCATGCCGCTTTGGCCGATGCGGAGGCAGTGATCATCCGTAGCGACATCATCGATGAAGCGGCGCTAAATGCTGCTCCCAAGCTGAAAATCGTGGTTCGCGCAGGTGCGGGCTATGACAACATCGACCTCAAAGCCGCCACAGCGCACAATGTGGTCGCCATGAACACCCCGGGCCAGAATTCCAACGCCGTGGCTGAACTGGCAATCGGTATGATGATCTACATGGCGAGAGGCAAATTCAACGGTAAATCCGGCAGCGAACTGGCCGGGAAAGCCCTGGTGCTCTATGGTTATGGCTTTGTAGCACGTTACGTGGCCAAGATCGCCAAGGGGATCGGCATGGAGGTCTATGCCTATGATCCCTACCTCACCAACGAGATCATGACCAAAGACGGCGTGAAACCTCTTGCCAGCGTGGAAGATATCTTCAAAACAGGTGACTATATCTCCCTGCACATTCCGGCAAACGAACAGACCAAGAAATCCATCAACTGGAGCCTGCTGTCCCTTATGAAACCCGGTGCCATCCTGGTTAATACTGCCCGCAAGGAAGTTATCAACGAGGATGATCTGGTCAAAGCCCTTGCCGAAATCAAAAAGTTCCGCTACGTAAGCGACGTTGAGCCCGGAAATGCCGCTCAGTTAACCGAACAATTTGCCGATCGCGTTTACTGGACTCCCAAGAAAATGGGTGCCCAAACCGAGGAAGCCAATACCAATGCAGGCGTGGCATCTGCCCGTCAGATAATCGCTTTCTTCGAGAAAGGCGACAAAACCTACAAAGTTAACTGATCCACTCACCCAAACTAATTATCCTGCAGGGGGTTGGCACTGCCAGCCCCCAATTCTCCACTTTTTCTGATGCCTGTCATACCGCTATCATACCACATGATCATGTGGTATGATAGCGGTATGATAATGGTGTAATGGCATCCAAACCCCGTTAGGGGTGACACTATTATTGAAACCAGTTTGGTGTCACCCCTTTCAGGGTTCTTTTTCATAACTGCATATTTTCCAGGGGTTAACACCCCTGGCTATAATATTTCATCCCTTTCGGGATTTATGTGATGCACTTTTATTGGCTTCCAGATAGCATTGAAGGCTGAATTATTCTACGGTCTTCTGTTTTTTAGGTTGGAGGTGGTAAACTTGGGTCAAAAAGCTATAGGGTGTCATGAATAAAATAGGTTTCCAGACTACTTTTTCTGGTTTTCCCTCGCGTTCCATACCCTTCGAAAGGACGTGCAAGCCGACCACCCCACAATATAATTAAGAGCTAAAACGCTTGATCTTCAGCCTTTATTCCAAACTCATGGCTCAGTGAGCTGGGATATGTGTCTTTATTTCAGGATTGTTATCTTCGTGGTGGTTACCATTCGGTCTGCTGAGACCTTTACTATATATATACCGGAAGCAAGCGGTCTGTTGTTATCGTCCTTACCATTCCAGATCGTGGAATAGAACTCTCCATTTTGCTTCACATCTCTTGATAGTCCAGCTTTGCTGACAAGGTTGTTGTAGCTTTCGCCTATGTGGAGGGTTTTCACTTTCTGCCCGCGGATGTTGTATATCTCCACTTCTGGAGGCAAGGCAGGCTTCTTGGGCAATGTGAATTCGATAAATACTCCCGCAACCCGGCTGGTATTCAGCATAGGATTGGGATAGACCGATACTCTGAATCCTTCAGGCGGAGTAGGCAACTCCGGATCATCAATACCTACATAGGGCGTAGAGCCATATTCATAACAGCCCATATCTATCCTACCATTCCAGATCCGGTAGTTACCTGCCAGGTCCATGGGCGGCAGGTTCAATCCGGTCGTATCTGCCGTGCCGGTATTGATACAGGGTGAGCCAGAGCGTAACTGATAATACTCTGGTTGATCTATACTCAGATTTGTATCTACTGTGCCCAAAAATAACGGATTGGAATCCATAATATTATCTGTAAGAGTGACCAGGTCGGGCAATGAGCTGCCGATAGTTCCCGTTCTGAAAAGGCTGTTGCTGACGCTTGCGCTATAACTCATCCCAGTACTACTGATATAGTTCATTAGATAAAGTTCGTAAGGCGTTCCGGGGTTATAAGAGACCAGATTCCTGATATCGGCACCACCTATTACGCTGGTGAGAGTGCCATTGGCATTGTTGTTGGCAAAGGTGCAGTTGTTGATCTGCATCGGCTGAAAGCGGTTTTGCATGTATATAGGATTACTCACCCAACTACCGTTCGAAACCGTGTTATTGATGATCAGCACATTGCTCATGTCCAGGTTGAAATCATCAAAATCCGGATAGATGTTAATATAGACAAAAGGCCAGGCATCTTGGGCTGTGTTGTTGGCAATGATCGAGTTCCGAAGAACCAGATCGCAGGACTGAAAACGAAAACCCATATCATTGCTTTGCCAATCTGTTATCGTATTATCAGCTGAGACAAAATTATCAACCATCAGATTGTCGCATTCGAATGCGAAGATAGTCATTAAGTCGTTATCATATGTTGTATTTCCGGCAACTATGTTTTCAATTACGACATTATTGCAATATCCAATAGCCATCCCTGATAAATCTGTACCCCAGTTATCATCAAATATTAGATCATGTAGATAGATGTCTGAGCCATATAAGACTCCCAGCGGGAAGGTATAAATGCTTCTACTATTAATCATTTTCATGCCTGATAACTCAATATCGGTAACGCAAGTGGGATACCAAAAAGTGCGGAGCATTTCTCCATCTAAAAGACAATCATCAGTACCGGAACCGACAACCCGCGTATGGGACTTCATACCTATTGGGAAAGCTTGTCCATTCTGCGTGTGCGAGTAAACTCCTGGGGCAAGATGAATTGTTCTGGGGTTGTCCGGATTTGATGCGATGAGCTGCATGGCATTCGCTATGCTTCTTTTCGGCGATGTGGATGATAAACCGTCATTGGTATCGCTACCATCCGGAGATATGTACAGATCATGATCTATCAGATCAAGGAATCCATTCTGAATACTTATGTCAAGGTTAGCGTATCGAACAGCAATGTAAAAACCATCTGGTTCGCTAAGGGGTATACTGCCTAACAACAGAGAAATGCTATACTGATTTGTGGTTTCAGTTATAAACCGTATATTTATATCCATCCCGGAAGGTGCGGAATTATTGTAAATAGAGCAGAGATTGTTCTGATCTAATGTAAGGTTGTCAGATGAATTGAATTGTAACCCTCCTCCCTCGTAGATTGCCTGGTTATCATAGATTTGAACGGCTGACAAAGTCAGAGATGAGTACTGTGTTACAGAGATACCGCCTCCACTCAACGCAATACAATTCCTAATGATACAATGAGTAACGATGGCTTGAGAATAGAGTTTTAGATATATACCACCACCAGCAAAATTAAGGTCGCCGCTGTAGTTACCCTCCTCGTTATTTACCATTGTAAAGCCGGTGATTGTAATTGTCTCGCCGTTGATAACTCTGAAACATGAATTCATGTTGCCGTCTATGATAGTGTTTTCGATGTATTGTTGTTGGGGGTCGGTAGCATAAAGGCTCACAAGCGAGATATTGTAATCTATGAATTCAATATTCCCTTCATAACGTCCAGGATACACTTGTACTACATCCCCATGTCTTGAGTCGTTCACTGCTGCCTGTATGCTTGTGTATTGCTGTGTGCCGTCCAGTGATACGGTCCTTGTTGTGCTTAATATAAGACATGGTAGAGTCAGGATTAACAAAAGAAAGTGGATTTTCATATCCTATCCTTATCTGAAATGGGGCGGGGTTAACCAAGCCATCAATCTTGAGCTATTTTAAGATAATTATTTTTGTAGGTTTTGATGAACTCGCATTACGTGGCTTTAAGATATAGATTCCGGAAGCAACAGCAGCACCATCGTCACCAAGCAAATCCCAGCTTATCTTGCCGGACTTATCCATAGCCAAGGAGCGCATCTTTTGACCCTTTATATTGTAGATATCTAACATCAATGGTTGTTTTGTATTAGATGAGATGGTTAGCTGCTCACCCGAACGCACAGGATTAGGATACGCTTGCAACTCCACAGCAGAGCAACTATTCACCTCATCTGCAATCTCTGAAGAAACTGCTACGTGGTAAGAGTAAATTTTGTGATTGTTCAGCAAACGCAGATTGTTGTTATAGGTAAAAGTAGTGCAGACTGTTGAAGCATTGGTACTGGCTGGGAAGTAAAACTCATGCACGATCGGGAAATCATTGGTCCACAAAGCGAAGATGGCTATCGAATCCGGAAGGCAGACAGACATGGTAGTTATCTCTGCTGATATTGTTGCTATACTGGGATAGTATCCTCCAAAATTAAAGGAATACATAACATTTGGAAATAGTTCTATCGGGCTATAATTGCAATACACACTATTGTTATGAACTCGCAGGATCCGATCATTTCCAAAGGGGTAGAATTTCCCACCAAGCTGATATTCGGGATTAGGAGAAGTGAAGAAATACAAATGCAAGGAATCAGGCTCTACGAAAGAACACTCCAGGCAGCCATCATTATAGATTATCTGAGGAGAATCAATGTACCATCTGCCAAACACCTCGGAAGGGTCTGTGCCATAAATATTTGTTAATGTTGTGGATGCAAAATATGGATATGAACATATCTGAGTAGATAAATAATCCCCATTACTATAAAATAAATCCCATACTTCCGGAGAGCCAAAACCTGCCGTATTATCGTTAACATACACAAAATACTCATTGGGTAGCGATATAACAATAGGCGACCTCTGTGGTTCACCCTCAAAATTCATGATGCTATTACGATTTCCACTGTCAAGATCATAGTACACCAAACTATCCGGCAAAGCCAGAGCTATTGCATCATCAGATACAACATTAGTCAAGCGGTGATAATCATAAAAATAGCCCAAGGCAAACTCATCAATGATGCGATAGCTAAGAGTATTCTGATTGAGAGTAATTACTGCCAACCCCTCCGCATTTATCGCGGAAGGATAACAATAGACCATGTATTGCTTGCCATATCTCTGAACAAAATATCGTTCGTAAGGTGATATATTATGCAAACCTGAAGCCGTGCCGATATCTACCTGCGGTGTTACCTCATTGGTTTGGGCAAGAAATTGAAACCCATAGAATTGGATTGAAGAAGTACCGAAGTTGAGTTTGTAAAACTGTAGATCGCCATTGGGGAGTTGCATCACATAGTCATACTCATAAGGAATAGCTACAGAATCTAATGCAGTTACTTCAAGGTGTGGGTCAAGGGCAAAAAACGCATTAGCGATCGCCCAAAATAATGTTATAAGCAGTACAAGCTTCTTCATTGTCTTTCGCAAGCTCCTTGTAAACATTAGCAATATGCCTAAAAATCATGATTCATCAGGATTTTTATATCACTCACTTCTATCGTTCATGTTTTACAGTGGCACGGATCAATGCTTTTTTACTTAAAAAACCTTGTCAAGCAAATTCTGATAATTTCTCGCATTCCTTACTTGACAGGAAAAAGGAGCGAATAAATATGGCGAAAATCAGGATGAGGAGTAAACCATGGAATTCAAGGACATATTTACTCAATTGCGCACTCTGCTTAGCAATACGATGGGAGCAGAGATTTCCTTCGGCCAGCCCACCAAGGTGGGAGATTTGCATGTGATCCCGGTAGCCAAGGTGGCATTTGGTTTTGGCGGTGGGGGAGGGAACTCCGCATCGGCCAGGAAAAAGGAAGCTAAGGAAACTCCGGAAGCCGAAAATCCCGCTGAGCCCAAAGAAGATAAAGCCAAGGGCAACAACTTTGGCGGGGGCGGAGGTGGCGGTGCAAAGACCTATCCACTTGGCATCTATACGCTTAAGGGTGATAGTGTTAAGTTTCATCCCGTGATCAGCATCAAAGAGATTTTGGCAGTGATGGCTTTCATCAGCGTTCTGCTGATCAGATTCCGAAAAATCAACCGTAAAGGAAAATAGAGGTATGTTTATTACAGACAAAAAGATCGAACCCATCCCCTTCTCTTACTTGCCTGCCGGGCTGGACATCTGCTCCTGGGATTCCGTCCAAGAATTCCTGGAAAGCATCTGCGCTTCTGATACCAGCACGGCAAAGGCCTTGGAAGAGCTGGTACTGAAGTATTCCGATCTGATGAAAGCCATGGCTGACGAGCTTTCCTGGCGCTACATAAAGATGAGCATCGATGCTGACGACAGCAGCAAAGCCGATGCCTACAACGAATATTTTGCCGATGTTTATGCTCCCACCGAGGCCTATCAGTTCAGGATTAAAAAGCTCTATTACGACAGCCCTGCCAAAGATAAGCTGGATAAGCAGAAATATGCCCTGTTAGACCAGATCTTCGCCAAGGATATCAAGCTGTTCCGCGAAGAAAACATCGCTTTACAGATCCAGGAATCGGAACTTGCCAATAAATACGGCGGAATCGTAAGCCAGATGAGCGCCCACTTTGACGGCGAGGATAAAACCCCTGCCCAGCTATCCGTTTATCTGAAAGATCCTGACCGGGCTAAGCGTGAACAAGCCTGGCGGCTGCGCTCCGGCCTGTTTATGGCCAAGCAAAATGAGCTGAACAAGCTGTATGACGAACTACGTGAACTGCGGCATAAAATAGCGCTTAACTCCGGATTTGACAATTTCCGGGACTACAAACACATCGAGATGGGACGTTTTTCCTATAGCCCGGAAGATATTTACAAGTTCCATGAGGCAGTGGAAAAAGTGGTGATGCCCTTTGTTGCCAGGCTTAACGAAGAACGTCGCAAGAAGCTGAATCTGGATGCCCTGCGACCCTGGGACACGCAGGTTGACTTGGATGGACGTAAGCTGAAGCCCTTTGAAACCACGGAAGAATTTATCTCAAAAAGCCTGAGAGTGCTTTCCAAGGTAAATCCGGCTTATGCAGAACAGCTCGAGATGATGAACAATACAGGTTTGCTCGACCTCGAAAACCGCAAGGGCAAAGCCCCTGGCGGTTACAACAGCAGCATCAACAACCTGGCCAGTTCTTTCATCTTCATGAATCATGTGAAGCTGCACAACGACGTGGTTACCCTGCTGCACGAATCGGGACATGCCATGCACAGCGCCGCCACATCCGGGATCAAGATTGTGCAATATCTGGAGCCCCCTTCAGAAGTGGCAGAACTGGCTTCGATGACTATGGAACTGCTTACCATGGACTATTGGGACGAGTTTTATCCCGATCCGGCAGATCTGAAAAAAGCCAAAAAAGACCAATTGGAAGGCACCTTGAGCTTTTTGCCTTGGTGCATGATCGTGGATGCACTGCAACATTGGGTTTATCTAAATCCCAATCACACTGCCGAAGAACGCAGCCAGGCCTATGTTGAGCTGGGAAAACGCTTCTCGGTTATTGTTGATTGGAGTGGCCTGGAAGAAATCCGTAAGATTGGCTGGATGCAGCAACTGCACATCTTTGAGGTGCCCTTCTACTACATTGAATACGGCATGGCTCAACTTGGTGCGCTTTCGATCTACATGAATTACAAGCGGGATAAACAAAAGGCATTGCGCCAATATCAGGATTTTTTGAACCTTGGCTACAGCCGTCCCGTGAAAGAGATTTACGAAACCGCCGGTATCAGCCTGGACTTCTCCGAAAACCGTATCAAAGAACTGGTGGACTTTGTGGTTTCCGAACTCGAGGCCCTGGAAAAGCTCTGATGCTTTCGATCATTAGCCCCATCCGCTACGCACCTTTTAATATCGCCAGTGAGGAGTACATCCTTAAGGGATTCTCTGAGGATGTATTCCTGCTGTATATCAACGATCCCAGTATCATAGTAGGCAAACACCAGAATACGCTGGCGGAGATCAATCTGGATTGGGTTAATACACATAAGATTCCTGTGGTTAGGCGTTTAACTGGCGGGGGAAGCGTTTTCCACGATCCAGGAAACTTGAATTTCTCGTTTCTGATGAACGAAGGAGATGAGCAAAGCCGCAGTTTTGAACGCTATACAAGGCCGGTTCTAGAGGTTTTGCACGACCTCGGAATTCATGCCCAACTGGAAGGCCGTAACGACCTAACAATCGAGGGGCGCAAGTTCTCGGGCAATGCAAAAACCTTTGTATATGGTAAAACCTTACAGCATGGTACGATTCTCTACGCCAGCCAGATTGGAGATCTAAGCGAAGCCCTGAAAGTGAAAGCTTATAAATTCAGCGACAAGGCAGTGAAATCCATACGCGCCAGAGTGACCAACGTTAGTGAGCATTTGAGCGAACCGCTGCCCTTGTCCGAATTCGTGGCTCTGATCCGCAAAAAAGTGCACAGCCTGTATCCTGAGATAAAAGACTATTCATATACCGAAACGGATATAGCGGCCATAGAGCAATTGGCAAAGCAGAAATACGCAAGCTGGGAATGGAATTTTGGCAAATCACCCCGATATAATCTGTCTCACGAATTTCGCTGCAAAGCTGGCATCATCGAGATATATCTGCAAGTTAATAAAGGAATTATAGAAGAGGTCAGCATTTTTGGCGATTTCTTCAGTTCCCGGGATATTCATGAACTTGAAGCTGCTTTAACTGGATTGCCGCACAACCGTGAAGCTGTTATGGAAACTCTTATCAGAATGGACTATCGAAGTTTCTTCGGCGCTGTTGAACTGGATGAGCTGCTGGATGCGATGTTTTGAATAGTTACAGGGATTTAGATGTTATCCACCGAGAACTCTGATAACACTGAATTCAAGTTCACCGAGGATACTGAATGCACGGAAAATGTTTGTTATTCCTCATTTCTGCCTCCCGCCTCATTCCTGCGAAAGCACTAATCTCCCGTCAATTTAACCCATGAGATTCCTGCTATCGCAGGAATGAGGTGCACCGATGACCTCTCAATCTCTCGACCCCTCGACAAAGGAAAAATTATGGAACCAAAACTAATTCTCGGAATCTCATCCTGCCTGCTGGGACATAAAGTCCGTTATGACGGTGGGCACAAATACGACAGTTGGCTGGTGGAAACACTTGGCAATTATGTTGATTACGTTCCTGTCTGTCCTGAAGTGGGTTGCGGTTTACCGATTCCCAGAGAAGCTATGCGCTTGGTTGGCGAAGCTTCCGCCCCAAGGCTGATAACTCAAAAGACCTTGATCGACCACACCGACCGAATGCAGCAATTCTGCCGCGCAGAGATTGAAAACCTTCGCTCAAAGGGCCTCTGCGGTTACATCTTCAAAAGTAAATCTCCCTCAAGCGGCATGGAGCGGGTAAAAGTTTATCCTCAGAAAGGGGGAGCTGCTTCGAAAACCGGGGTTGGCCTCTTTGCCAGGGCTTTTATGGATGCATTTCCCCTACTTCCCGTTGAGGAAGAAGGCCGGCTTCACGCTCCGGTTCTAAGGGAAAACTTTATCGAGCGTATCTTTATAATGAACAGATGGTTGCAGTTTAAAAACGCTAATCCTGCGCCAGGAGCTTTGGTGGAGTTTCACACCCGGCACAAGCTGCTGATCATGGCTCACAGCATTGTGCACTACAGGTCAATGGGGTCTTTGGTGGCCAAAAGTTCTGTTCTGCCACTTTCTGAAGTTTTGCAGGAGTATGAATTGCAGCTTATGACCGCGACTAAAAAAGCCGCCACACCTGCCCGGCATCAGAATGTTTTGCTGCATATTCTGGGCTACTTCAAGAAAGACCTCAACGCCTTCGAAAAGGCTGAACTGGTAGAGCTGATAGACAAATATAAGGCCGGTTTTCTACCCTTGATCGTACCGATTACGCTACTGAACCATTATGTGCATAAATACGCCAAGGAGTATCTGGCTAAACAGGTTTATTTAAGCCCACATCCCTTGGAACTGAAGCTGCGGAACCACTGCTGACGAGCTCAGGAAGAGCTTTTAAACAGATCGATCAGTCTGCGCACAGTATCTTGTTCCGCCAACAGCAGATAGATGGAATACGCTGCAAAGACGACCAGGATATAGAGAACGCTGAATCGCAGCAGGTAGAGCCCCGAAACGGCAAGAACTACCAGCAAAGGCAGTTGAGACAGCAGATAGAGTAGTTCCTGTGCAAGCTTTGCTCCGAGCAGCTTCAGCGACATGAAATAGAAAACCAGGTGCATTACCGCACTTACCAGGCAGAATAGCAGAATGGCAAAGCTGAAATCACGCAACAAGCCCAAAGCAAGCGACCCAATCCGCAAAGCCAGGGTTATCAGGTTCCAATAAAGTTCCCAGGACGGTTTACGGCAGATATAGGGGATTCCGCTGATCGGATGGTGCAATAAACTGCTGCTGTAGTACAGCACCAAAGCCAGGATCAAAGGTAATGCCTGGATCCATTTACTACCCCAGATTAGCGGAACCAGGTATTGCAAAGCCAGGGCATAGGCAAGGAGGGCGGGAATCCCGATCTTATATACAAGCGAGCTATAACGCCTTATCCCATCGAGATTTACCCTGGCATCACCCTTTGCCATCAAGGGGAAGAACACTTGCGACAGCGAGGTAGTGAACATATTCACCGGTATAGCGATTAGCTGGGAGGCAAAAAAGAAAACTCCCAGCAAAGCTGGCTCAACAAAAGCGCCCAAAAACAGCACAGGTGCATTGGCCGAAAAAACCTGAAACAGATTTATCAGCGTAACGTTGGCTAGAAATCCCTGATGCCTGGCTCCCAGTGTAAAACTGCGGGATAGGGTCCTAAGGCTGAAAAGCTTGCCTAGCCTTGCCTTGGGAAGGGGGGGGAGAATCAGCGCCAAATATAGCAATTCACTTAAGTTTCCCAGATAAAACAGCAGGATAAAGAGCCACACCTTGCGCCAGAAGAAGATGAGGATGAAACACAATGCACTGTAGACCAGCACATTCAGGGTTTCGGCCAAGGCCAGGGCTTTGAAATACAATAGCTTCTGAGCTCTGGTTCGAACTATTCTGCGCAGGGACTCGATAAACACAATCCCTCCACTAACACTCAGAAGAAGTCCTAACTCGGTACTATGATACAAAGCCCCTATTCCAGATCCCAGAAATGCCAATAGAACAGTCAGCAACGCAGAAAAAAGCAAGCCAATCTGAAGAAGCGCAAAGTAGTTCAGTTTTTCCTGCCGGCGGGAAACCAGATAATGCGAATCCAATCCCCAGACCGTGAAATAAGTAAGAACAACCAAGATAAGGCTATAGCTGCGATATGTGCCCAGGTCGCTCTGGGTGAGCCACTTGGCGATAAATATAAACAGCACAAAACTCACTAGCCGGCGCAGGATTGTGGTAAGCAGGGTCCAGCGGATCCCATGCATCAGAGTTTTGGTGCTCATAAAGCCTTATTGAAAGATGTCGCTTTGGCTGTCGGCAGGGCTTAAACCTAAGTGACGGTAAGCTTTGAAGGTAACCTTGCGGCCCTGGGGGCTGCGCTCCAGAAAGCCTTGCTGCACCAGATAGGGCTCAAAGATTTCTTCTATGGTTCCGGCATCTTCGCCGATGGCAGTGGCGATAGTCTTGATGCCAACCGGTCCACCACGGTAGTTTTCGATAATCGTATTTAAAATGCGTTTATCCATCTCATCCAGGCCGGCGTGATCCACTTGCAGCATTTGCAACGCAGATAGGGCTATATCCTTGTCGATTATTCCCCTGCCTTTGATCTGGGCATAATCGCGAACCCTGCGTAACAGCCGATTGGCGATGCGGGGAGTTCCCCTGCTACGACGAGCCAGTTCTGCTATGCCTTCGTCGTCGGAAGGGATATTCAGCAGCTTGGCGCTCCGGCTGATGATCTGAAACAGGGCGTCGAAATCGTAATAATCCAGGCGCAACACGATGCCAAAGCGATCCCGCAAAGGTGGGGTCAGCAATCCGGCTCTGGTGGTGGCTCCGATCAAGGTGAAATTTTCGATTGGGATCTTCAGGGTGCGGGAGTTTGGTCCGCTATCCAGGATGATCTCCATTTCAAAGTCTTCCATCGCTGGATAGATATATTCCTCAATCACGTGCGACAAACGGTGGATTTCATCGATAAACAGAGCTTCATGGCGTCCTAGGTTGGTCAGGATTCCCGCCAGATCGGAGGGCTTTTCGATCACCGGCCCGCTGGAAACGGTTATATCAACCCCCATTTCCCGGGCAATAATATTGGCCAGCGTGGTTTTACCCAAGCCAGGAGGGCCATAGAAGAGAACATGATCCAGCGATTCACCTCTTAGCCGGGCAGCCTGGATGCTGATCTCCAGGAGTTCTTTCAGGTGATTCTGGCCGATAAAATCTTTAAGGTTTTTAGGGCGCAAAGCCCGGTCAAGATCGCTGTCTTCCTTTAGCTGAGTGGGATTGTTGATGCGTTCCAGCATTATTTGTTGTATTTCTTATAGGGTGGGATGATCAGCGGTTTATCCAGCATTTTGATCAGGGCGGTTCCTTCGGGGATGGGTTGGCGCCAACTGAATTTCTGTCCGCTTTTCTTGTGAGTGATTTCCAGGTGGACCACTTCTCCGGCTTTCCATTGGCTGCGGAAGTTCCCCAATTGCAAAGTAGCAACCACCGTGAAGGGGAATTTCTTTCCATCGCCCACTTGTTTCACTGCGATTGTATGCAGGGGATGCGTTTCCGTGCTTATGATTTCGTCGGGACGCGTATTGATCCAGGCTTTTAGTATATACTCATTGGCGCTTTTATCTTTTTGCCAGGTTATCGATGGGTTTTTCCCGGAGTCCAGAGCTAGTTTTTGAACATACATCCGGGGGATGGTCATCTGAGCGAATGTGGGCAGGATGAATGCCAGAAGCAGGCACAGCAGATAGATTTTTTTCATGTTGCTTCCTTTGTTATCTTATCAATCTTAGCAGTTTCAGCAGTTGCAAATGCCAAACCATCCAGGCAGCTTCCCAAACGATGTGGCGGCTCATTTTGGATACGCCGTTCAGCCTTTCGGTGAAGACGATCGGTATCTCCTTGATCCGAAACCCTTTCACCCAGCTGCGGAAATTCATTTCGATCTGAAAAGCATAACCGTCGGAGAGGATTTTATCCAGGTCTATACTTTCCAAGACTTTGCGGTTAAAACACTTGAATCCGCCAGTAGGGTCTTTTATTGGCATTCCGGTGATCACACGCACGTACTTGCTGGCAAAATAGCTGATCAACAGACGCTTGAACGGCCAATTGATGATGTTTACCCCGTTGCAGTAGCGGCTTCCGATTACCAGATCATACTTCTTGGCCGCTTCGATCAGCCGGGGAACGTCTTCGGGATTGTGCGAGAAATCTGCATCCATTTCCATTATGTATTCATAGCCGTTTTGCAGAGCGTATTTGAAGCCCGTTACATAAGCCGAGCCAAGCCCCATTTTGCCGGGACGCTCGATCAGATGCAGCCGGGGTTCGCTGCTCTGCATGAATTTTACCCGCAGAGCGGTGCCATCGGGGGAGTTGTCGTCCAAGACCAGGATTTCGATGTCCTCGGCCTTGGCCAGAACGGTTTCGATGATGCGTTCGATGTTTTCGATTTCGTTGTAGGTGGGGACTATGACCAGGGTTTTCATTGTTTGTCCAGATTGTTTTCCATTAGTTGGGTTTCCGGAACTTTGCGGAATGGCCTGGCCGGGTTTCCGGCCACGATTGTTTGTTCCGGAACGTCTTTGGTTACTACTGCTCCGGCGGCCACGGTTCCATCGCGGTGAATCGTTTTTCCAGGCAGTATGGTTGCGTTTACTCCGATGCGGGCTCCGTCTTCCATGGTAAGGCCCTTGAAGTGCTCAAAGCGTTCTTTGTCGCGCGCCATATAGTTGTCGTTGCTGGTGGCTGTGCAGGGGGCTACGAAGCAGTAATCGCCGATCGTGGAATAGGCAGTGATGTAGCTATTGGTTTCAAATTTGTTCCGGCTGCCAATCGTAACGAAATTCTCGATGCTTACGTTGCGGCCTACGATGTTCAAATCGCCCAGCTTCACATTTTCTCTGATTGTGGCCAGATCCGCGATCAGATTCCGGCTGCCGATCTTGCACTGGCAGTAGATTATCACATTTGCTCCTATCTGGCAGAAATCGCCAATTTCCGCAGGTTTCAGATCGCTGGGCACCTTGAAGATGCTGCGCGGGCTGGACAAAGGTTTTTTGCCGACAATGGTTCCATCGTCAATCCGGCAGGCCTTGCCGATTACGGTGCCAGGATGAATTACCACGTTGTGGCCGATCAGACAGTCGTCGCCGATCACCGCATCTGCCATGATAATGCTGTTATAGCCTATGCTTACGTTATTTCCCAGCTTGGCTTGATCATCTATGTAGGGGTTCATAAAACCTCCATTTTTACTCATAACGCCATTTTTCTCTCGACAAGGTTTCAGGCAAGGAAAAAAATGTGTCCATGGAAAACAGCATCAAACTCTTTTGTGATCATCTGGCCCTGGAAGGAAAATCCGAGCGCACAATAAGCGCCTACAAGCTCGATCTGGAGCAATTCAGACAATATCTGCAGCGCTTTTTTGAGGCGGATATTCCCTTGGCTGCGGTGAGCGTGCTGAATATTCGTGATTTTTTACGCTGGCTGAACGAGAAAGAAGACTGCAACAGGACCCTGGCGCGTAAAGGTGCGGCACTGAACAGCTTCTTTCGTTTCTGCAAAAGGCAAGGGCTAAGAGGGGATAATCCCATGGAAAAGCTAAAGCGTCCCAAATATGAAAAACCTCTGCCTAAAGTGTTTACCGAGGAGGAGGTGAGGAACCTTCTGGCCATTCCGGACTGCAGTTCACGCTTTGGCATCCGCAACCGGGCTATCCTGGAAACCCTTTATTCCAGTGGACTGCGCTTGATGGAGCTGGCCGGTATCAAGCTAAGCGATTTGGATCTAAACAAAGCTCTGCTGCGCATAACTGGCAAGGGTAATAAGCAGAGAATTGTGCCGGTGGGCAGCCATGCTTTGACAGCGATAAGGGAGTATCTGAAAGTAAGGCCGGATTTCACAAGCGAAAACAGCCCCAATAACCTGTTTTTAACCAGAAGCGGCAAGGCATTTAACAGCAAGCAACTGGATATCATTCTGCGGGCCTATTTCGAGCTCATTGCCCAGGCCAAAGGCTATACGCCGCATACCCTCAGACACAGCTTCGCCACTCACATGCTGTCCCGAGGGGCAGACCTGAGGGCGATTCAGGAATTGCTGGGGCATTCGCAGCTCTCCACCACCCAGGTTTACACTCACGTAAGCCTGGAAGACATCAAAGAAGCCTATAAAAAAGGTCATCCGAGGGGAGACAGCTAAGCAGGATGATTCAGTGTTCCAGCATTGACCTGGCTTCCTGCCTCTCTTTGTCTCTATCCATCGGTTAACTGGTGATTCCGTTATGCCCGGATTCAGCAGCTTGCCATTTTTGCAGCTTCGCCCTTGGGATCTCATCAATTACCCATCCTATAAACAAAGGGTAAGAATAGGATGGGAATAGCGCTTGATAAGTGGAGCGCGAAGCCTGGGAGCCGAGAAAACTGCCCTATCGCTGATCAGTTCTTGCTGTAGCCCTTTATGGGCTGTTTACTCCACTGCTGATTGCCATAGATTTGCCAAACGCCATTATCGCGTTTCAGGTAAGAAATATCTCCGGAGTCTTCAGGTTCTTGCAGAGTGAGGGTTTCATAGGCCGAGGAAAACTTGTTGTTGCTATGTACCACGGCTAAATCGCCCTGGATTTCGATATAGAGCACTTCGATTTCCAACAGGCTGAATTGCGCCATTCTATCCAGCCATAAATCATTGAAATGATAGGCGATCAGGCCTTTGTGCAGATACTCGCTGTGCAGATAATCCATAATGGGCGTGATATTGCTGAGGTTAAAATTCACGCTGATGTTATACATCAGATCTCTTATCTCACGCTGCGCTACGGCCTCGGGATCGCTGGTTTTGCAGCTTCCAACCAGCAGCAAGGCCAGAACAACTGAAAGGGAAAGGAAAAGGCGCCTGGTCTTCATGATTAGCTCAGGCTCAGGATGGCCAGGCACTCGATGTGCCAGGTATTGGGAAACATATCGAAGCTTTGCAGGGAAGTTATCTTGTAACCCCCAGCCTTCAGCAGCTTCAGATCGCGCAGCAGGGTTATGGGCGAGCAGCTTAGGTAGATTATCTGTTTTATCTTTTTTTCTGCTATCAGTTGCAGGCTTTGGGCGTCAACTCCGCTGCGGGGTGGATCCATGATGATCGTATCCGGATTTAGTTCGGCGATCACCTGTGGCAGCAAAGCTTCAAATCTGCCCGTATAAAAACTGAGGTTGTCGATTCCATTATTTGCGGCGTTCAGCCTGGCATCGGCGATAGCCTGGGGATTTTCTTCCAGCAGGGCCAAACGCTTTACCTGGCTGGCCATGGACAGGCCTATCGCGCCAATACCACAGAAGGCGTCCAACACAACGGACTGAGGTTTGAGAGCTGCTCTGAGGCTGCAGAGGATGTTCTCCATCGTGCCGGTATTGATCTGCCAGAAACTGCGGTAATTAAGCTCAAAACGAAGGTCGGAAAGGGTATCGGACAGGCTGTCGGAGCCATACAGGAGTTTTGTTTCCTCGCCCAGGATCACGTTTCCCCGTTGGCGATTGATGTTTTGAACGATTCCGCAAACCTGGGGAAATTCGGCTGTGATCTTTTTTACCAGTAGATTTGAAAAGGGTAGCTTGGCGCTGAGGGTAACCAAAATCACCAGTACCTGTTTGCCGTCGCTGGAACTTCTGAATCCCAGATGCCGCAGATTTCCCCGGTGTTGAGCTTCGTTGTAAGCTGCTACCCCGGCTTTTTCGCAGGCTTCCAAAATGGATTTTGCCAGTTGATCAAAAACTGGAGGATGGTTCAGACAAGCCTGATGTGGTACAATAGTGTGCGTGTAGCGCGAAAAGATACCATAACCGGTTTTGCCTGTGCCTGACAGTTTGCCTACCGGCATAAAAACCTTGTTGCGGTAATGTCTGGGTTTTGGCGATGCCAGGGTGGGATTAATCAGCCTGGAATCCACCTGGGGGCTGAACATCTCTTCCACCAAAGCCTGCTTGGCCTTTACCTGGGCAGGATAATCCAGCATCAGCCAGTCGCAGCCGCCACAAGGGACTTCTGCGCCGAAGGCCTCACATTCCGGTTCGCGGTAAGCGGCTCCATGCTGATGAAAGTGATTTGCCTTGCCAAATGCGTGATCCTTGCGCTGATGGGTTATCAGCACATCCACTTCATCGCCTGGTGCTGTATAGGGGACGAAAATTGCCCGGCCTTCGCTAAAACCCAGGCCAAAGCCGCCCAGGGCAAGTTTCTCGATTTTCAGCTTCAGGATTTGCTTCACAATTGCGCCTGCAAACGTGCAATCCGGTCTTCGATGGAAGGATGGGTGGCAAACAGCGAAACCCGGCGTTTGTTATTTATCTTTGCCAAAGCAAAGCTGTCGCCTTGCTTCTGGGGAGTATAGGCTGCGGAAATCTGTTTCAAAGCCTCGATCATGGCTCCGGCTCCGGCAAGCTTGGCTGCGCCTGCATCAGCGCGATATTCACGCCAGCGTGAAAAAGCCGAAATAGGGATGTAGGCCAGCAGCATCAGCACGTTCTGCAACAAGGTAACCACCATCACATAGCCAAAATATCCCAGTCCGCCACCCCGGTTGTCCCGCAGGGAATTGTCGATCACAAAGGTAAGCAGCCGGGCAAAAAACATCACAAAGGTATTGGCCACGCCCATCAGCAGGGTCATGGTAACCATGTCGCCATTCGTGATATGGGTAAGTTCGTGGCCTGCCACGGCAGCAAGTTCGTCTTCCGACAGGCGTTCCACCAAACCGCTGGAAAAGGCTACCAGCGCGCTGTTTGCCGAGGCACCAGTAGCAAAAGCGTTGGCGTCCGGGCTGTTATATATCCCTATTTCCGGGGTTTTTATGCCTCTTTCGGCAGCCATGTTTTGAATGGCTGATACCAGGAAGGCTGCCTTGGGGTGACGAGCTCCTGGCTGAAGGATCTGTATCTTGTAGCTCCACTTGGCCATGGACTTGCTTAGCAGCAGCGATATAAAGGAACCGCCCATGCCAAACATGGCGCACATTAGCAACAGCCCCCACTTGCCTTCCATGCCAATGCCAAACAGATTGATGATGATGCTGATGGCCGTCATCACCAGGAAGTTGACCAGCAGGAAGATGCCGATGCGTTTCAGAAAGTTCATCTCGCGCTCCTAACTATTATTATCCGGTGGGATATAGCTTCAGTCCCATCGTAATAGACATTATTTTCCAAGCGCCTAATCAAGGCAAGTTTTTTTTGCAGGACGAGCACTCTGAGTCGGGGAATTCAGTTTATTATGTGCATCCTGCATCCCATACCCAGAATCTGGAGAATAGTGCTAACTATATGGTAATAAGGCAGTTGCAATGCTGCCGGATTTGCTTCCCAGCTTCAAAGCCTTAATCAAGTATTAATCTCTCCTTAATCAAGTCTTAATGATTAACGCTTGATTAAGGGGGGATGGAGATGTGATTGAGGCTGTTGAGGAAGGGCGGAGGAGGAAAAAAATCGGTACCGACGAATGCCATATCGCCATATCGCCTTTTAAGATCGGCGCTTTGGCAAGCGCCGGTACCCAGGGTTGGGTTGGCAATGCGCCCGTTAATCAAGTTCCAGAGGGACGTCATTTCAGATAGGAAGATGAACCAATAAAAAGCTGAAAAGTCCCCAAGGGACGGCATATTTAATGTGGCAACAGGGATAAACCTGTTTGCGTACACACAAAATATGTTGTCCCGATGGGACTCATTAATATCATAATCAAGCTGTTTCTATCTGAAATCCCGTCCCTCCGGGACTCCGGGAATGGGTTCTCATATAGTCTCGACAACAGGATTCTCCCCATTTGCAGGAGATTCCGGGTCAAGCCAGGAATGAAGAGAAAGGGTTTAGACCACCTCGATTAGACCACCTCGTTATGATCATCTCATTTAGATCATTTCAGCAATATCACCTTCCGGGTTTGAGACTTTCCGTCGGCGGAAACCTTCAGGTAATAGATTCCGTTTGATACTGCTGTTCCGCGGCTGTTTTTGCCATCCCAGGCCACAGATAGATTGGTGAAGGAATCGTAGGTTTTAACCAGCTGCCCCTTAAGGTTATAGATCTCCATTTTTGCAGGTTGGCTTTGTTTGGCCCACGTGCTGATCTGCAGGTTTTCCCGGAATGGATTGGGATAAACGCTTAACTGAAGCTCATTTACGGCAGGAATCGTGTCATCTGAATTTGCCGTATATTGCTCATAAGAAAAGTCAGTATAACCCCAATTATGCCAGATATCATCATGATAGCTATCCCAAGTTTTGGGAAGCATATTGTCGTAGGCGTCATGTGTGTATACTAATCTGTAAGTAGCATAGATATAATCGTGGTAGATTACTATTTTCGACATAAAGCAGTTTCATTGGAGGTATATGGCATATTGGAAAAGGCCAAACCAAAGAGATTGGCCGGGAAAGTGCTTGACATTTTGTCAAGCCGGATTGCTTGTGCAAACGGAGAATAAATCATGGATATAACTACGAGAATAAAAGACCTTGCCTGGCTGCGCCGTGACATAATCGGCCGCAACATGATCTTTGAAACACCTTTTGGGCAGCGGCCTTTGGTATATGCGGATTACACTGCCAGTGGCCGCGGCCTGAGCAGCATTGAAAACCACATCAGCCGGATCCTGCAGTTCTATGCCAATACGCACACAGAAGATACATTTACTGGCAAAACGATGTCGCGATTGCTGCATGACGCGGAAAAGATCATCAAAGAGGCTGTAAATGCTGGTCCCAAGGGGAAGATCATTTTTACCGGAAGTGGCACTACTGGCGGAATAACCAAGCTACAAGAGATTTTAGGGGTTTTTTGGCCCCCTGCCACCCGGGAAAGGGTGAATGCCTTTCTGGATAGCTGTTTGGAGCGCAATCCCGATCGCGAAGCCTGCAATCTGGCTTTGCGAAATTACATTCACGAGAATAAACCTATTGTATTCGTTGGCCCCTACGAGCATCACTCCAATGAAATTATGTGGCGGCAAACCCTTTGCGACATCGTGGAAATTCCCCTGGCGGAAGATATGGGAATCGATCTGGAAGCCCTGGAAAAGACCGTCTCCGATCCCCGCTATTCCAAACGCCCCAAGATCGGCTCCTTTTCTGCTGCATCCAATGTGACGGGACTAAAGACAGACGTATATGCCATTGCCCGCATCCTGCATCGCCACAATGCTTTGGCCTGTTTTGATTTTGCCGCTTGCGCTCCCTATGTTCAGATCGATATGAACCGGGATGCTGATAGCTATTTTGATGCAATTTACTTTTCACCACACAAGTTTTTGGGCGGGCCGGGAACCTCAGGAGTGCTGATCATAAATGAGGATATCTATCCCAAGCAGCTTCCGCCCACGGTTGCCGCTGGCGGCACGGTTGACTATGTATCTCCCGCCAAACAGGAGTTTGTGAAAGACATCGAAACCCGGGAAAAACCAGGCACTCCAGGAATCCTGCAAGCCATCAGGATTGCATTGGCCATGCAGCTAAAGAACAAGGTGGGGCAAGATAGGATACAGGAGATCGAAGACCATTATTATCAGCGTTTCATGGCTGAGTTTGAAGGAGATACCAGGATCCATTTCTATGGTCCAACGGAGATGCAGCGAAAAATCCCGATAATTCCCTTTAACATTGTGCATAAGGACAAGATACTGCATCCCAAGTTCGTTACCCGGCTGTTCAACGACCTTTTTGGCATCCAAACCCGGGCCGGCTGTTCCTGTGCAGGCCCTTATGGGCATTATCTTATGAATATTCAGAATCAGCAATCCGATTATTACCGCTGTATGATTACCAATATAGGATATTCCGGCATCAAGCCTGGTTGGGTAAGGTTAAACCTGCATTATACGCTGGACGAGCACGAGTTTTGGTACCTGATCAAATCCTTGAAGTTTATCCTTGCCAATGGACATAAGTTTGTTCCCCAATACGTGTTTAACATCAAGAGCGGAGAATGGACTCATGAAACCGGATTCCCCAGCCCGGATATCAATCTTGATCTGAACAAGGTGTTTGCTGCACCCGGTTTCCAAGCGCCAGGGCGCGATGCCCAGGACGAATATCTGGCCGCTCTTTCCTACGCCGAAGAGCTGGCAAGGGAATTGGAAGATGAGTATAGCTGCATTCAGTTCGAACCCGGTTTGGCAGAGCTAACCTATTTCTACGTACACAGATGCGTCAATTATCAAAGAGTGGGGGATTGAAGGAATAGGAAACAAAATCTGATTCAGTTCGCGGCAGAAAGCTGTTCCGGCCATCTGCTGATGCGCAAATTTGGGAGAACGCTACAGAACCCTTACGATAGATTATACTTCCATGATCTCTTTTTCTTTCGCTTTTTCGCTGTCGTCGATCTTTTTGATCCACTCGTCGGTGATGTCCTGCAGCTCTTTAAGCAGCTTCTTTTCTTCATCTTCGCCAATCTGGCTGTCTTTCTTCATCTTTTTGCCCAGTTCATTGGCATCGCGACGGATATTTCGGATGGCGACTCTGGCTTCTTCGGATAGCTTTTTTATGCTTTTCACAATCTCTTTGCGCTTGTCCTCGGTTAAAGGCTGAAACGGCAAGCGGATCACGTTACCATCGTTTTCAGGAGTAATTCCAATATTGGCGGCCAGGATGGCTTTTTCGATGTCGCCCAAAGTAGTTTTGTCCCATGGTTGTACAATAATCGTTCTGGCTTCGGGGATGGATATATTGCATAGCTGTTTGACGGGCGTGGGCTGACCGTAGTAGTTTATCCGTACATCGTCCAGGATAGAAGCGCTGGCGCGTCCAGTGCGGATTTTGGAATATTGATGCAGCAATGAGTCAAAGCTCTTCTGCATCTTTTCTTTGGTATTGGTTTTCAAGGTATCCATTTTATCCTCTTGGTTTTGTTAACCCGGATTCAGGGGTGAATGTAGGTTCCGAAATCTGCTTGGGTAATTGCTTTTACCAAAGATCCCGGAGCGGCAATGTTAAATATCTTTAGCGGAAGATGCTGGTCTGCAGCCAGGGAAAAAGCGGTTAAATCCATCACGCCAAGGCGTTTTTCCAGGCATTCCTGATAACTGGCGCTGGGAATGAACCTGGCCTGGGGATCTTTCACCGGATCCGAGCTGTAGAGCCCGTCCACCTTCGTGGCTTTCAGTACCAGATCAGCCTTGATCTCCAGGGCACGAAGCACTGCTGCGGTGTCGGTGGTAAAATAGGGGTTTCCGGTTCCTCCGCTCAGGAAGCATATTTTGCCTTTGTCCAAAGCCTGGATCGCCGCTTGCGGGCTGTATCGAGCGACCACTTTATCCACGGCCAGAGAAGAAAGGACTTCACTTTCAATGCCTTTTGAGGCCAGGATTTCGCTTACATAAAGGGCATTCTGAACCGTGGCAAGCATGCCGATGCTATCCAGAACCACTCTGTCGAGCTCCTGGTTTTTCCAACTGCCACCCCGGAATATATTACCGCCGCCCAAAACGATCGCCAAGCCGTAGCCCAGCTTCTGCACTGCGATTAGTTCGTCGGTGAGGGTGTCGATTACCGCATCGTGGTAACCGAAACCCTTATCACCGGCCAAAACTTCGCCAGAGAGCTTCAGTAGCACGCGTTTTACTTTCTCGCTTGTATATCCACTGCTCATTACACTTGGCTCCCGGTTGCGATATTTATGGTTTTAGATTAAATATGAAGTCGGCTTACTCGCCACCCAGTTGATAGCGTACGAACCTGGCGATCTGAATGTTTTCGCCGGTGGTGGCTATGGCGTTGGTAAGCAGGTCTTTGATCGTGCGGGTGCTATCGCTGATCATTTCCTGTTCCATCAGGCTATGTTCGCTGCAGAACTTTTTGATGTTGCCTTCCACGATCTTATCGATAATTTCTGGCTTTTTACCATCCAGCACGGCCTTGTTATGAGCGATTTCTCTTTCGCGGTCGATGATAGCTGGATCAATCTGTTCGGCGCTGATGGCCAGGGGACTGGTGGCGGCAATCTGCAGGGCGATTTCATCGGCCAGGGCTTTGAATTCATCGGTTCTGGCCACAAAGTCGGATTCGCAGTTCAGCTCGAGCAAAACGCCGATCTTGTTGTTAAAGTGTATATAGGAATGGATGATGCCTTCTTTGGTCTCACGGCTGGCTTTGCCTTCGGCTTTGCTGATTCCGCGCTCGCGCAGATGCTTTATGGCCTCATCCACATTACCGTCTTTCTCCACCAACGCTTTACGGCATTCCATCATGCCGGCGCCGGTTCTCTCACGCAGTTCTTTTACCATGGTTGCGGTAATCTCTGCCATTTTTTATCTCCTTATTTCGTTCAGCTTGGTTTTGGAGGTGGAAGCCCTGGAAAGGCTTCCACCCAGGATTATTGGCTATATTTGATTATTCCCCGCTAAGTTCGGGGACTTCGAATTCTACTTTTTCTTCTACCGCTGCGGCAAGCTCGGCTTCGCCAGCTTCGCTTTCCGGGGCAGGGGTGCTATCGACACTACGGCCTTCAGAAGCTATGCCGCGTCCTTCGATAACGGCATTGGCCATGATGTCGGCGATCAGATGAATGGCGCGGGTGGCATCGTCGTTGCTGGGAATCACATAATCCACCAGGTCGGGATCGCAATTGGTATCTACCATTGCCACGATGGGGATGTTCAGGATTCTGGCTTCGTGCACGGCGATATCTTCATATTCGGTATCCACCACAAACACGCAACCGGGAACGGCATCCATATCGCGAATGCCGCCAAGCGAGAATTCTATCTTGTCGTGCATGCGTTTCATCTTTTGCTGTTCGAGCTTGGTATAGTTCATCACGGTTCCATCGGCCACGATTTCTTCGAAGTATTTCATCTTTTCGATGCTTTGGCGGATGGTGGTCATATTGGTAAGCATGCCTCCATACCAGCGTTGATTTACATAAAATACGCCAGCTTTTTCGGAAGCTTCACGGATGGCGACCTGAGCCTGTTTCTTGGTGCCAACGAAGAGGATGTATTCACCCCGGGAGGCAACTTCTTTTACAAACTGATAGGCTTCGTTGATGGCATCTACCGTCTGTTTCAGGTCGATAATGTGGATCCCATTGCGTTTAATGAAGATATACTTCTTCATTTTGGGATTCCACTTGAAGGTCTGATGCCCAAAGTGGACACCTGCTTCGAGTAGTTGTTTCATCGAAACTACGGACATTATTTTCTCCTATTCTACGGTTTTGGTTTCTTCCGGACGGTGTAAGCAATTCAGAGGAAGTTTATCCTCACCGCCTTGCAAGCGTTCCGGAAGCTTATTTTGGCTTAAAAGCCGGGTGATACCAGAGCAGTGCATTTTCCAGCAGGGGGGAGTGATCGGTGCTCCCCCAAAACCCATAGGTTTAACGCTTGGAGAACTGGAATCTCTTTCTGGCTTTCGGGCGTCCGGATTTTTTCCGCTCCACCATACGGGGATCGCGGGTAAGAAATCCACGGGTTTTGAGAACGGGGCGCAGCTTTTCGTCGTATTCAACCAAAGCCCTGGAAATACCATGACGGATGGCTCCGGCTTGTCCGGAAAGACCGCCACCGCATACGTTTACATAAAGGTCGAAACTATCGGAAAGACCGGCGGATTGCAAAGGCTGTTCCACTACCATTTCCAAGGTTTCGCGCTGCAGGTATTTCTTCATCTGAATTTTGTTGATGATACGTTTGCCGGTTCCGGGGGTTAGCCGGACGCGGGCTACGGCATTCTTTCTTCTTCCAACGGCATCAAAATATTGCATGCCAATTCCTCCTAAAGGCTTAGTTCCACCGGCTTCTGAGCAGCGTGTGGATGCTCGCTTCCGGTATAGACTTTCAGTTTTTTGAACATAGCGCGTCCCAGGGTATTTTTGGGCATCATGCCTTTTACGGCGTGCTCAATAATCCTTTCAGGATGCTCTTCCAACACCTTTGCATACGGGATTTCCTTCAAGCCGCTCGGATATCCGCTAAAGCTTTTGTAAACCTTCTGCAGCGCTTTCAGACCGGAGATGCGGACTTTTTCCGCATTGATCACGATCACAAAATCGCCTGTGTCGATATTCGGCACATAATAAGGTTTGTGTTTGCCACGTAATATGGTGGCTACCTTAGTGGATAAACGGCCAAGGGGAAGGCCCGTCGCATCAATGACATACCAGCCTTGCTGGATATCACTTGGACTCGGGGTAAGGGTCTTCATTGATACTCCTTGTGCAGTTTTTTATACAGAATGCCACAATTTCCGAGCTTGGATTAGTGTCAAGAGAAAGGTTTTAACTCACATCCCCCCGTTTTTCATACAAGGGATTTCCAGTTGGTTGTAATCGTGGTAAATGCCTTTGTAGGGTTGGATATTGAATCTGGTAACAGAGGCGAAGCAGGTGTTTACCAGAACAGATAAAC
>Ga0302250_1000804_pt1 | contig 27167 bp, 22 predicted proteins | sample AAG_RA_Asp_MG_FD_193536 | JGI IMG/M metagenome (GOLD analysis project Ga0302250, IMG submission 193536) | Enriched activated sludge microbial communities from anaerobic digester in WTTP, New Holstein, Wisconsin, United States - AAG_RA_Asp | ecosystem: Engineered > Bioreactor > Anaerobic >... | reverse complement strand
TCAATGGAAACGTCTACCTGGGCTCCGGCAGTGTCAGTCTGGGGTATCCCGGCAAGATTGGGAATACCTATGTGAACGGTGATCTCAACATCGCAAGCGGAAACCACATGATCTATGGAAATGTGAACGCTTCAGGTAATACCAACCTAGCTGGTGCAAATATCCGGGATACTGTGACCGTGGATGGAGACGTTAACCTGGGCTGGTCTACCGTGTTTGGCACCAATGCAAAGGTGTTCTATACCGGAAACCTGACAACTCCAGCCTGGTATTCGAATTCCGAAATATTATCCAAATGTATCCACCAGGACAGCGTGCCAGGATTTACCCCTCCTGAGCTGCCGATTCCCCCGGCGAAAACCGCCAGCTGGTACTCGGGGAAAGGATACACAAACACGGTCCCGCTGGGCACCGGTGCGAAGATCTATTCAGACAGCAGCTACACCTCAACAGTGGCAGGCACGGTATCCGATGTGATTGTTGTCGCGGCCAATGGCGATATTACCCTGTCGGGTGGTGGCAGCCAGATTTCCGGCATATTATTTGCCCCGAACGGAAGAGTAACGTTCAGCGGAGATGCCTTTGAGGGTGTTATTATCGCCCGCGATGGTCTCTATGTTCCCTCCGGCGGAACCGACATCACGTTCAAGGATCTCGACGATTATGTCGCGAACAAGGAGGACTACCCGTTCTAGGTATATACCCCCCTTTTTTGACCAGCCTGACCGGCATACCCTAGGGAGAGTGTCAAACAATGCATTCCCAGCCTGTCGGCTTTTGCAGTTGGGAGAATATCTGACGCGGAGAGACTGGAATCCTCTAGGATTCTCCATTTTTGTCAGGTCTCTGTTTTTACAAGGAATGGTAGATTAAAATACCCCATAGGTCTAATACCAATCCAGTACTCGATTGCATGATTGCCCGGGCGGTCAGATGACCTGTGCTGCACAAGACAGAAAGGGTCAGAACCCACGAATACGGCGTTTCTGAAACAATCAGTGCCGTAATGCTGATTGCAGTTACAGTGTCAGCCATCGCGATTATATCCGTATTTCTCCTGTCCCAGCCTCCGCCGGAGAAGATTCCGGCGCTGGAGACGGTAATCTCGAATACCGGAAATGTTGTCCAAATCCTCCATAACGGCGGAGATCCGCTCCAGTACAGCGATTTCAGGGTTATGCTCGACAGCCAGCAGGCTGAACTTCCTCCGGATTCGGATATGATATGGTCTTCGGGTGAAACCCTGACGTTTTATGCGCCCGGTGTGAAGAATGTCCAGATCCTGTATACGCAGGACGGAGGTTCGAAATATGCGCTGATGTCGGCAGCGAACTTCGAGGGAGTCTCGAATTCCTCGACATCCCTGAATATCATGGCGGGTGCCGGCGATGGTGGCAGCATCTCGCCCTCAGGTGCCGTGGCGGTTGTCTATGGCGGGAGCCAGATGTTTTCGATCCTCCCGGATAGCGGATACCGGATAAAGGATGTGAAAGTGGACGGTGACTCGGTGGGTCAGAATTCGACCTATACATTTACCATGGTCACCAAGAGCCATGCAATCTATGCCGAGTTTGAAGAAACCCCCCAGTTTACAATCGATGCTACTGCCGGCCCGAACGGTATGATTGCCCCTCCTGGATTGACGCTCGTGGACTATGGCGGGAACCAGTCGTATATTATCACGCCGGATACTGGATATTATGTCCTTGATGTTGCCGTGGATGGCGTATCCAATGGTTCGATAACGTACTATCCCTTCACAAACGTTGTAGCGAACCATACGATCGCGGCCACGTTTGCGATCAATGCCCCGGTGGCAAACTTCACCGCAACGCCGCTGACCGGCGGGGTCCCCCTCACGGTCACGTTCACCGATCTGTCGACAAACACCCCGACTTCATGGCTCTGGAATTTTGGCGACCCGGTCAATACAACCTCCGTTGAGAAGAATCCAACCCACATCTATTCCCTGCCGGGGAACTATTCTGTTGAGCTGACAGCGACCAATGACGGCGGGAGCAACAAGACGATCCGGCAGGGGTATATCTTCACGTACTACCCGGCCGTGGCGAACTTTACCGGGACACCGACTTCAGGGAGTTACGGGCTGTCCGGACTGACCGTCCAGTTCTCTGACCAGTCAACAGGTGGAGTCTCCTCCTGGAACTGGTCCTTTGGCGATGGATATTATAGCGAATACAATACGCACCAGAACCCGGGACATACCTATGCGATAGGCCGCTACTCCGTGAAGCTGACGGTTAACAATACCTTCAGCAGTGATTATCTCCTCCGTGAGAATTACATCAACGTGACCCCGAATCCCCCGACGAGCGACTTCGAGACCTATGATAATGAGGTGGACATGAACCCGCTTGACTCCGGAGTAGCTCCGCTCAGTGTCTTCTTCTACGACCTGTGTTCGGATGATCCGACATCCTGGATCTGGAATTTCAGCGACGGGAATGTTACCACGATAACCAGGGACGAATCCCATGAGTTCGCGGATATCTATCATACCTTCACCAGCCCGGGAACCTACAATGTCAGCCTTACGGCGAACAATGCATGGGGGAGTGACACCAGTTATCATCAAATCACCGTATTCGCAGCCCCAACGGTGACCGGCGTGTCACCGGCAGCCGGCCCGACCACAGGAAGTATAACCGTAACGATCATTGGAACGAACCTGGTAGGGGCGAGTGGAGCCACATTTGGTGGGACACCGGCAACCAGTGTGTCCGTGATCAATGCAACCGCGGTGAGTGCGATCACACCGGCTCACGCAGCCGGATCCGTTAATGTCCTTGTCACCACACCGAATGGCACAGCAACCGGCACGAACGTATACAAGTATGTGTCTCCCCCGACCATTACGGGCATCTCCCCAACACTCGGGCCGTTAGATGGTGGCACAGCAGTGACCATCACCGGAACCAACCTTGCTGATGCAACCGTACTGTTTGGCAGCAACCCCGCAACGGTTACGACTCCCGGCACCACTTCAATCGTCGTGACCAGCCCGGCCGGTTCAGCAGCCGGCGCTGTAACCGTTACTGTCACAACACCCGGTGGTTCAGCAACGACCACCTACCGGTACTATGATATCCAGGTGTTCACGTCGTCGACTACCTGGACGGTACCCTCAAATGTCGGTACTGCTGAATACCTCGTGGTTGCAGGGGGCGGCGGTGGTGGATACAATGGCGGTGCAGGTGGAGGTGCAGGGGGGTACCTCCACGGTACGATGACTGTTATACCGGGTAACAATCTGGGGGTATTTGTGGGCAACGGAGGGATCGGCGGAACCTCTACCTCTAGTCGTGGAGGCAGCGGGGCTAACTCGGCATTCGCCAACACCACCCCCACAAATGGGATTAATGCAATCGGAGGTGGCGGTGGCGCAGGTCCAGGCAGCACTGCAGTAGCTGGACTATTGGGAGGATCCGGCGGCGGTTCAACACGCTCAGCTGCTGCCGGATCAGGTACCGCCGGGCAAGGGAATAATGGCGGTGTCGGGATTCGTTCGGGTACTACTGCGTATTCTGGTGGTGGCGGAGGAGGTGCTTCACAGACCGGTTCTGGATCATCATCATCATCCATCGCAGGTGCAGGTGGAGCGGGTTCGAGCTCAGAAAGCGCCTTACTTATCGAAGCGAATGCTGGTGAAGATGTAAGTGGTACTCGCTACCTTGCCGGTGGCGGTGGCGGCGGTGTCCGTAGTGGAACCATCGGTTCTGGGGGTAATGGTGGTGGCGGAGATGGTGCCAGTGGTTATACCAACGGCATCGCTGGTACAGCTAATACCGGTGGCGGCGGTGGCGGCGGTGGCAGAACGTCCAATGGCGGGGCCGGCGGTTCCGGTGTCGTTATTATCAAGTATTATTAGAAATTCCTCTTTTCAGCAACGGACACGGAATGCCCCTGTGTTTTGCCCGATACCCCGCCTCCATGAAAGAGGCTGGTATCCGGGATGATCCCCATCCTCCTTTTCACAAAAGAATACCATTTCCACGATAATCCTACCTGCGGATAATTTCGTAACATCATTATAGTATGATACCTAAAAATGATACCTAAAAAACCTACAATAACTCTATCTTATTAATAACTTTAATTGTTATTTCCAATTATTAGACCGTTAAACCCGGCTGAATTCAAACGATTTGGGGGAAAAATGAATCAAAACAGGCATAATGCGGGGAGGGCTGCTGCTCTCCTGGTGATTATAGCAGCAATCCTGCTGGTCAGCGGTGTTTCCGCAGCAAGCGAATTTGCACCCTGGTCAACACAGACCGTGGACAGCGGAGGTAAGGTCGGGCAGTATTCATCGGTTGCGCTGGATGCCTCAGGCAATCCCGCGATCAGCTATTACGATCAGACCTATGGCGACCTGAAATACGCTTCCTGGGATGGAACCGCGTGGGTCATCACCACCGTGGATGCCTCCAAAAGAAGCGGTGGCGGATGGTCGCACTGGGGATGGGGCAGCCAGTGGGACCATGACTCTGCGTACCAGAAATGGTACCATGGAACCGAAAAGGTTGGCGAGCATTCTTCGCTTGCCTTTGACAGCAGCGGCAGGCCGCGGATCAGCTATTATGACGAGTCGAAAGGCGACCTGAAATACGCAGCCTGGGATGGCAGCCAGTGGGTCATCACCACCGTTGACGGTAACAATTACAAGAAAGGTTCCCAGCGGGAGTGCAACTGGGATGGCGATCACGGCAGGTACCAGACCAGTTCCGTAGATGTTGGCGAATATTCGTCGCTAGCGCTTGACAGCAGCGACAATCCGCGGATCAGTTACTATGACAAGACGAATGGCGACCTGAAATACGCATCCTGGGACGGGACCCGGTGGGTCATCACCACCGTGGATGCGTCAAAGAGAGAGAATACCAGGCAGTCGTCGTTCTGGGGCTGGGGTAACGACCATGACTCAGATTATATGCGATATTATCATGGCACGGGAAAGGTTGGCGAGTATTCGTCTCTTGCCCTCGACAACAACGGCAAACCCCGGATCAGCTACTATGACGAGACGAACCGCGACCTGAAATATGCGTCCTGGGATGGCAGCCAGTGGGATATCACCACGGTTGACGGCACCAATTATAAGAAAGGTACGCAAAAAGGCTGCAACTGGGACTGGAACAACCACCGGGCACAATCGGGTTTCATCAGGGTTGGCGAGTATTCGTCTCTTGCGCTTGACAGCAGCGACAACCCCCGGATCAGTTACTATGATGAGACAAACAAGGACCTGAAATACGCATCCTGGGACGGGACCCGGTGGGTCATCACGACGGTCGACAGGGCCGGGAGCGTTGGTGCGTATTCCTCCCTTGAACTGGATGCAACCGGCTCTCCCCGTATCAGTTATTACGATGCCACCCGGGGCAACCTGAAGTTTGCCGCATGGAACAGTTCATCCTCCACGTGGGGAACTGAGACGGTGGACAGTTCAAAGAAAGTCGGGACATTCACCTCTCTTGTACTGGATTCTCTGGGCAACCCCTCCATCAGTTACTATGACCAGAAGAACAAGGATCTGAAGTATACCGCCGGAACCGGGCATACACCCGTAATTATCCCGACCGTGACCGGTATCACCCCGGCACATGGTCCGGTGGTCGGCGGAACAGAAGTGACCATCACCGGAACGAAGTTTACCGGGGCAACAGCAGTCACGTTTGACGGACTGGCAGCCACGGAATTTTCCGTTGTCAATGCTACTTCGATCACGGCGACAACACCTGCTCACGAAGAGGGAACTGTTGACGTTGTCGTCACCACCCCCATTGGCTCTGCAACCGGGACCTATACCTATGAAGCAGAGGTCATCCCCACACCGACCGTGACCGGTATCACTCCGGCAAACGGTCCGGTAAGCGGCGGAACAGAAGTGACCATCACCGGAACGAAGTTTACCGGAACAACGGCCGTAACATTTGACGGAATAGCCGCTGCGGAATTCCTGGTTGTTAACGATACTTCGATCACTGCAACCACCCCCGCTCATGCAGCGGGAACCGTTGACGTTGTTGTCACCACCCCGGGTGGCTCTGCAACCGGGACCTATACCTATGAAGAAATTGTTATCCCCGCACCAACCGTGACCGGAATCGATCCGGCGAACGGTGTTGCCGGAGAAGCGCTGACCGGAGTCAGCATCACGGGAACGAACTTCATCCCCGGGACAACCCCCACGGTCTGGCTGGCAAAGTCCGGCGAAGACAACATCGTGGCAACAGGAGTATCGGTCATCTCCCCTGCGGAGATCACCTGCAATCTCCAGCTCACACCCTACAAAGCGACCGTCCCGGGCAAATGGGACGTTGTTGTGCAGAATGCGGACGGCCAGTCCGGCTCAAAGAGCGCTGCCTTCACGATCATCAATCCTCCCCCGACGGTCACCTCTATCGAACCCGCCAGCGGCCAGAACGGAACGGTCATTGACGTGATACGCGTGACAGGGACGAACTTTGGCTTTGGCGCAAACCCGACCATCTGGCTGGCAAAAGCCGGAGAAGCCAACATCACTGCATCGGACACGCAGATCTTCGGCACAACCGAGCTGAAATTCCGGCTCACCATCCCGGCATCGGCTCCAGCCGGGGAATGGGACCTCTGGATCCAGAGCCAGGACGGCCAGACCGGTACTTACCTTGGCATGTTCACCATCACCTACCAGGAGCCCACGGAACTCAACTGGGTCTGGTCTACCGATGGCTGGGAGGGATGGACAACGACATCCAGCTGGACACCGGCAACCGCCCCTGATACGATTTACGGACCCCTTGTTGAAGACGGCCATGGGGTCTATGGAACGGCAGTCTCCGAAGAACGAAGGGCAGGTTCCACCCAGTCAACCGTTACAAGGACATTCACGGCAGCACCCGGGGAACAATGGTCCACGATCACCTTCAACGGCCTGCTCAGTGCATCTGAGTACGCCGCAGGGCGATCGCTGACCATTACGGTGAATGGCCAGGATGTTTATTCTGCCACGGCAGGATCGGACAGCAGCATCAATGGCCAGGAATTTACCATCACGAAAACATTCGGACCGGCAAACACCGTGACGGTCGCAATAACCAGCAAACAAAGCACGAAACTGTCTCCCGGTTCATACACCCTGCAGTTCGATGCGCTGACCCTGAGCTGAGGCCGGCCGCTGCCATAGGAACCGTGCAGGCCTCCTGCACCCCCCTCTTTTTTTGCAGCACGAAACAATCCATTGCCCGGAGTGACGGATCTATCCAGTCTCTTCCCTGAATTCTTCTATCAGCGTCGTCTCCTTTATAATCTCATCCATCCATTGTTTGTTTATTCGGGGTACGTATGCAGGATCCTGCGATCCTGCGGGTATCTCAAGTCCCGGGTTCCCAATGAACATATGATGGCTGGATTAACGTGCCTGCGGGAAAACCTCTAAAACCAGAACACCAGGAGAATCGTATGGTATTCCCACATTTCGGAACGGGAAGGCTGCAAACGATCACGGGATCTGCCCTTTCCGGCAGTATCGCGTTCCTTCTCATTGCTGCCATCGTATCTGCGGGTTGTCTTACGTCTCCCGGCACCCCTCAGGAGATCCCCCGGCAGTCGCCGGCCCCCTCCTCCCCTCTCTCCCCCTCCACCGGTCCTGCGGGATCGCTCGTTCCGGTCTCTATAACCGGTACAAATTTTTCGTATGGCGTCTCCCCCTCGGTCTGGCTGGAAAAACCCGGTGAAGCGGATATCCACGCGCAGGACATCGTGGTTGTTTCACCGGCCGTGATCCAGTGCGTGTTCCCGCTCCCGGCAGCATCGTCTTCTGCGGGGCAATGGGATGTTTTCATCCGGACTGCCGAAGGCGCATCTGTACAAAAGATCGGGGTTTTCACGATCCTGGATGAGAGGGCGCCTCCATTAGCGTGGAACTGGTCGAATGAGAACGGGTGGGACGGGTGGCAGCACACGTATGCATGTTCCAACACGGGGACAAGAACCGGATCCTGTCTTGAGCACGGCCCGGTCATTGTCAGCGGCCATGGTGAATACGGTTCGATTGTGACCTATGACCGGGTTTCGACACGATCGTCTGTATCAAAAATTTTTACCGCTCCCGGCGGTGCGCGATGGAGCAGCGTCACCTTCAGGGGGACCCTCAGCCCGTCTTCCGTTCCCCGCCTGCGGTGGCTCTCCATAGACGCAAACGGCGTGAATGTCTTTTATGCCAATGCCACCATGAGTCCCCCGGGGAACGGCCAGCCGTTCACCATTGTCCGGTCCTTCCCGCCTGCAAACAGCGTGACTATCCGGATATCCGGTGGGCAGGATCTCACGGTCCGCGACACCTCGCAGTACACCCTACAGTTCGATTCGCTGACACTGAGTTAGGGCGCAGGGGCTCGCTCCCCCTGCGCATCACCAGGATATCTCCTGTTGCACGACAAGCAGCAGGAAGGATACTCCTGCATAATGCAGGAACACCCTGACAGGAATCATTAACAAGTCGATCCGTATCTTTACACGGTCGCGTGGATCTCTGCCATCCCCTTTGGCACCGTGGTGTTAGCCAGCGCTGTCAGCACCCCGTCCCTGTATATCAGTATCTCTAAAAGATCCATGCTGCCATCCGCCTTCTCCAGAATCCCGTCAATCGTCCCGCTCTTCATCACCATCTGGTAGAGCTGGTCCCCGGCACCATCGACGGACCGTACCTGGCCGTTCGAACTGATCGTACCGGTATAGTTCCCCGGGTAGCGTACCTGCACCCAGATCCCGGTATCGGGTACCGCGAACTGTGCGGGAACTGTTTCAGCCGGTGTTGGTGGTGGCTCGATGGAAGCAGGCGAAGGCGTTATGGGGACGTCCGGGCCGGTGACCGCAGGTCCGACCTGGACATGCATCTCGACAATTCCGCGGGGTGTTGTTGTCTCGTGGCGGGCAACCAGCACGCCCCCGTTGTAAGTCGCGACCTCCATTCTCTCCCCGGACCCGTCGCCTTTCTCAATGAACCCGTCAATCACGGTGTTCTGGACCGGCAACTGGTACCATTGTGTCCCGGAACTGTTCACTTCGCTTCTCCATGCCCCGGCAGAGAGGAACCCTGAGTACCGTCCCGGGTACGAAATCTTCACCCAGATGCCGTTTCCCGGGATCGTCCCGAACGGGGAGGGGCTCTCCCGGGAAACCGCAACCGGAGTCGCAGCCGGGGCAGGTACTTTTGTCGGCGTTGCAGTGACCCCTGCCTTTGCTGCGGCCGCCTTCTCCCAGTGCTGGAGCCCCGGTTCCGGTATCGGGGAGACCATGGCCACGAGCAGGATGGCTGCAAGGAGGACGATGGCAACAAGGGTGAAAGCCGGGGATACCGGTTTCGGCTCGTCAGGGAGGGCCTGCCGGGTGCCCTGTGCGGGGCCGTATACCGTCCATTCCGGGACGGCCGGACGGCCGGTGGGTGCAGCGATATCCAGCGTTCCCGCGTCCATCCTCTCGCGCCGGGCGCGGGAATAGTAATCTGCAGGTGTGGGATCGGGCCGGACCGGTACTCCCTGCTTTTCGAGAACGGTAAGGCACCGGTCGCGGTTCTGGATGTTCTTCCCTGCGGCAAGGAAGATGAAGATCAGCTCGATCCCGCGCATACCCCCGTCGGCGGTACCGTAGGTGATCCGGATCACCGGTTCCCGCAGCCGGTTGGTCTCCGCGGAAGCAAGCGTGATGTCCTGATAGGGGATCTCCAGCCGGGGCTTTCCTGCATCCTCGCAAACCAGGATTAGCCGCCCCTCGAGAAAGACGGCTTCGTAGCCGATACCGTTGATGATCAGCCGTTGTGTCCTGTGGATGACCGCATCCCCGCTCTCATTGCCCGGAGTATCCATGGTCCCCTGCCGGAGTATACCAGTAGTTACTGTACCGCTTCACCCTAATAATCTCTGCAGTATTTCAGGGGCTGGCAGCATCATTCCCCGTGCCTGTCAGGTTCGCGCACCTCCGTGTTCCGGTTTACGAGCAGGTTCCAGGCATCGTGGGCCCGGTTGTACCGGACAAGCACGCCTCTGAGTTCCAGCACGGTGCCGTAGCCGGCAGAAAGCAGCGCCTCGTTTTCCGCTGTTTTGTGAAATGCCGGCAGGACGGCATAGACCGGGGCTTTTGCGGTGCCATCGCAGACCTTGAAGAGGCGGGTCTTTGCATCGCCGAGTTCACCGCTCATCTTTGCAACCATGGTGTTCACCCGCTTTCCCACGTGCAGGTGCAGTTTCGAGAGCTGGAGGAACTTTGCCGCGGAGGAAAGCCGTAAGCCGTCGCGGGGTATTGCGGCCCGCCGGAGGACTGCATAGCTGTACTTGATGTCCGTGTTGATGTACCGGTACGGCTCATCACACCGGGCAAGGGTCTCCATCAGACGCGTGGGGCGGATGGCCGGTGCGGTGGCAAAACTCCAGCACCGCGGAGCTTTGCAGGCAGTGCCCCGGAACAGCGGGCAGGGGGAATGCACGACAAGCCCGGCAGGCTCAAGGCCGGCGGCAAGCGTCCGCATGCGGGTTGAATTAATCTCGTCTGCCGGCTCGATAATGAGAATGGCGCCATCGGGAGACAGCCGCTCCGCGAACCGTCCGACAATTCCGGCCCGCGGGTCTCCCGACCGGTCCGCGAGTTCCCCGAGGACATTGGAGAAGACGATGAGGTCGAACCGTTCCGGCAGGCCTGCAGGGAGCGGGTCGCGGATGTCCGCCTGTTTGGGGGGCTTGACCGAGACCGGCCCGCCCCGCGGCACGAATGCGTCCCTGAGAGAGAGGAACGCCTCGATATGCTCCTCCGACTGCTCGATAGCGTAAACTGAGGCCTTTACCCCGTCAAGCCGGGAGAAGAAGTCCGCGATGGCGAGCGGGACAACCCCCGGCCCGGTCCCGGCATCCAGGATTGTCATCGACTTTTTCAGGAACCCTTCCTCGAAAAGCCGCAGGAGCAGGTGTTCTGTCTGCATGAAGTAGACCGGGAAATGGTAGGCAAGGTACCCGAGCACGCTGTAGCCTTTCGTGTACCGGAGCGAACGCTTGTGCAGGGGCTTCCAGTAGTCGTCTTTCTGGGCCGTGATCGCCTTCCGGAGCCGTTCGGCCGTGACCGGGTCATCCCAGGGCTTCCCGACCTTCTTTGTGATGTACTCCTCAATGGCAGTTGCAAGAACCGGGGGCAGTTCCCTCTTCTCAAGGAATGTGCTGGTGCGTCCCCGCCCGCCATCGCCCGGGAGCAGTCTGTTGATCTCGACATCCCCGCCCCGCCGCGTTGCCGCAAGGCCGAGGCGGGGCAGTTCCGGTGCAATCGCCCGGTAGATCTCGTCGACAGTCATTGGTGCGTCGAGGTACCGAATAATCTCCGAAAGCAAAAACGAGGACCGGGTCCCGGCAACGTACTGTATCGTGGAGATCAGGGGATTTCCGGCCATAACCTGCCGGATAGTAGGGTGACAGCCCACATACATCTTTCGTCAGGGCGATACTGCTGCTCCTCCATCGTATCGGACGAGTGATCCGCACCTTTTTGGGTTTACCGGACAGAGAGGCTATCATCCCATGATCACTCTGCCTTCCGGTGATGTCTCTCACGATGACATCGGACGTTTCTTCGCAGGCCGGAATATCGATGCATTCTGCATTGCGGATGCAGACAGGATATTGGCACCATCGGGACGGCACCCCCGCGATCTTCTCCCGGGCTGCAGGACGGTGATCCTCTATGGCGCATTCATGACAGATCGCCTCTTTTCCGGCACGGATGAGGAACGGGCTGAAGAGACCGGGCGTACTAAAGCAGTTCTCGAATCAGCAGCCGTCGCTCTGCGGGACCGGTTCACGCAGTCCGGATCTGCGGCGGAAGCGATCCTTCCCTCATTTCCCCTGAAGGTCGAAGGGGGCCGGTTGCAGGGCAGGCTCTCGCTCAAACACTGTGCAGCGGATGCAGGATTTGGTAGAATCGGGGAGAACACGCTCCTCATCCATCCCGGGTATGGCAACCGCCTGGCGCTGGCGGCCGTGATAACGGAACAGCAGATCGTCCCGTCACCCGCACCCGGTGTCCTCCCGTCCTGCACGCATTGTCACCGGTGTGCAACGGTCTGCCCCGAAAAGGCGATCCATGACGGGATCGTTGACCAGAAACGGTGCCGGAACCTGACGGAGTACGTGCCCCCTGTTCTTCGCCCGCTGACATGGCGGCTGATGCGGGGACGGTGGAGTGCCTGTTTTGTTACCGCCCTCCTGAACAGTGCCGGGACGCACCTTGCGATCAGCTCCCCGTGTGTTGCCTGCATGACGGTGTGCCCGCACTTCAATAAGGAAAGACGGTGACTATTGTACATGCTCGACCACTGCCCCGGTGCCGCAAACCTCCGCACACCGACGCTCGCCATCAAAAAGTGCCCCCGGTGCGGTGACGAGGTTGAACTCTTCTCAAACGATGTCTCCGTGAAGTGCAGCACCTGCGGTTTTGAGGTGTATAACGACACCATCTCCTGCGTCCAGTGGTGCAAGTACGCAAAGGAGTGCGTGGGCGAGGAGACCTACCATAAAGTGATGGCGCAGCTGAAGGCACAGGAGAACGCACACAAAAAACCGTGACCGCCCTTACGGCAGGGCCAGCATCCGTTCGATCGCGCCCCGTGCCCTGGCAGCTACATCGTCCGGCACGGTGACGCGGGGTTGGAGCGTCAGCAGGGCGTCGCGCACCTTTTTGAGATCCGTCTTCTTCATATTCCGGCAGATGCCCTTCTCATCGAGCGGGAAGCACGCCTTGTCCGGGCATTCTTTTTTCAGCCGGTAAAGGATGCCGATCTCCGTTCCGATGATGAATTCCTTCTTCTTTGAGGCTGCAACCTCGCGGATGATCCCCGAGGTGCTTGCCACGTGGTCGGCAAGGTCGATGACCTCCGGCCGGCACTCGGGGTGGACGAGCAAAACGGCATCCGGGTGGGCTTTTCGTGCTGCCATCACCTGCGATGGCGTGATCCGGTCGTGGACAATGCAGAACCCTTCCCACGGCATGACCTTCTTCTTCGTGAACCGCTGGGCGTACCGCCCGAGGTTCCGGTCGGGGACGAAGATGATCTCGTCCTCCTTTACGGAGTTGACCACCTTCACGGCGTTCGAGGACGTGCAGCAGATGTTGCTCCCGGCCTTGACCTCCGCGCTGGTGTTGACATAGCAGACCACGGCAGCATCAGGATGCCGCTCCTTTGCAAGCCTCAGCTCGGGAGCGCTGATCATCTGCGCCATGGGGCAGCAGGCATCCTCCGCGGGCAACAGGACGGTCTTTTCGGGAGAGAGGATCGCTGCGGTTTCGGCCATGAAATCCACGCCGCAGAAGACGATGACCCCCTCCTCCCGTGTGGCTGCCGCCCGGGAGAGTTCGAGCGAGTCCCCCGTGATATCCGCGATATCCTGTATCTCATCGGGCTGGTAGTTGTGGACAAGGAGGATCGCGTCCTGTTCCTCCTTCAGCCGTTGGATCTCCGCTCCGATCTCCGCGGAACCTGCTAACCTGTCCATAATCCTGTATCCTGTTCATCGCAGATTCCTATTAAACCGATGCTCCCGGCCGGCACACCCGGATATTTATGCATCCGGCCCGCCCAGTACCTCACAAGGTTATGAAGATCCTCCTTCCGGATAAAAGCTGCCGCGATGCCGGGCCCGGTCCCGTGACCGTGGACGCCCTCCTTGCAAAGCTCGGGTTTGACCCTGTTGACGTGATTGTCTCGCGGAACGGAACGCTCGTGACGGAAGATGCGGTTGTCGGGAACGATGATGAGATCCGGATCATCCGGATTGCCCATGGAGGATGAGCGGTGGGGCACTCCGTAGGACCCGGCACGACTCCCCGCTGCGATACCTGCGGAGAACCCGCAGTCTACCGGGAGAGAAGGACCGGCCGCCATCTCTGCCGGGACCATTTTATCGCGGATGTGGAAGGGCGTGTCCTTGAGACCATCTGTTCGCGGAACCTGATCGCCCCGGGCGACCATGTTGCCATCGCCCTGAGCGGCGGCAAGGACAGCACCGCCCTCCTGATGATCCTCTCCCGGGTTCTGCCATCCCTTGGGACCATCCGGCTCTCCGCGATCACCATCGATGAAGGGATTGCCGGCTATCGCGAGGATACCGTCCGCTCGGCCGATATGCTGGTCGCCCGCTTCAGTATCCCGCACCTGACGGTCTCGTTCCCGGAACTCTTCGGCGGCACGCTCGATACGTTCCTTGCGGGAAGGGAACCGGAGGCGTGCAGCGTCTGCGGGATCCTGCGGCGGAAGGCGCTGAATGTTGCAGCGGAGCGGGCCGGTGCAACGAAACTTGCTACGGGGCATAACCTTGACGACGAGGCCCAGTCGGTCTTCATGAACGTGCTCCGGGGCGACCTGCCCCGGCTCGTCCGGGACTCGGGCAGCGATTCGCAGGGCCGGTTCATCCCCCGCATCAAGCCCCTGATGTTCATTTCAGAGAAGGAGATTGCTGTCTACCTCATGCTCCACGGGATGTGGGCAGACCTTCCCGAGTGCCCGTACGCGGTGCATGCCCTCCGCGGCGAGGTGCGGCGCATGCTTGCCACGTTCGAGTCAAAGCACCCGGGCACGATGCTGAACCTCATGAAGAGCAAGGCGAAGATTGAGGCGCGGTGTGGCGGGCTCCTGATGAAAGAGACCGTTCACCACTGTCGGGAATGCGGCGATCCGTGCAGCGGGGAAATCTGCCAGTTGTGCAAGCTGAAGAAGACACTGAGATAAACTCCGTGTCTCAAGAGAAAGGGACTATTTTGATCATTCTGTCACCGATCTGCACGCTAAAATCTGGATTAGTTAGATGATGGGGGCTGATGCCCCCATACCCCCGGTTGTGATGAACGGCCGCCGCCCCGTGGGGCGACGTCGAAGGTTGAAACCTTCTCCCGTCAATCCTCGCTGATGCGATGACTGACTCCCCGCGGCGGCATCAATTCCTTTTATGAAAATATCTCTTTGTCGAAGTATCCCTTTCAGGTAATGCGGAGGCATCGCATGCGCCCCCGAGTCGAAGAACGCATCCGCGTTCTTCTCATCCTCCTGGTTTTTCAAACCCGTCGGAGGCGCAAGGGGGGGCGATCATATACGCTGAAAATGGTTTTTCTTCTTAGGATCCAGAGAAAACGAATCTAAAAAGGAATTTTCTGGTTTTCATCACTGGAGAAATAAATCACTGCGGGGCGGATGCAGCGCCGGTGATCCGCTCCGTATGCGTGTAGACCACCATCTTGCTGCTCCGGGCAAACCCGACAACGGTGAGGCCGGTCTTCTCTGCAGTTTCGACGGCAAGCGTTGTCGTTGCCCCGCGGGAGACGATGATGGGGATGCCCGCGATCAGGCACTTCCTGACCATTTCTGACGATATCCGTCCCGATACGATCACCCAGGTCTTCGAAAGGTCGATCCCGTTCCGGAGTGCGTGCCCGATGACGCGGTCGAGGGCATTGTGCCGCCCGATATCCTCGGAAACGGCAAGGACCCTCTGCCGGTCCAGCAGGGCAACGATATGGATGCCTCCCGTTGTTATGTGGAGCTCGGAGTTCAGGACGGCTTTGACGGACGTCCAGATATCTGCCGTGCTGATGGAATAGTCAGAGCAGACCTTCGGCAGCTTCTCAGTATCGATATACGACGTGCTCCCGCCGCATCCCGAGAGGATGGTCTTTTTGGGGCCCAGCACCTTGAAGAGGTTCTTGGTGATAACGCTCATCCGGTTCTTCTCGATCTTAATGGACTCGATCTCATCGATGTTTTTGATGATCTGCTCGGTGTAGAGATACCCGGTCACGAAGTCCTCGAGCTGGACCGGGCTCATCATTGCCGTCATGGCGTGCCGCCCGTTCACGAACAGGGCGAGCGGGACCTCCTCGATGACCTCGTGGAGGTCCTTTCTTGTCTTCTCCCCGTCGACCTTGATACAGCCGAGTCTCCTGTACATATCGGCGGGCTGGTGTGGTTTTGTCATCGGTATGCTGCTCCTTTATCCCAGCACTTCGTCCATGCTGCCGCTGCGGTAGCCCGCAAGGTCGAGCGTGATGTAGGCGATCCCAAGGGAGCGGAGGTATTCCACAACGGGATCCTTCTCCTCAAGTATTCGCGCCATATCCTCTTTATGTACTTCGATCCGCGCAATGGTCCCGTGGAGCCGCACGCGGAACTGGGAGAACCCGCGGGCAAAAAGGAACTCTTCCGCTTTCCCGATGATCCGGAGTTTTTCCGGTGTAATCCTGTCACCGTACGGGATGCGCGAGGAGAGGCAGGCTGCCGATGGCTTCTGCCAGACCGGAAGTCCCATCTCCCGGGCGATGTCCCGGATGTCCTGTTTCGTGCATCCGGTCTCGATGAACGGGTGGACGATTCCCTCCTCGGTGGATGCCCGGAGCCCCGGGCGGTGCTCTTTCGTATCGGAGATGTTGACGCCGTCGGCTATGCAGGCAAGACCGAGTTCACCGGCCTTTTTCCTGAGGCAGGTTGCCGAGATTTTCCTGCAGTGGTAGCACCGGTCCTCCGGGTTGCTGCAGAAGGTCCCATCCTCAAGAAGGGGTACCGGGATGACATCCAGAGCAAGGCCGAGGCTGGCGGCGATCTTCTTTGCCTCTTCCACCTCCGCCGTCGGGATGAGCGGGCTGTCGAGCAGCACCAGGCGGCACTTCTCTCCCAGCGCATCTTTTGCCAGGGCCGCGAGGAGGGTACTGTCGACGCCCCCGGAGAAGGAGATAAGCATCGGGCCATGGTTGCGGAGGTTTTCGATAAGATCGTGCTTTTTCCCTGGAACCGTCATGGTTGTATCACCGACCGGAATAAGAGCATAGTCCCTGTGGCAGGATTCAACGGCACTGCTCCCCGAAGGCAGAGGGAGCATTGCATGGGCTCTCCTCTTCGCCCCTCAGCTGCCGGCAGATGTCGCAGGTGCGCTCCACCAGGTTGAGGTCCTTTTTGTTCTGCAGGTCCTGTGCCAGCTGGCCGATCGATTTTTTCACGTCGTCATCGAACTCGATGCGGTACCCGCGTTTCCCGGAGAGGTACTGGGATACTGCCGAAGGCGCCATCTCCAGCACCCGTGCTGCTTCGACCTGCGACATGCCGCAGCGGACCAGTTCCGCGGCGATGGCTGCACGGATGGCCGGAAGCACATTCCACACAATCTTCTGGCAGGGAGATTCCATGATACACAACCGCCGGGTTTTCCGTCTAAAGAGAGATGGTCGTTACCATTGTGATTGTGTTGCAGCGCACCATATAGGTTGGCTCACTGGAAGTTTGGCAGGTGCCGGCGTGCGATCAGTGCTCCGGCTTCCCCGCACCGTGGGCATGATCCCCGGGGACCCAGCGGCCGCCGTCTTTTGTCAGTTCCTTTTTCCAGATCGGCACGCTCTTCTTGATCTCCTCGATGATATGGCGCGAGCCGGCATAGGCTTCCTCCCGGTGGCCGGCGCTGACAACGATGATGAGGATGTTCTCGCCTACCGAGAGTCGGCCGATACGGTGGATGATGTCGACATGCAGGAGCCCGTGCATACGGGTTGCATCGGCTGCGATCTTTTCCATTTCGGCAACCGCAACTTCCTCGTATGCCTCAAGTTCCATCTCGGTAATATCGTCGTCGCGCACGATTCCGTCAAAGACAACGACCGCCCCGGACCCGGGCTTTTTTGCAGCAGTGATGAGCGCCCCGATATCCACGTCCTCGTTCTGGATCCTTACAACCATGATTGCCTACCCTCCCGCAACCGGCGGAAATACCGCGACCTCGTCGCCATCCATGACAGGAGTCGTCCCGGCATCGGCAGTCTCGACCCGTTTCCCGTTCCTCATGACGATCACGAACTCGCGGAATGAGCCCTGCTTATCGAAGATCGCTTCGTACCCTTCCCGGTTCTTCTTTGCAATCTCCGCGACAAGTGTGGTAAGCGATGTGCCAGCCGCTGGTTCTGTCATGATATCCGTCCCGAGCAGTTCGCGGAACTGTGCAAAAAACCGTACCTTTACGCTCATTTCTTCTTCTCCCGTGGCTGCTCCGATGCAGGGGCCGTACCGCACGCCGGGCATGCCGGGTTTTTCTCAATAACAATCTCCTCGGCAGCAGCACACAGGCCGTCCCACGTGAAGAGCCGGCCGGCAAGGAGCGTTCCCTTTCCGGTCAGGTACTTGATCACCTCGTTTGCCTGGACTGCCCCGATCACTCCTGCGGTTGCCCCGATCACGGGAAAGACCTCCGGTGGCGGGGCTCTCGGGAAGATACATTCGAGGCAGGCGGTCTTCTCCGGGATGATAGTGGTTGCCTGCCCGTAGAACCCGCGGATGGCGCCATGGAAGAACGGGATGTTCTTCTCCAGCGCAACCCGGTTCAGCAGGTACCGGGCCGGGTAATTGTCCAGCGCGTCCACGATCCCGTCAGCAGCACCAACAAGCCCGAGGGCATTATCGGCCGTGATGGTGGCGTCAATGGCATTGACGGTTATATCGGCGTTATATTCGCGGAGCGTCTCAAGCGCTGAGACCGTCTTCTTCATACCGATATCCCGGTCGGAATGGAGGATCTGTCGGTTCAGGTTGCTCAGATCAACTGTGTCCTTGTCCACGATCGTGATCGTCCCCACACCGGCAACCGCAAGGTAGATGGCAACGGGCGAGCCGAGTCCCCCTGCACCGGCAATGAAGATATGCGCCTTTTTCAGGCACTCCTGCGCATCGTCACCGAAGAGAAGGATTTGCCTCCTGTACCGCTCGCGTTCACGTTTCGATACCATGGTCCCTGTAGTCCTGTCCTGTATCTGGGTTTTGTGCCGGCAGGTCGCTCCTTGTACCTGATATGTTCGCTGGTTGTCTGATTATTCTTTTCATTTCCCGGGGGGAATCCTGTAGGGCAGCATTGAATCCGTTATGCCAGACGGTCCTGGCGTGTGAGGGTCCTGTTCCGGCACGTTTATCACCGCGCCCATCGTGAAGAAGCATGAGGGCCTCCCATGAAACGCGTTGCCATCAATGCCCTTGTTGCTATCGGCTGTCTCATCACGTTCATCCTCCCGCTCATCACCGGCATTGTCCTGTACGTTTTCCTGCCCTCCGGAACCGGGCGGGAGCTGGGTCACCGGGACGGGGATCACCCGGACACCCCCTCCCCCTTTTGCGTTCCATATCGATCACACCCCCCTGCCCCGTGGGAGGGGGGTGTCCGTGATACCCCTCCCCCCGTTTGCCGGAAGAGACCCCCCGCTCCCTGGTTTGGGGAGGGTTACGCTGCCATCTCTCCGCCGGAGGTCTGGTCCGGAAAAACCGTGCAATAATGCACGTCTCCCATTTTTGAGGTGGGGGGTATCCGGCATACCTCCCCCCCATGTTACGCTGCAAACCGATCATACCCCCCACCCATGGCCAGGGGGGGTAGGTGAGAGACCCCCGGCTGCGACCGGAAATTGCGCGAAACGGGGGGCTGCCGGGCGGTCGTATTGCTGTGGTTTTACGTCGGGAGGACCTGCTGATGGAGGGGCACAGGGCCGGGACCGGTTGGCGGGGGGTGTGCGGGAGACCCCCCCTATTGGTGCGAAGTTGGGTGGGGCCCTGGTGCGGGAAAATTGAGGATAATTAGTATTTTTGGGTTTTAGTACGGTTTTGCCTGTATCAGGCTTTTTTGCACTTTTCGCTCGTAAATGGTGCCTTTTTTGGCACCGCCAGTCTTGAGCTTCGATGAAAGATTGTGGATGTGCGGTGGGGGTGAGAATGCAGCAATGCTGCCGCCACAGAGATCTCGTCTGGAATGTGGCAGCAGCTCCGCAGAATCGGTGCTCCCGGTGATTTGCAGTTATTGGCGGGTACTACAAAATGGAAAATTTTTAAGAATATTTCTGAAAATTCGCAACAACCATTTCCAGAGAGTGCATGGTGTTTCAGCGATGGTATTGGTGCGGTCATGAAGATTACTAATGAGGTGAGTGGTTTGGACAGTGTCACGTTTTGTGCCGTTAAAAACCAAATTTTTGTAATAATAAAATTTTATTATGTATTACTTAATAAAACAAGATACAGAACACGTGCGTTATGGATCTGCCGGCATTACAACAGGGGGAGCAATGGCGGGTGAAATCACCGGGAGTCTATGTCAAGTCCGTACCTTACCATGCGTTCCTGACAGACCGCCGGCTGATCCTGAAGAGCCCCAACGACCCGCTCATGCCGGACCGCGACCTTGCTCTCGACCGGATCGAAGGGGTCGAGCCATACCTGAACGGGGCAGGCGAACCCGTGCTGGCAATCCAGGCCAGGACGGGCCGGGGCGAGAGCCGGAAGCTTGTCCTGACCTTTGCCGGGAAGCCCGGCAACCGGTCCCGGGTGGGGGAGATGGAGGAGTGGATCCGGAATATCCCGGTAGTGCCCTCCCCCCCGGGTACGGGGCCGGCATCGTCCCCCCGGAAGAGCAGTCCGCGGGCCGGGTATGACCCTGCAAAATTGGTGTTCAGCCCGGGTCTCCATGATCCGGAATACGGCGGTGCCACGTTCCCGAAAGAGAGGGCGAACCCTGCTGCACGGGAGAATTACCGGGGAGATTCTGCCCCGCGGTTCCCGGTCCGCGACCGGGAGGTACCGGCGGCTGCCGCAGGTGCACTCTCTCCTCCCGGCTCCTTGCCGGAAGACCTCCCGTTCTTCTGCACAACGTGCGGGAACCGTGGCCGTCCCGGCTCGCGCTTCTGTGACCGATGCGGGGCTGCCGTCATTCCTCCCGATCCGGCAGCGATCCTTATGCCTCTGCGGAACCGTGACTTCCCTGTCCGCGAGGAGCCGGTCTTTTCCCCGCCGCCGGTAAGGCTCTTCCGGCCTTCTCCCCCGCCACCCTGTTACCGGGAGGAGTCCGGCCCCTTGCGGGATCCGGGGACTGCTGCCGGTATTGCCCGGGGACGTAAAAATCCGGCACATCGTCCCTGGTCACGGCGTGCCACGGCCATTGCGACGCTCTGCCTTGTTGCAGCGGTTGTTGCAGGATTAGCATTCCTTCTCATGCCGGAGGAATCCTCCGGCATTCTCTTTGGCGCTGCATCGCTTGCCGGGGGGAATTTCTCCTTCTTCCCCGCCGCCGGGAACGCTTCTGTCACCCCTGCAGCGGACCGTGCCGGGATAACCAGCATCGGGAATGCAGTTGCATCCCTTCCCTCAACGGGGGTTTATGTGAAAGTCACCTATACCGGCTCATGGTCCGGATCCTATGGCATGCAGGATGCCATGCAGGCGGTCAGCGACAAGGGCGATAAGATCTTTCCGGTCGAGGATGCTGCGGACTTGGTGACGGCGATCATCCGGAAAGGGGACAGCACTAAGGGAAAACTCACTGTCGAGCTCTACCGTGACGGGAAGATGATTGCGACCGGCCATACCACGGACCCCGGGGGCGAAGTGGTGGTCAGCGGTCCGGTCTGATAGCAGAGGCGGAAGAGCCGGCCTGCCATGCATGTTTCGCACTCCGGGTTCTCCGGCAGGTACTGGGTGAGGCACACCTGGTTCCGGGAATCATGATACGCGGGTTTATGAGAGAACCCGGTAAACAGGATTGTTTAAGGAGCTGGTTGCAGCAAATATGAATATTTACCTTTACGTATGCTGCCTTTGCCGGCCGTTTGACAACCAGGCCGTTCCCCGGATCAGTATCGAGACTAAGGCAGTCGTTGCAATTTTAAGCCGCTGTTCCTGGGACTGGAACCTTGTTGACAGCCGGGTGCTCCGGTATGAGATTGAAAAAATCAGCGATGACCGAAAAGAGACGGTATAGAGAAAATGCTCATGATAGCCCGCGAATATGTTGCGTATGATAAGGAAATCCTTGGACGGGCGGAAGAATGGGAGAATGCTGGTGTCAAAGGTCTTGATTCACTGCATCTTGCATGTGCTGAGAGGGCCGGGGCGGTATTTCTTACCACGGATTCCCGTCTCGTATAGATTATGATGCGAAATGAAGATAGATATAGGATATCAGTTGATAATCCGGTCTCATGGCTCATGGAGGTGAACGATGATGAAAACAAGAACGCTCTCTGAAGTGCATAATGCGGGAATGTCTGCCCTTCTCAAGACTCCCGGGCCTGTCGACATGATCCGGTTCCTCCAGATGTTTGGCCATGGAACCGGTGATTACACGAAAGAACGCAGGAAACTTTTAAAGAAAAGCGCCCGGGAGATCGGCCGGGAAATAGAGACAAAGGATCGCCAGTCCTGAGAACGGAAGTATCCCCTCTTTCTTTTCGCCATGCGGATTTCCGGCACCGTGGAAAGATCCTGATCGCTGGTTTCCGGGTCCCTTGTGCGAACTGCGATTGTTGGCCCCTGCCGTAGTTCCGGTCCGAAAAAAATGAAGGGATGGTTATGGCCGGGTCTTCCTTCTTCCCCGGTACACGTGCACCAGCCCGGCGCACCCTGCAACGACAAGGACGCCGGCAACGATGGTTGCGATGCCCGTGCCCGGTGCGGATTGGGATGCCGGGCCCTGCGATGCCTCACCGGGAGCTGCCCCGGCGGGAACACCCTGCCCAGTCGCTGAGGGCGATGCGGCTGCTGCACCGGTACCGGAAGCGGGTCTGACTGCAAGGAGAATGAACGTGCAGAGGCCGTCCGGGGACTCGGCCCGGAAGGTCAGGTACCCGGTCTCGTGGTCGTACCCGCTGAAGGCGGTGGAGAGGAGTCCTGCGCTCCCGTCGTTGCCGATGCGGAAGATCTTCACCTGGTTTATCCCGCCGTTTTCGGAGACCCACGCTTGCGGTGCGGTCATCTCGATGACGCCGTCCTTCGTTGTGCCGATCCTGTCGTCCTCCTCGACATTCATGGCATAGGCAACCGATGCGATCTCGAGCGAGCGCGGGGATAAGGCCGTGTTGTAGGACGATATCGCGGACGCGGGGATTTCCGTGGCAAGGCTTGTCGAGATCCTGCCGCCGCCGTCAGGGTCGCTGACGATCTCGGCGCTCCACTTCGCCTTCGCTTCCGGCATGGATGCGGACCGTTCTGCCTTCATGGGGGTGATGGAGACCCGGCCTTTCGACGATACGGCTGTTGTCTGGTACGCACCGTTGGACTGGATTGGTGCCATCAGGGAATAATCGTAGACCTGTCCTCTCTGCACGTCGCCCGACGATCGGCTTCCGCTGGAAGAGCCAGTGTTCGAGTAACTGTCGCTGCCGCCAGAGGGGGTGCTGCTTGTTGGCGATGGTGTCGGTGTGGGCACGGGAGACCCGGCACCGATGATGAAGATCGAGAGCCCGTCTGGCGAGAGTGCCGAGAACTTATCATTACCGCGACCGTCCGTGCCAAGATACGTGACGTCGAGGAATGTGGTATCACCGCTGTCAGGTTTGCGCATGATGACAATCTTATCCCTGCCGCCATGGTTGGCGACCCAGGTCGAGTTGATGGCGAAGTAGACCGTTGCATTGCGGATGGTGCCTCCGTTTGCAGCATTCTCGAGCCCGCCGTTCTTCTGGAAGTTGACGGTATACCCGATATCGAGTTGTTTTCCGTCATTGGATGCAGCGATCGTGAACGAGCTGCTGGCGTTTGTGTCCGGGTCCTTTGTTATGGTCTGGGTGATACCCTGCGTTGACTCCGGCAGCTCGTCAAGCGCCAGTTCGACATGTATCGTGGGCGAACCCACCGCAGGGATCGGGACCGTGATCTCCTCGCCGACCGCGACAACGGTCGACACGATACCGTTGACGGTCTCGTTCACGACATCGGGAGTGTCGGTCATGATCAGGTTGAGGCTGGACCAGCCGTTACCGACACTGGTGAGAGCGACCGTGTTACCGGAAATCGCGGTCGTTACCTGTGACGTGTTGACGGATACGTTCTGGCCGGTGCCGGTACTGACGGTTGCCACCCCGGTGAGGTTGAATGCGGTATCGACGACCTTCTTTGCATTGACGCTGATATGCCCGGATTTCGTCTCGCTGTCGCTGCCCGCGCTGTTTGTCACGGCCAGGGATACGGAGTATGTCCCTGAGCCCTCAAACGTGTGCACCGGGTCCTTTTCTTTCGATGTTCCGCCATCGCCGAAGTCCCAGGCCCATGTCTCCGGGCCGCCCGTTGATGTGTCGGTGAACTGGACGGCGAGCGGGGTGTCGCCGGCGGTCTTGTTGGCGGTGAAGGAAGCCTTCGGCGGGGCGAGGGTGGCGGTGATGTGGTTGGTTTTCACGGTTTTGTTAGAACCGAGATCGTTGGTTGCGGTGAGGCTGACGGTGTAGGTGCCGGGCGAGGTGTAGGTGTGGGTCGGGCTCTGGTTGGTATCGTCAATGGAGCCGTCGTTGTCGAAGTCCCAGGCCCAGCTGGTCGGGATGCCGGTGGACTGGTCGGTGAATTTCACCGAAAGCGGGACGGTGCCGGAGCTGGGGTTGGTGGCGAAGTTTGCGGTGGGGGCGGTGGGTTCGGCCGGTTTGTATTCGACGACCAGGATCTGCTGGAGGGCGACCATGCCGCCGGAGTTCGTGCCCTGGATGCCGGCCTCGTTGCCGGTTGCGGAGAGGTAGGGCTTGACATTGAAGACCGAGGCATTCGCCGTGTTCAATGTTCCCTGCCATGCTTTTGTCCCGATCTTGTTCCCGTTGAAGAACAGGTTCCCCTCCTTCGGCCCGGCACTTCCGGCGAAACTGTAAAGGGCTGCATTAGTAACATTGCCCGTATCGATAGTCAATTCGGTAAACGGCGCGTACGCGATCGTCTCATTGAGCGATGTCCCGTACGCGGTCTCGCCCAGCAGGAGTTCGTCGCATTCCTCGTTGATGAAGATCTGTTTCCGGGTTGCCGATGAGTTGCGGTAGATGACGACCAGCGTGCTCGGGTAGAGTGCCTGTTTGTTTCCGGTGCCCGGACTCATCACGAGCGTGTTCTCCCCTCCTTTGACAAAGTGGGTTGTTACGTCGATGGCGGGATACAGACCGTACTCATAGTCGGGATAGCTGCCGAAGTTCGCAATATCGGTATACGGTGTGCCCAATGGGAGATTATGACTGTTGAATGTGGCAGTCATTATGGGGAATCCTCCGGGAGTCTGGTCCCAGTTGTAGGAGATAAAGAGCAGGGCGTATTCCACCGTTGCATCGGACGGCAGGGGAAGTTCTGCCCCGGTCCAGGTCTCAGTCCTCGAAGACCATCCGACACCTTTGTATGTGCTTTCCGGCTGGGTGAAGGACACAATATCCCCGTTCAGGTCGTAATACTTCTTTGTTGTGATATTACTGCCGCCTTTCCAGTAGATGCCTTTGCCTTTATACCCGTTGAACTTGACCGGTTTTACTTCACCGGTCATTTCATTGTTGGCCTCATTTGTCTCGGAAATAAGGTTGGCCGGGTCCACCACCACCTTATACGTGACCGTCCCGCCCTGTGTGTCCCTGATGGTCGGGTCGCTGATGGTCACGCTTGTGGTCCCGGATCCGGCAATGGATGCGATAGTGGCCGTGTTGACCGGCACCGTGCTGCTGACATCGCTTGCATACAATGCCACCACGACGTTTGTGATAGGAGTTGATCCGATGTTCCTTATGTTAGTGATTGTTACCGGGTTCTCTTCGCGTGCAAAGACCGTCTCGTTGACAACGGTGTTGACAACCGATGTGGCAAGGCTCAGGTCGCTGGTCGGTGTGCCGCCGCTGCTGACGGTGATATACGCGGTCTTGTTCTCGAAGTCGCTTCCTGCCGTGTTGGCTGCGGTCAGGTTGACAAAGTATGTCCCGGCGTTTATGTAGGTGTGGACCGGGTTCTGCACAGTCGCGTTGGTGGTGTCACCGTCGCCGAAGTCCCAGAGCCAGCCGGTCGGGGCATTGGTCGAAGTGTCGGTGAAGGTCACGGTTAACGGTGCGGTACCGGTGGTTGCACTGGCACTGAACGCGGCGACCGGGGCGGTACCCGATGAACTCGCCGTGACATACCCGGTCTTCGTTTCGTTGTCGCTGCCTCCTGCGTTGGTTGCAGTCAGCCGGATATCGTAAGTTCCAGTCGTTGTGAATGTATAGGTCGGGTTCTGTTCTGTCGAGAACTGCGTCCAGGTGCTGTTAGCGGCTATCCGGTGTTCCCATTTCCATGATGCAGGGGTATTGGTGGACGTGTCCGTGAACTGGACCATGAGCGGAGCGGGTCCGGAAGCAGGATTGATGTTGGTAAGGAAGTCCGCGACCGGTGCCGACGGGGGCACGCCTCCGCCCGGGTATTTCACGGCAAGGGTGGCGAGCGTGGTCTTGAATGAAGTGCCGACAACAGCGGTGAACCCGAGCGTGTTTGCGGAACCAGCAATCAGGGAATCGGTTACGTTGAATGAATTATATTTCCAATACGAGCTTGTTCCCAGTATGTTCTTTGCAGGGCTGCTGGATGATGTCGGGAATGTGTAAGCAGCATCTTTGCCGGAGAAGGCAACGCTTGTCAGTGTGGCATTTTCCCATCCGGCCGCGAGCGGTGTTACATCGAATGTGGTCGCACTGCCGGCACCGGCGGGCCCCATCCAGTTGTTCCCGTGGTTCACCCAGTACTTTACGATTTCACTGTCACCGTCGTTATACGCGAGTACGAGGGTGATTCCCTTGATCCTGCCATCAAACAGATATCCGTCGACTTTTGAATTTGTGACCGCGACTACTGGTCGGGCCGAAGTGATCCTGCCGGTCACATCATACCACGCTTCGTAGTCTGCGTACACCTTCATGACATGGTCGTTGACCGGATATGCGTTCCCGTTCTTTTCCGATTCGATATTGAGAATCTCTGTTCCCAGAACGGTACCGTCAAGAGTGACGACAGAACTTGTGTTGTAACTGCTGTTGGGTGTTGCCGTATACGTTGTGACATACAACCGGGCCCAGGTGATGTTGTTCACTGCTGCATCCGGCAGTTCAAATGTTGTGGTATTTGTCGTGCTCCAGGGGCTCACGGAGTTCACGTAGAGATCCCCACTGACGGTACCGCTGGTAACGGTGGTTAACGGGTCCGGCCCTGCAGAAACTGCGATGAGATTTGGCTTTATGAGCGTGCTGCTGCCGCTCGCATTGGTGACAGTCAGGTTAACCGTATACCTGCCGGCCGAACTGAAGATATAGATCGGGTTCTGGTCGGAACTGTCCGTGATGCCATCATTGTTGAAGTCCCATGCCCATTTCGTTGG
>Ga0302250_1000800_pt1 | contig 27312 bp, 14 predicted proteins | sample AAG_RA_Asp_MG_FD_193536 | JGI IMG/M metagenome (GOLD analysis project Ga0302250, IMG submission 193536) | Enriched activated sludge microbial communities from anaerobic digester in WTTP, New Holstein, Wisconsin, United States - AAG_RA_Asp | ecosystem: Engineered > Bioreactor > Anaerobic >... | reverse complement strand
CTTTGCATAATTGACGTGCAAGGTGAATACAAGGAAAAATGATGTTAGAAAAACTACTGAAAAAGCTGTTTGGCGACAAGAGCAGCCAGGATCTGAAACGCTATGAACCTTTGGTGAAAGAGATCAATGAGATTTTTGCCGGACTTGCCAAATACGAAGATGAACAGCTAATAAACCGGGTTGCCGAGATCAAAGAAGAGATCGCAGCCAAGCTTGCCCCCCTGCGTCAGGAAATTGAAAACCTGGAAACCGCATATCGTCAAACCACTGAGGACAGCGAACGTAACCGCATAGACAATCAAATAGATGCCACGAGAAAAGAGCTGAAGAAGCTTACCAAGGAAACCCTGGACGACTACCTGCCGGAAGTCTTTGCCATTGTGAAGGATACCTGCCGCAGAATGGTAGGCCGGAGCTATCTGGTAAAAGAGCATGAGCAGGTATGGAACATGGTTCCCTTCGACGTCCAATTGATCGGTGGAATGGCTCTGCACGACGGTAAGATTGCGGAAATGGCCACCGGGGAAGGCAAAACTCTGGTAGCCACCCTGCCGCTATTCCTGAATTCTCTGGTGGGACGCGGCGCACATCTGGTAACTGTAAACGATTATCTGGCCAGCCGTGATGCCCAGTGGATGAGTCCGATCTTCCACTTTCACGGTCTGACGGTCGGCTGTATAACCACCGGCATGGATTTTGCGGGGCGCAAAGAGGCCTATGCTTGCGACGTTACCTACGGCATGAACAGCGAATTTGGCTTCGACTACCTGCGTGACAATATGGCGGTTTCCCGCGAACAACTCGTTCAGCGCGACTTTTATTACGCAATTGTGGACGAGGTGGATAGCATCCTGATCGACGAAGCCAGGACCCCTTTGATCATCAGCGGCCCAATCGCTCAGGATAAAAACTTCTATCCGGAACTAAGGCCACCCATCGCACAACTGGTACAGGCTCAGAATATGCTGGTGCAACGCTATTTAAGCGAAATAAAGGAAGACCTGAGAGACGACAATCCAAACGCCAGCAGCGACAGACTTGCCAAAAATCTGCTGCTGGTGAAACGTGCCGCACCTCGCAATAAAGCCTATACCAAGCTGATGCAGGAAGGCGAACTGAAGAAAATGGTCAACGACGTAGAAGGAATATACCTGCGGGATAAGAAGTTGCATGAATTGGACGATAATCTCTTTTATGTGGTGGAAGAACGCCAGAATAGCGTAGACCTTTGCGACAAAGGCCGCGAATTGCTTTCCAAAAAGGATAAGGACCTCTTTATCGTGCAATCGCTGGACGAGATACTGCAAGATATCGATGCAAATGAAAACCTCAACGAGGCCGAAAAGGCCAGACAAAAAGAAATCAGCACCAATCGCTTTATGGATAAAAGCGAGAAACTGCACAATATAAACCAGTTGCTACGCGCCTTCACCCTCTTTGAAAACGATCAGGAATATGTGGTGATCGATAACAAAGTGGTGATCGTGGATGAATTTACCGGACGCCAAATGCCTGGACGCCGCTTTTCGGACGGTCTGCACCAGGCTCTGGAAGCCAAGGAAAACGTGGAAATCGAAGCAGGTACCCAAACCTTTGCCACCATTACCCTTCAAAACTACTTTCGCATGTTTGAGAAACTGGCCGGCATGACGGGAACCGCAGTAACTGAAGAAGCGGAATTCATGGAGATCTACAAGCTGCCGGTGATGTCCATCCCCACCAATGTGCCGATTACCAGAATCGATCACGATGACATGATTTACCTCAGTAAAAACGACAAGTATCAGGCCATCATGGATGAAATCAGCTACTGGCATGAACGTCAGAAACCAGTCCTGGTTGGCACAGTAAGCGTGGAAGTATCGGAAATCCTGTCGCGGCTGCTGAAACGCAAAGGTATAGCACATAATGTGTTAAACGCACGTCAGCATCAACGCGAAGCAGAGATTATTACCCTGGCCGGACAGCCGGGTGCCGTTACCATCGCTACCAATATGGCTGGCCGCGGAACCGATATCAAGCTGGGAAAAGGTGTGGTGGAAAGCTCCTATGAGAAGTATCAGAATCTACCCAGAGCATTAACCGACGAATATCCCTTTGGACTGCCTCTGGACGGCTTGCACGTGATAGGCAGCGAACGCCACGAAAGCAGACGTATAGACCGCCAGTTAAGAGGCCGGGCTGGACGCCAGGGCGACCCGGGAACCTCGAGGTTCTTCATATCCTTGGAGGACGATTTGATGAGGCTTTTCGGCTCTGACCGGATTGCTCCGATGATGATGCGCTTCGGCTTCAAACCCGGAATGGTGATCAGTCATCCGATGATGACCAAACACGTGGAACGAGCCCAAAAACGCGTGGAAGAACATAACTTTGAAATCCGCAAAAACCTGATCAAATACGACGAAGTGATGAATCAGCAACGTGAAGTGATCTATTCTTACCGGCGAAGTGTACTGAAAGGCTACGACCTGAAAAACGAAATCCTGGAAATGATCACCGAAACGATAAATAACCTGGTGGACAGCATCATCGCTCCCGACAGCTATCCTGAGGATTGGAATCTGGAACGCCTGTGCAGTTGGTTCAGAACCAACCTGAACCTTGGGATTACCCCGGAAGACCTTAGCAGCGACCACCTGAACCGCGATCTGCTGTTGAATACCTTGAACGACTTTGCCCTTTCGGCCTATGCTCACAAAGAAAGCTCGATGGGTGCAGATCAACTTCGCAATATTGAACGCCGTGCCCTGTTGGAAGTGGTGGACGACGAATGGCGCGACCACCTGCACGAGATGGACTTGCTGAAAGATGGAGTACATCTCCGAGCCTATGCCAATAAAGACCCTTTGATCGAGTATAAAAAAGAAAGCTACGATCTCTTTCAAGGCCTGATCGCCAGAATCCAGGAAAACGTAACCCGCAAGGTTTTTACCACCTACATCCTTTCGCAGGCACAGATGGAAACCCTTTTAAAGAACGCCAATCTCAGTCATGAGGATATGAACGCCTTTCTTCAGGCGCAACAACAGCAACAGATGCAGCAATTCAACCAGAATATGACTCCCCCACCCCAATACAATAATCCTTCGGTGCCAGAAGAAAAGCTCCGCCCAGTAAGAGTTGCGCCAAAAGTGGGACGCAATGATCCCTGCCCTTGTGGCAGCGGCAAGAAATATAAGAAATGCTGTGGACAGCATGAGGATTTTGATAATTAACAGAGCGAAGTGCTTATGGTTGTTTGCGCAGTAGCAACTCGCTTACTTCATTTGGCCATTAGCTTTAACCATTAACCCATAAAGGATATAAATGACTAAAGGACTTATAATTGTGGAATCGCCTGCCAAGGCAGGCACGATAAGCAAGTTTCTAAAGAACCAATTCAGCGTGAAGGCCTCGATGGGGCATATCAGAGACCTGCCTCAGCATGAGCTGGGTGTGGACGTAAACAAGGGATTCAAACCCAAATATGTAACCGACACCAAAAAAAGCAAGGTCATCAACGAGCTGAAAGAAGCTGCCAAAAGCTCTGAAGCCATCTATCTGGCCAGCGACCATGACCGCGAAGGGGAAGCCATAGCCTGGCACCTCAGCGAAGCCCTGAAGAAAGAAATCGCCGGCAAGCCGGTTTACCGGATCGTGTTTAACGAGATTACCGCCAAGGCCATTACAGGGGCCATTGAACATCCAGGCCAGGTGGACATGGCCAAGGTGGACGCCCAGCAAGCGCGCCGCATTCTCGACCGCATCGTGGGATATGGAATCAGTCCGCTTTTGTGGAAAGTGATCGCCAAAGACCTTTCAGCGGGCAGAGTGCAGTCTGTGGCTTTGCGTCTCATCTGCGAGCGGGAAGCAGAAATACTGGCTTTTATCCCCCAGGAATACTGGAAGATCGAAGCTGATTTCTGGAAGGGTAAGCTGCCAAAATTCAAAGCCACTTTAGACAAATTCGACGGCAAAAAGATAGAGATCGGCAACGAAGCTCAAGCCTTGACAATCGTGGAACAGATAAAAAGCGAAACAGCCAGACTCGCCGAGATTAAGCGAAATAACCGCAATGTGGAACCTCCAGCCCCTTTCATTACCAGCACCTTGCAGCAGGAAGCTTCCAAGATTCTGGGTTTTCAGGCGCAGCGCACCATGAGCATCGCTCAGGCATTGTATGAAGGCATTGATCTGGGTGGTGAAAGCACAGGCCTGATCACCTACATGAGAACCGACAGCACCCGCATCGCCGAAGAAGCGATTAGCGCTTGCCAGAACCTGATCAAAGAGCGCTTTGGCGCAAACCTGCTAAATGGCAGCGTAAGGGTTTTCAAGAACAAGCAAAGCGCTCAGGATGCCCATGAAGCAATTCGACCCACTGATCCGTTTAAAACCCCGGAAAGCCTGGCCGCTCATCTTAGCAAGGAGCAACTGAAACTCTACACCCTGATCTGGCAACGCTTCATAGCTACTCAAATGAAGCCCGTTAAGCTAAGCGTTACCACTGCCCGCATCGATGTCGGCGCAGCACAGTTTGCCGCAACAGGCAATCAGATCGCCGAAGAAGGCTTCCTGAAAGCATATCCGCACGTAAACATAGTGCAGGGCGAGAAAATCGACGCTGCTTACGCCAAAGACGACCTTTTAGAGCACAGCGAACTGAAAAGCACTCAAAACTGGACAACCCCGCCTTCCCGCTTCACGGAAGCATCGCTCATCAAAGAACTGGAAGCCAAAGGAATTGGCCGCCCCAGCACCTATGCCACAATCATCAGCACCATCCGCAACCGCAAATACGTTGGCATGGAGAAGAAGTCCTTCGTTCCCACTCAGCTCGGCAACGACGTAAATCGCTTTTTGGTGGATAAATTTGATAGCATCTTCAATGTAAAATTCACAGCCGAGATGGAAGACAAACTGGATGAGGTGGAATTCAAAAGGATTGTCTGGACTGATCTGGTGCAGAACTATTACGACCAACTTCAGGGCTTGATCGGCGGTGTGGACGTGAAGAAAGAAAAAGGTAGTTTCGTGCAGGACAGCGGCATTCAGTGCGATGTGTGCCAAACCGGCACCATGCTGGTGAAGCACAGCCGGGGTGGAGAGTTTTTATCCTGCAGCCGCTATCCGGATTGTAAAAACAGCAAAAGCTTCAAGCGCGACGAAAACGGCAATATCGTGATCTCCGTACCAACCACTCTGGAAGAGAAATGTCCCAAGTGCGACAGTCCTTTGGTGCGTCGCAGCGGAAAGTTTGGCGAATTCATCGCTTGCTCAAAGTATCCTAAGTGCAAATACAGCCGTCCCATAACCCTGGGAGTAAAATGCCCTGAATGCGGAATCGGCGAGTTGACTGCCCGGCGGAGTAAAACCGGACGCGCCTTCTATTCCTGCAACCGTTATCCAGACTGCAAATACATCACCAACGACAAGCCGCTTCCCATTCCCTGCCCCAAGTGCGGACATGCTTTTTTAATCGAGAAATACAGCCGCGACAAAGGCAGCTACAAGCTGTGTCCAAGCTGTAAAACCGAGCTGGAGTAAGAGATGCATTTCCGGGATGGAGTCAAAAGCGCTTTTCAGAGTATCCTCAGCCACAAGCTAAGATCGCTTTTGACCCTAACGGGGATCGTGATCGGGGTGCTGGCTGTGGTCAGCATGTTTTCCAGCGTCTATGCCCTGAAAGGCTTGATCAAGAAAAATATGGAAGGCATGGGCTGGAATCAATCGCTGATCATCATTCCCGGCGGAAGTGAAGAAATTGACGAACCCATACGCAGCCGCAGCCGGATAAAACGCGCCAGACAAAGCGTCCCCAGCCTTAATTATGAAGACTACCTGGCGATCAGAGAAGCGCTGAAATACAAATACATCTACGGTTTCATCGAATCCAGCGGTCAATTCCGCATGAAAAACAAGATCAGCAATATCCAGCTTAGGGCTACCAACAGCCAGTTCTTCCTCAATAAAAGCTATCTGATCGGCCAGGGAAGATATTTTCGCAGCTACGAAGAAGAGCAGGGCGAAGCCGTTGCTGTTTTGGGTCAGGGTTTTGCGGAGCAGTATTACAAGGGCAAAAAACCAGTTGGCCAGCAAATACAGCTCGGACGGCACCGCTTTACGATAGTGGGGGTATTGGCTCCAGACGCTCTGAATAGTGGTGGGGCGATGAACTTCAATAGCTGGGAGAGAACTAACGATTTGCAGGCAGTTTACGTTCCTCTGGCCTATGGTGCAAGGAATTTCGGAACTGGGGGAATGCTGCATCAGCTATATTTACAGGCCAGTTCCGAAGCTGATTATGCCTCGCTGAAGCAAAATGCCCGCCGCTTACTGCTTTCCCGCCACAATATGTACCCCAATTTCCAGTTTTTGGACATCGGCACTTTCATGCTAACCATCAATAACGAGATAAACAGCTTTATGAAGAAATGGAACATCACCCTCATCGCCATAGCTTCCATCTCTCTGATAGTTGGCGGCATAGGGCTGTTCTCAACTTTGCTGATCAGCATTCAGGAGCGCATGAGCGAGATCGGAATCCGCAAGAGCATCGGCGCCAGCGAAAGCGACATTTTTTTTTACTTCATCTTCGAAGCCCTGTCTTTGGCCTTTATGGGTGCCGTTTTGGGAGTCCTGCTGGCCTGGCTGATCCTGGTTCTGATCGGCTCCGCGATCAAATTCCCGCTCAGTTTGCCGATGCAGGGAGTTAGCCTGGGACTTGGCTTTTCGTTGCTGATCGGCTTTCTTTCGGGGCTTTATCCGGCCCTTAAAGCTGCTGCCATCGATCCCATTCAGGCTATCTATTACCGGGAGTAGACAGGTTTCTTTGCCTTGCTTACCATACCCTATCATACCACTTACATACCACATGATCATGTGGTATGTAAGTGGTATGTATACCTTAAACCCAGATAATGCAGTAATACAGTTCCCTGTCCCTGGAATGCCAGCGTCTCGCTGGCAAGGTTTTACCAGCCTCTGGCTGGTTTTTATGCCAGCGAGACGCTGGCAGACCTTTCCGGCGAAACACCGGAATTCCGCGTGCTGGAACTCAACTGCATTATCTGGGTAAAAAACAGCAAGCTTATGTTTTGGATCAATTCTTGCTTTTGATAGAATAGAACAATGAATTTTGGAGAGATTATGAAACATTCAGCATTTCTGCTGATCGCTTTGGCCATGCTGCTACCTGCCTGTCTGGCAGCGGTTTTGCCCTCCTGTTACTATACCTATGATCAGATACATACCCAGCTTCAAGGCTGGCAACAAGCCCATTCCGACATCGCCAGAATGGTGATCATCGGTTATTCCGAACTGGAAGACATCCCCATTTACGCCATGCAGATATCCGACAACGTAAACGTGGCTGAAGATGAACCGGCTCTGCTTTTCGTAGGTCAGGTGCACGCCGAAGAGGTTTTGGGCGTTCAGATAACCATGAACAACATTTCCGAGATTCTGGCCAATCGTTATCAGCAACCCTATGCCCAGTGGATCAGCCAGCTCGACATGTGGTTTGTGCCCACCGCCAACCCCGAAGGGCATAACGTGGTAACCTCAAATATGGATATATCTTACCGCAAAAACAAGCGAGATAATAATAACAATGGCATTTTCGATTTCTTGCCGCAAACGGGTTATGACATCGACGGAGTGGACATCAACCGCAATTTCAATTTCAACTGGGTTCATGGCGATACCTTGATGCAAGGTGGCGGTCTGGAAGTTTATGATTATTATCGCGGACCCAGTCCTATGAGTGAAAGCGAAAACCAGGCAATCAAGACCCTTTGCGACCAAAAGAAGTTTATCTACTCCATCTGCTGGCATTCCTCCCGCACTGGCAACTTCAGCGAAAAAGTATATTATCCCTTTAACTGGAAGGAGATCCGGCCCAGTCCAGACCTTTCCCACGCCGCCGCCATAGCCCAGGGAGTAGGTGCGCAGATTATCAAACAAGATGGAACCGGCCCTTACGAAGTATATCCAAACCTCAGCCGCAAAGGTGCATATCACGACTGGATGTATCAACAATACGGCACCATTGCCATGCTGGTGGAATGCGGAACCCGCGATATCCAGCCCGATTCCCTGCTGATGATGAACACGGTTCAGCGCTGCAGAAATGGCGTTTACTGGCTTCTGAACCGCGCTTTGATGTTCTCCACCTCGGTTCCTTCTTCCTCCATGCTGAAAGGACGAACCCTCGTGGGGCCAGATCCGACCCAAGCGGAAGTGATAATCGAACAGCATAATGCAGCTTGGTTCCAACCTCGCACCTCTTATGCCAGCACCGGGAATTATTATCGCCCCCTGGCAACCGGCCAGTACACCGTCCGAGCTCGCAAAAAAGGTTATCACGATACGGTGATCTACAACGTAAACGTGTATAACGGAGCATGGACTACGCTCGATCTTGGCCTCAGCCCCAAACCCGCAGCCACGCTTTCCGGAATCGTCCGCAGCGGCACGCAACCCCTTGCCGCACGCATAATCATCGGCGACGTTTTCCCCGACACGCTGTTTGTGAATGGACAATATGCCTATTATGGCTACAGCGGTGAATATCCCATCCAGATATATGCAGAAGGATACTACCCTTACCTTGGAACCATAACCCTGAACGAAGGCGCAAACTACACGGAATACAACCTGAGCCCGACTACCACGGTCTTTGCGGAAAACTGGGAAAACGGCGTTTCAGGCTGGGAAATTGAAGGCCCTTGGGTAAGACAAAACCAGCTTTCTGCCTCAGGCTACGCCATTACTGACAGTTGGGGTGGAAACGGCTTTTACGATATGAACTGCAACGTTTGGATCAAGACATCCAGCCCCATCTACATCCCCGCTGGGGAAAACGTGATGCTGTACTTCGACAGCCATCTGTACACAGAATGGACTTTCGACCCGGCCAGAGTGGAAGTTTCTTTGAATGGCACCGACTGGCAGGAAATATGGACAAAGTCCGGTCTCTGGGATAGCTGGCGCAAGGAATTCATTCCCCTTGGGAATTTTGCCGGACAGAGTATTTATCTGCGCTTCCGCCTCAGCGATCAATCAAACGACGATGAGCTTACCGATCCCGGCTGGACAATCGATAATATCCGGATTATTAGCGGAATGGCCAGCAGCAATGCTGATAACAGCAGCCCGGCAGTTCTTTCAGCGCTCTATCCGAACTATCCTAATCCCTTCAATCCCAGCACCACCATTTCCTTCAGCCTGGCCAACCAGCAGTTTGCCAGCCTGAAGATTTACAACCTCAAAGGCCAGGTAGTAAAAACCCTGCTGAACTCCGATCTGGACAAAGGCAATCATAAAGCCGTATGGAACGGCACAGACGACTCTGGACACAAAGTTGGCAGCGGAATCTACCTTTACCGTTTGGAAGCCGGAGACTACCGCCAAAGCCACAAAATGGTGCTGATGAAATAGGATTGGCATTTTTCCTGGTAAGACAGATTTGGCGCAGATGGCAGTTGCCTCTCTGCGCCTTTCATTTATGTTATATATATGAAAATCATAATGCAAATATAAGAGGTTAATCAATGAAACAAATAATGATGCTGCTTGCTGTCCTGGTTTTTAGCCTGTCACTATGGGCTAAGCCAGATCTCACATTTGATCTGGAAACCGGGCTTGCCATACCAGGCTATAATGATGTAAGGATACCCAATAACGATAATCACACCCGCTTTTCCCTGAAGGAAGACCTTGACCTTTCGCCCACTCTGCATGCCCGTTTGAATGTTCACTGGAAGGTTCATCCCCGCCACCAGGTTTCCCTGCTGGCCACTCCCCTCACCCTGAAAGCAGAAGGGAAATTCGATCGCAACGTGAAGTATCAAGGGACTACTTTCATGGCTGGAGAGCCCATCGACGCCACCTATCGCTTCGATTCCTACCGTTTGCAATATCGCTACGTTTTACCCCAGGATTGGTTCCTCATCCGTTCCTTTGGAGCTTCTTTAAAGCTGCGCGATGCCGAAATTGCCCTGGAAACAACTGGAAATAAAAAAGCCACCAAAACCAATACTGGCTTGGTTCCCCTTTTGGCTCTGGAAGCTGGCTACCGGGTAAATCCAAAGCTTGATCTGGTAATGCTGGCCGAAGGCTTGGCCTCTCCTTATGGCCGCGCTGAGGACGTTTTCGTAGGCGCAATCTATGACATTAAGCCAAATATTGGGTTAAAAGCCGGTTATCGCTTTTTGGAAGGCGGTTCGGACATCGATGAAGTTTATACCTTTGCCGCCGTGCATTATCTGGCTTTGGGAGCACGGATCAAGCTATAATTTCTTGGGCTAAAGATAAAACAAGGGGCTACCGCTGGGCAGCCCCTTTTTCTATGTCTGTTCTCTCTTATTGTCCGCTGATAGAATAACCCAAAACGGCCTTAACCTTGTAGAAGCGTTTGGAGTTCGTACTGCTGTCGCTGAAGTTGGTCTCCATAGTATTTCCGAGCAGATTGGCCGGCATACACTCAAAGGAGGGTGTTTGGCCGGCATAAACCCTATAGCCCCAAACCGTGATTGAGTTGCCCAACGTGTCCTGGGTTACGGGACTCCAGTTAATCACTCTGGCAGTGGGACCGCTCTGCACCGAGATTTGGGTCACGGGCAAAGGCTGAACGTCTGTTCCGCCATAGGGATACCCAAAGCTAATGAGATAGGGCTGCAGGCTTTCCCAGCCGTCGTTGTAATAGGCTGTCACCTTGTATTGGAGGTTTCCGCTGGCAGCCAAAGCACCTGTCCAGGAATTGGAAGTGGTGCTTGCCAGGTAGTTCCAGGCTCCGATACCAGTTTTACTGTAGATTTTATAACCTGCCAGCCTGGAATCGCTTACCGGCGACCACCGCAGAGACAGATTGCTTGCCTCTATCAGCCAGCTAAGGTCTTCGGGATAGGGCAAAAACTCCAGGGTCAGATTGATGCTGGGTAATACGGCTCCCACGACTAGGTTGATGGGAACAGGAACGCTGCGATAACCCTCCTTTACCGCCTGAGCATTGTAGTTGCCGGCTGGCAGCAAGGCTTTGAAGCTTCCATCGCTTTCCGGCAACAAGTTATAATCGCCTATGCTGACTATGGCGCCGGAAATATCTCTGCTGAGGGTAATATCATCCAAAGTTCCGCTTACTTTACCAACCTCCATGTTGCTGCCGGCAGCATTTACGAAGCTGACGTCGTCAACGAACCAGCCTTCAAAGTTGATCGATGTGTCTGAAGCATAAAACCACCTGATCTTAATGTTTTGCCCGTTGTAGGCGCTCAAAGAGAAAGTGGCAGGCGTCCAGACGGTTACTTCGCCTGAATAGCCAGGCTGATTGCCCAAAGCCACCACAGAGGCTACAGGATATCCACCGTCTGGAGTAATCATGTTCCAGTTTATGCCATTATCCACTGAGATCTGAACCTGTCCTCCGTCCCAATAGGTGGAGTTGCTGGTTCTTTCTGCGTGATAGCGATGATTGAAGGTAAGCTGCGTGTCGCTACCGACTGCCACTTGGGGAGAGATCAACTGGTAAGTGGCGTTGCTGGCATGATTTCCATTCAGAACAGTTCCCCAAACCTTGGTACCGCTGGAAGCCCCTGCATAAGTGCTGGAGCCCCATTCCCAGCCTGGAGTAGCGCTGTTTACAACGGAAAATCCGCCATTACTGCCTTCGAAGTCCCAGCTTGTGGTTTGATTGCCAATCAGCAGGTTCAATTGCTCTGTTTGGGGCAAACCATTATCGGAGCTTATCTGCAAGGTTATCTGAATTGCGCTGCCAACTACAGCACTGGAACTAACCGAGATCTGCGTGGCAGCCTGGAAGTGAACCTCACCCGCGATCGACCCGCAGTATATCGTGGTCGGATTAAACGAGATGTATGGGCTGCTTTCAGTAATAGTCAATATACAGTTCTCTGCATCAAGAGATGTTTCGTTGAACACATTCAACAGGAAGCTGCCCGTTTCACCTGGATCCAGAAGACCATTGGCATTGAGGGCAAAATCGTCAAAAACCCAATCCTCCAGTTGCAATTCCGGCATATGGACGCTAACCGAGAAGCTGCGAATCCAGCTATCTTCGGTGGAATTGACGTTCACATTGAACTGGATTACATGGTCTTGGGGACAGGATTCGGAAATCGTGAAGACGAAGTTGGATGCGCCATTCTGTATCCCCATTACGGCAATGGAACCATAATTCACTGTCCCTGAAACGATGTTTACATAAGGATCAGAACTGCTGAGAGTGGCGCTCACATTGGTAGCCTCTGCATCACCCACGTTCTTCAAGGGAAGTACCATATAGTCGGTTTCTCCGGGTTCCAGATAAGCGTTTTCGTTGGTGTCGTAATGCTGGGCATCCATCAAACGGATAATCGGACCCGGGTTAACTATCGGCAAAGTGGTGATATACAAGGATCTAAGATTGGTTAAGGGAGCTGCAGCCGTAGGATAGCCATTATTAAAGCTATACTCCAAACCTCTGGTTCCAGTATGGTCTTCGATGCCAATTGTGCAGAAATTGCCGTGTCGTTCTCCAGACTGCGAATCCACGTTGTTGAACACCTTATATTGAATCAGGATTGGTCCGTCGCCTGTGCTGGTGGGATAGTATGATTGATCGTGAAGTATCACCTGGAAGGTTTCCTGGCTGCTACCGTTTTTCCCGTTTATCAGGTTATACCATTCGATTATCATTCGATGCTGAGCTGCGTCGTAGTATTTGTAAATGCCGCTCCCAGTTGTGGTAGCCAGGTCGTCCCAAAAAGGTGCGATCATCGGATTTGGACCCATAGCTCCAGGTAAGCGAAAGTTTCGAAACTCCGCATTACCGGTTTCGCCCAAAGCGATGAAGCCATTGCTGCAAACCGTTATACGATCGTATTCTTCTCCGTAGAAGCTATAGCGGAAGGGCAGGATAACCACTTCCAGGGCATCTGCGCCCACCTGATCCCCTTCATCCGAAGAGGTGTAGGTATCGGTTATGGCGAGCGCAGTCCCGCTGCCACCTTCGGCAGGGGCAATGCCTACCCAGCTATAGGTGGGGCATTCCTCATAATTCAGGTCGCCCATGTCATAGATCACGTAGCCATAAGAATCCGGACCCAGGGGATCGGTTACGGACACGTTTCCCACTGTGAAAGTAAGAGGCAATAGCTGTTCAAAACCGGCAGTATTGAATATTCTGAGGTCAAAGGGAATCACCATTCCCGGGATACACAAGCTATTGATATAAACACTGAAATCGCTGGAAGGCAGAGCCTGCCCATTGGGTGCCAGAGATCCGTAGGAAACTTGAGAAGTATTGATGCTAACGAAGTTGCTGGTGCTGAGAAGCTGGGCACTTAAGCCAGCTAACGAGTTTGTTCCATTGTTCTTTATACCGATGCGGATTCCGGCAGTCTCATCCGGATCGAGGGAAGAATCCTGACCATCGATCACGAACTGCGAAACAACCTCAAGCCTGCCATTGGCAACCATAAGGTGCATCGAAATGTTATATGCAGTACCACTGCCGCTGCTAAGTTGCAGGGCAAAGCGCAGGTTGCTTCCGTCGGGACAGGCTGCTGAGATCGCAGCCACCACAGGTAGCAGGTTGCTGGCCGTGGCTCCATTGGAAACGTCTCCATAACTGATAGCGCTATTGGCGATGCTTACGTAGCTGCTGCTGCAGGTGATGGTACCCGCCAAATTACGGATACCCCCGCCACTGGTGTTGCGCAGAGCAAAGCTTAGCTCCAGCGTTTCACCGGCGTCGGCCTCACCGTTAGAATTACCCTGCGAAGAACCCACATTGTTGTCATCAATGATCAATGCATTGGGTATCAAACCCCCGCTAACTATGGGGATATTCTGCTGCAAGGGCTTGTAGTTGTGCCCTGAAACAGTGATTACGGCAGTTCCTACAGTCAGCTCATCCGGCATTATCAAGGACGCCAAGCCGCTGGCATCAGTGTATGCCCTGGCCAGAATCTGGCTTCCCAGAGACAGGGTAACGCATTGCCCTGCCACGGGGCTTCCTCCGGCATTCTGCACCATCACGTCCAACAGAGTGGAGCCAACGGGAAGATTAGCCGGAGCCACTATGCTGTATTGGGAAGGAATGCCCACAAATACTTCCAGAGTTGGGTCCCCCATCAGATTGCACCAATGGGCAAAGCTTGTGGCGTTGCTGGGCGATGAAACTCCGAACATCTGGTTCATATATAGCTTTCCATGCAGCATAGCCTCACCCATGGTTCGCATTCCCTGGATGTATATCCCGTCGAAGATACCGCCGGTCAATACGTTATTGAAGGTGGTATGGGTGCTGGAGGTGCTCATTCCAATAGCGGTAACCGCACCTTTGGGATTAGCGCTTGTACCCAGCCTGATAAATGCTTCTGTGGTTCCTGTTCCATTGGCGTAGTTACCTGTGGCGCAGGTGATAATCACTGAATGTGGCAGCATGTATCCGTTGTACAACGAGCTTTCGGAGGGGCTCCATCCGCTCATGTTTATATATCCCCGGAAATTGAAGACTCCCATACCTTGATTCAGGGCAGTATTCATACTTGCCGGGCTGGGAGCGTCCCCATAGATCTCCGTATAAGAATAGTGGAAATTGACTTCCGAGCTGATCTCTTTGATGTATTTATTGATATACATACAGGATATCCCGCTGGGATTCCAATCGCCGACCAGCAGCATCCGGTTTAGCCAACTGGCTGTGCTCGTATTGAGATTGCGCTCCAAAAGATAGCCCTTTGCCAGAATTGTAGAAAGCTGGTCGGTGGACTCAGCCGAGATACGCCCGATAAAACAGTCGCCCAGACCGTCATTTCCGGCCAGATGCGTGTAGGGATAATCGCCTCCACCGTTGCTAACCGTGAAAGCAGGTATGGCAAACGAGCCGGAAACGTCGCCTATCAGAATCACAAAGTCGGGACGTGTATTCAGGTTGTCATACTGGCTCTGAATGTAGTTTTTAATGGATGTTGTGCTATTCCCAGCCTGACCTGTAGCAGTGCTGGCCAGATTCACTTCCGCTCCCTTTTGTCTTTTCCAGAGAGCAAAATCGTTAATGGCCGTGAGATAGGTGGTATCGGTGCTGTTTCCATAGATTATCAGAATGCGGGGTGGAACGTTTGCAAGCATTGCCCCGCGGTAATCGTCGTAATTCAGAATTAGCGATTCATACATTGATGCAAAGCTGGGGGATAGCTGTAAAGGCCTGGCACCAAGTTCATTTATCCCCTGTCCTCCGCCAAAGCTGATCCTCAGGCTGATCTGATCGTGGATAGTTAGCTGTTGAGAAACGGCGTTATAAATAAAGGGATTAACCTGGATGTTCACGATCCGCAGCTCTCGCATAATCTGCGGATCGCCATATTGCAAGGCAGCTGTGGGATAATCTCCCCCATTGTGGTAGTAGTCGCTGTTTACGGATATGCCCTTCGGCTGGTCGGACTCAAAATCTTCTTGAACCGGATAAGCCATAAAGCCGCTGATAACCCGTTGCGAAGCGGACAATACTTCCACTTTCACAGAACCCGTGGCAGGCACAGCCAGGGAAGTAGAAAAGAAAGGCAGTTCCGGCATTCCAGTGGAACTGAGAAAGGACGCTCCCTCCATCTCGATGCGCTGATAAGAAGCAGCGCCTAAAGCAGCCGTACTAAGCTTGTATTCAGGAAGTTGAAAACTGATTTGCATCCCGGATGTATCCTTATTCTCCACCCGGAAAGCTCTTTTCAGCGCAGACTCACCGATTTCCTGAGTTGCGGCAAAGCCTAGCTGGACAAGCCCTAACATAAACACCAGTAGAAGTTTTCGCATTTTGGCTCCTGATTCGACACATAGTTTATTGGTTTATTATTCTAATCTTATGCAATTTACGGTGCAATACTGAGTATTTTTGCCAGTTATCCTGATAAATCTAAGAAAAAACTGAACTTGTTTCATTTCCCGGGCTCAGTTCGTTCCAGGGATCCCATCCTATACCGACCTATAAATGTATGTTATGATATGGATTGGAACAGGTCCGGAGCAGAAGCTTGAAAAAGCGGCTCAGACTGGGTAATCCTGCAAGAGGGAAATCACCGTTTCCCTTATCTGTAAAAGAGTTTCCCGAAACATCGGAAGCGCTGTTTCGTCAGGTTCATTTGTCCAAGGCGCAGGATCGGGAATATCAAAATGCACCGTCTTGACGGGCTGCAGGAAAATCGGACAGCTTTGTTTTGCGTTATCGCATACCGTAATGACGAGGTCGAGATCGCTACGCTCCGAGAATTCCTCTATCCCTTTACTGCGTAAACCCTCGGTTGGGATGCCCGCCTCCTGCAGAACCTGAACTGCTTTGGGGTTCACCTCTGAAGCTTTCACGCCCGCGGAGTATGCCAACCAGCTATCCTTCAACAGATTGTTTACCAGCGCTTCCGCCATGATGCTACGACAGGAATTGCCTGTGCAGAGGATTAGAACTTTACGTTTGGGCCGCTGAACATCAGGGTTGTACAGATATGGAATCGTAGCCTGCGACTGCCATTCCGGATTGAGAGGCATTGCGTTGGATGGCTTCTCCTGATCAGAGAAATCCGGCATAGCATGCATAAGCCTCCTGCGCTTCCGGTATCCCAAAACCACCACCCAGGGCAGGATAAGCACCAAAGCAGCATTCAATCCCCACAGCAAATAGGTCCAGCGAAGCTTTCGCTGCCATTTGGCATAGGACTGATGAAAATCGTAGAGGCTGATCCGGTAGGCCATGATAAAACAGTGGGAAAAATCGGCCTTTTCACCTTTACGGTTGTAATAGGCCACCAAATCCCAGAAGCTCTTCCAGTTTTCAGGATGCTTGCCGCTCATATAGCGAATGGCCAGGGATGAGGACAGATAAAACACCGGCCAATCAGATTGCCTGGCCGGATATGAACTGCTGAGCCTGTAAAGATCGCTGCTGCGCCCCAAAAGGCCTTGCTGCAGGAAAAAGAGGTAGTTGTCAAAGCCCATCTGCCCGGAAAAATGCATGGCCATACCTTCGTGAAACCAAAGAGGAGCTTTGCTGAAAAGCTGTTCCAGATACCAATGCAGGTACTCATGCAGCAAGGTTTTCAGATAATCGTCCTTTAGTTCCGTAAAAGGCCGCAGGTAAATTCGCCCCTCGCTTCCGCTGTAAAAAGCTTCACTGAATTCCACGATTGGCGCTTTACCCAAAGCCAGTTCTTGATAAGCCTTGGGACTCTCCACCAGCCAGATGCCAGCCCTGCCCTGCACATATACCCCCACCTGCATCTGCAAATCGTCTATCCTGGCATCCAAACGCTGCATAGTTTGTTTTACTGCGGGCTCCAAGGCATGCCCCGCATACACAGCCAGATTGGGAGATTTGTATTGCAGGGCATAGTTTGCACTCCAAAGCGGCAACAGCAGAAGCCAAAACAAAAAAAACAATCCGGATTTGAGCAAACAAACCCGGATAGTACGTTTATAAATGGTGCCAGGCATCCCGGATGTCAGGTGGGCAGTTCCTGCCGGCGCAGCATTTCATAGTAGATCGTGGCGTCTTTTTTGGCCACGTTGCCGGTAGGAAGCCGGGTGATTTTTATCTCATGTTCTGCGCCATAGAGCCGAAAAACGATAATGTCCTCTTCTTTAACCAAGGCCGAGGCCTTGGCCGGCTTGCCATTCAGGCTAACCAATCCCTTGTCGCAGGCGTTTTTGGCAATGGTGCGGGTTTTGGTAAGGCAAAGTTTATTCAGTAGCAGGTCCAGCCGCATTGTTAGCTCCCATTCTCTCGTTCAGCACTTCTCTGATGCGAGTGGCTATGTCCTTTATTTTAAAAGGTTTCATCACAAAGTCGCTGATTCCCCTTTTTCGTGCATCTTCCACCGAGATCAAGGTGGTAAATCCCGTGCAGATAATAATCGGCACATCGGGACGGATTCCCAGCAGCTTGGCTGCCAGGTCTACTCCATTCATGTAGGGCATGGTGGTGTCGGTAACCACAATATCCACTTTATGGGGATCCTTGGCAAAGTGCTCATGCGCTTTACGCGGATCGGTGAAACCTTCCACTTTATAGCCAAGCCGCATCATCCCCTGACGGAAAACATTAACCAGGCTTGGTTCGTCGTCGACAAACATGATGTTCTCGTTTCCGCTGCTGTCGATGCTTTCCACAGCTTCCGGAGCTCCCTGATGCCATTGATCGGGTGTGTACTGCGGCAGATACACCGTGAAGGTGGTGCCCAAGCCAACTTCGCTGTTTACCCTGATGGCTCCATGATGGGCTTGCACGATGCTGTGAACGATGGAAAGGCCGAGTCCTGTTCCTTCACTGGCACTTTTGGTGGTAAAATATGGATCGAAGATATGATCCAGGATGCTGGGGTCTATGCCGGTGCCATTGTCGCTCACCGAGATTTTCAGGTATTGGCATTGCTCAAGCTCCGGGAATGCCTGCATGTCATGACTGCGGAAAGAGACAGACTCCACGGCTATTTCGATCAAAGCTCCATCCCGATGCAAGGCATGCATGGCATTTGTACCAAAATTTATGATGATCTGATGAATCTGGCCTGGAACCGCGATTACCGTGCTCTTTTCAGCGTCATAGCGTTCTTTGATTTTTATGGAGCGGGGCAAATAGGAACGCAGGAAACGAACCGATTCCTTCACGTGATCAACCAATTCGATCACTTCCGTTTTGGATTCTTCCTGGCGTGAGAAAGAGATGAGGTGGCTGATCATTTCCTTGGCGCGGGTAGCGCTTTTCAGCACTTCCACGAGATTCATAGCAGCGTCCGACTCTGGATTCATGTCGTCGCCGGCAAGCTCCGTATAGCCGATAATTGCGCTCAGGATATTGTTAAAATCGTGGGCTATGCCTCCAGTAAGGCGTCCAATGGCTTCCAGGCGCTGAGTTCTCTTTAGCTGCTCTTCCCTCAGGATTTCAAAGGTAACGTCCTTGCAACTGGCAATGATGCTGGAAAGCCGTCCATCGTTATCAATAACGGGTTTTACCACCATATCCAGGGTAATTTTGGGGCCATCCTTGCGGATCATATCGATCTTGCCATGCCAGGGCTGAGAAGACCGCACTCTTAGCCAGGATTGTTTTATTTCCAGCCTGCTGTTAGGCTCGAAGGGCAGATATTCAAAAGGTTTGTCCAGCAGTTCTATTCTGCGATATGAGGTAATCTTTTCGAAAATTGTGTTTACATATTGGATGATGCCTTCTGGAGAGAAGATCACGATCCCTTCACCAGCTTGTTCAATGGCCTGGATAAGGACGTTCAGATTTTCGTCGGTTTGCTTCTTATGCAGGGCAAAAGCGATTTGCTCAGAAATTGATTCCAGCAGCAATTTATCTTCTTCGTCGTAGAGATCGGACTTGTGGTAGGATTGCACTACCAGAGCTCCAATCACTTTCCCAGAAAGGATCAAGGGTACACCCAGGAAGTTTTTGCATTCATATCCCATGAAGCCGCGATCCAGGGTTCTGGCCAGTACTGCATCGTAATCCAGTAGCAAAGTTCTTTCTTCGCTGATGATCTGAGCGGTGAGGCTCTTGCTGTCATCCGCCACAATTGGCGAAGAATCTTCATTCATCTCATCTACCAGATAAGGGAAAGTGATGAGATTGCTCTTGGAGTCATAAAGCGCAATATAAAAATTAGTTACATCTATCACCCGGCCAAGGGATTCGTGGATAATCTGGAAGAGATCTTCCAGGCTTACCTCGATATTCACGGCATGGCTGATTCTGTGCAGAATGGTGGTAACCACTTCAGAACGGTAAACCGGGGTAAGATCGGTAAGGATCACGGCAAAGGTATGCTCTTTTCCGGTAAGAATCGGCAGCAGGGTTTGCTTGTGGGCGTGCAGCTTATGCTTATGGTCCAAAAAGCTATATTCGGCCACTCGATGTGCATTCAGGGGATCGGAAAGAATCTCCTGAATCAGTTCCTTATTCATTTTTTGGGGCTTTTCCATTCTGACGGACTGGTAGAACCTGTTGTAGAAATCCCATAGATAACCACCCACAATTTCCTTCGCCGGAATGCCCATGTGCTTTTCCATGGCCTGATTTACCAGGATAATCTTGGCTTTGGCATCCATCAGCATCATACCTTCGGAGGCCTGTTCAAAGATACAACGGAACAGGGCTTCACGCTCTTCCAGTTCGCTGCGGATCAAGGCCAGCCTGGTCATATCCTGCATGGCCACGATCACGTTTTCGTAATCGCGTTTTTCGCCTCCTGGTATGCTCCAGGAGATATTGAAATGCAGCTTGTTGCCATGCATGTCGTAGTTTATGCCCTGACCATCAAAATATCTGCGGTCTTCTGCCAGCGCTAAAACTGATTCCAAAAGGCAATCAATCGCCTCATCCCGGAAGATGAGGTGCATGTTTTCGTATAGTTCCTGTTTGGTTTTGGCCTTGTACAGCCAAAGCGTGGTGTTATTTACGTCCACCACTCTCAGTTTGCTGATGCAGATAGCCAGCTGGTCTGGATAGGTTTGAAAAAACGCGCGCAGGTCGTTTACGCCCTGAGCCCTGTATTCCTGAACCTTTTCCAAAATTCCGGTAAAGTCTTCAACCCACAAGGAGACCGGGGATTGGTCGAAGAGCATCCGGTAAAAGGTTTGATTCATTGAGTTCATCATCCCTGCTTTAAAAGGCGCTCCGTTTCCAGAGCGATCATAAGTTCCTCATTGGTAGGTATTTTTAACACAGTCACCTTGGAATCAGAGGTGCTGAGCACTTGAATGTCATCCGTGAATTTAGCGTTTTCTTCCAGATTTAATGTGATTCCGATGGCATCCATATTGCGGCAAACCTGTTCGCGGAGAATTGGCATGCGTTCGCCAACTCCGCCAGTGAAGATCAGGACGTCCAGGCCGTTTAATGCAGCATAGTAGCTGCCAATGTATTTCTTTATTCTATAGCAATATACGTCGTGTGCAAGAATGGCTTTGGGATTGTTTTTTACCAGGATTTCATCCTCAATTTCCCGCATGTCGTTGGAGATATGGCTAAGACCCAACATCCCGCTTTTTTTGTTCAAAATGCTGTTCACTTCGTCCACGGAGAGGCCAAGCTGCTGTTGCATGTGAATCGGAATGGCCGGATCGATATCTCCGCAGCGGGTTCCCATCATCAGGCCTTCCAAGGGAGTAAGTCCCATAGAGGTGTCGATTGACCTGCCTCCATTGATAGCCGTTATCGATGCGCCATTACCCAGGTGGCAGGTGATCATTTTTAGGCTGGAGATATCGCTGCCCAAAAATTCGGCAGCTTTCTGGCTAACGTATTTGTGGCTGGTGCCGTGGAAGCCATAGCGACGAATCTTATGAGTATTGTAAAACTCCAAAGGCAGGGGATACAGATAGGCCTGAGCGGGCATGGTCTGGTGATACGCCGTGTCGAAAAGCCCGCATTGAGGGGTTTCCGGCATATTGGCAGAAACGGCCTCGATACCTTTCAGATTGGCTGGATTATGCAGCGGAGCCAGCGAAATGCACTCCCGCATCACATCGATCACGTGATCGGTTACCACTACCGCATCTGAATAATGCTCGCCAGCATGAACCAGGCGATGACCGACAGCATCGATCTCTTTCAGGCTGCCAACCACCCCGTTCACCGGGTCTATAAGAGCTTGAAGAATCAGTTCCAGGCCTTGTTCGTGGTTATCAATCACCATTTCGCGTTTTTTCTTAGTGTATTTGGAGCTTTTATAGGTGAAAAGAGCTATGTCCTCTCCGATTTTTTCTGCGATGCCTTCCGCCATTAAGTCCTTTGTTTCCATATTGATAAGCTGGTATTTGATAGACGAGCTACCACAATTGAGTACTAAAATCTTCATTTATTCCCCTAAGGTACGTTTGTTTTTTGGAGCAGCAAAACAAGATGACTAATAACTGTCAAACAGTTTTTAAGCTCTCCAAACCTCAGCAAGATATGATAGTCAGCTTTCTCTTTCTTACGTAAGCGGCGATTATAGCCAGAAGGATGTTTGTGCATCATGTTCCAATCACTATCATACCACATGATCATGTGGTATGATAGCGGTATGTAAGTGGTATGATGGGTGGTTTAGATTGAGGAAATGACCTTGGTCTACCTGGAGGCAAAGCGAACTCTGAATTCCGTGTCGGGAGTGAAATCCAGGTTTTCCCAATGGTAGCAGTTGTCGTTGTATTCCTGCAGGGGAAAGGGCAATTCTGTGATCTGCAAAGCCGGATCAACTCTCAGATCATAGGAAGCATATTCAAATGGCTGCCCCCAGGCCCGGGCGGAAGTGATGAGATAAGTGGCGGTGTCGCCTTTAAGTTCTTGTCGGTAAACCAGATGCAAGGTGCAGAAATGCAGTTCTGGAATTTCGAGATTAAAACTAAACCCAGCCCGGCTCTGCGAGATTAGTTTGCACTTAGCGGCAGAATCCTCTGTGATTTCGAGAGTTAGCAGCTCCGGAACCAGGCTGAGGCTATCCACCGGAACGGGAAAAAAGATCGGCCCGGAAAAAGTGGTCTCAGCATAATTGGCAAAGTGAAACAGGCCATCCACTTCCCAGTATCCGGGTTTTAAAGTGAACTGAAGTTCCTCGGCTTCAAAGCTTAAAGCTGCGCAGAAACCAATCCAGAGCAGGATACAAAGTAGTAAAATCCGCTTCACTTCAGAACGATCAGCTTGCTGCTGCCCAGATTTTGTTTACCGCATTGTAAACGGATAAAATACACCCCGCTGGCCAAATGTGGCAATTCCCAGTCCAAACCGCCCTCAGGATAATTTGAAACAGCCAGTAGCCTCCCTTTGAGATCAAAGAGTCTGGCTTCCGTGTTTGCAGGCACTTTGGCGGAATAATCCAGATGAATCCGCCGATTGTCGCTGCTTCTGAGAACCGAGGGATAAAGGCTTAAAACACCTGTCGGGGTAGGAACATGGGGATCGTCAGCCGCTCCATGAAAAAACAGCACATTGAAGTTGTAGCTTTGATTCGGTTCGGCGAAAAACAAGGTGTCCAAAACAGCAGTCTGTGTTGCCGGATGATTTACTATGATTCGGTTTTTGCGGCAGATTTCCAGCACCGTGTAATGCCCGCTATCGTTTGTATAGCCAAGGGTTTGGTCATATAGCCAGACAGGGATCCCTTCCACAGGTGCCCCGCTGAAATCCTGGCAAAAAACATCGAGATTGCAGCGCGCAACCGGATACATTTCGCTATCCAGATAGGTTTGCAGCTCTTTTGTCCAGATTGTGACCGTGTTCTCGTCGTGGCCGCTCTGATATGTCCAGTAAGTATTCATGCCACATTCTCCCTCAGCCAGGGAAGAGATATCGTTATCCAGGCTGGGGCCCCAATGCACCTCTTCCTGCCAGCCGGAAAAGATGCTAAGCGATGCGGAAAGATAACCCTGGTATGGAGTTACATTGGCATTGGGATAGCTGAGAGTTATGTTGTCGATGCTGCTGAAATCTATGGTATTTAAAAAGTGATTGCTGCCGTCGAAAAGGTCTGCAGTAAGGATACCTGCTCCCAGATACATGCTGCTGTAACGGACTTGCAGTTCGCCGGCGTCGTTGAACCAAAACTTGTTCATAATCATGGGCGGCAAGGGATTGGCAAGGCAGATAAACATGCTGCCAAGTAAAATCAATAGCAAGATAGTACGTTTCATAACATCTCCAGTTTTTGATGTGCTTACGATAAAAACCAATAAGGAAAAATAGTGCAAGTTTCATTCCACTTTGCAGGAAATCCCGTCTCCGACGGGATAGGTGCGATCCGCCTGTGGCGGATTACTTTATGCCGGTCTGGAGACCGGCTAGCCTTGCCAGTCAGAGACAGGCATTCCTCAAATAGGCATTCCTCAAATAGGCATTCCTCAAATAGGCATTCCTCAAACAGGCATTCCTCAAACAGGCATTCCTCAAATAGGCATTCCTCAAACAGGCATTCCCCAATTATCCGCACTCCGGGCTTGACAAAAAAAAGCCCTCTGGAAAAATGGCCCTACCGTGGGTGATTAGCTCAGTTGGTTAGAGCGCTACGTTGACATCGTAGAGGTCACTGGTTCGAATCCAGTATCTCCCACCACTTTATTAAAACCACAATTCGTGGGTGATTAGCTCAGCTGGTTAGAGCGCTACGTTCACATCGTAGAGGTCACTGGTTCGAATCCAGTATCACCCACCATTTTTTTGGGTTAGAATAGTTACACGGATTTAAATTATTCCTCCACCGAAAACACCGAATGCAACGAAGATTTGGAACACGGATGGATACGGATTTACGCAGATTACGCGGATTTTAACGGATTTTGATAATCTACGCCCTCAGTTTCACCTATCCACCTTTTGACCGACCCCCAGACTCCAAGACTCCCAGACCCCATCACTACATTACTTCATTACTCCATCACTTTAACCCTAATCTCCCTGGCAATCCTGCGATCCAAAACGTAGCGCGCATCACCCGCTGCAACGATGATGTTGGGCTCGCCTGAGTCGTTTCGAAACATGCTTAGCCTGCTGCCCACATATAGCCCTCTTTCGATGGTTTTCAAGTTACGATTGCAAATGATTATGGCACTGCTGCCCTGGGGCAGTTGATCGAGACTGAAACATTGATCGATGGCGCAGGGACAGGTTTTTTGACGACCTCGAAACTGGCGTCCCCAGCGCCTCAGTCTGGCTCTATGACGTTCAAAGAGCATGTTTTCTCCCTATATTGCGAAGATTTATGTATATCAGGACGAAGAAGACCAGAATCGTGGCAATCCAATACAAGGATCCTGCGCTGAAGAATAGAACTTGATAAACCAGAGTAGCAACCATCCAGGCCAGAGCAGTTAAATAGCCAAAGGCAAAGAGCATCCATTTTGTCCCGTGTTCTTTGAACAGCATGGTAAGCGCCGCTGCACAAGGAGAATACAAAAGCACAAAAATCAGAAAAGCTATGGCTGAGGCAGAACTGCCAAAGGCTTGTTTTAAGCTGTTATCATAAGCTCCGTCCTGACTCCTCGACTCCTCGACCCCTCGACCCCTCGTCTCCTCTGCCCCATATAAGCTCTGCAGAGTTCCCACGATAGCCTCTTTGGCAAAAAGCCCACTGATCAGCGCAACTGAAGCCGGCCAATTATCCTTGTCCACACCCATTGGCTGTAAAACCGGGGTAATCAGCTTCCCGCCAAGCTCCAGAACGGGTGTATTCTCCCCGTTTGTCCCCCAGGGCAGCTTGATAATCTGCAGGACATTGATCAGGATAATTACCAGAAGGATGGTCTTGCCAGCGCGCAGAACAAAGTCTTTCAGCCGGTGCCAGGTATGCAGCATGATACCGTTCAAAGTGGGTTTGTGATAGGGCGGCAGTTCCATCACAAAATTGCCCGGATCGCTGCGAAAAATCGTTTTCTTCAGCATGAATCCGGTTAGCATTGCCATCACGATGCCAAAGAAATAGAGTCCAAAAATTAGCAAATCAGCTTTTCTGGGAAAAAACAGCATGCCCAGGAAGGTATAAACAGGTAGCTTTGCCCCGCAAGAGACGAAGGGGGTTAGCACAGATGCAAAAACCCTGTCCCTGGGGCTTTCCAAAGTCCTGGTTGCCATAATGGCCGGAACAGTGCAACCAAAGCCTACCAGCAAAGGGATGAAAGCCTTCCCTGGCAGCCCGATGCGCCGCATGAACTTGTCGGCGATAAAAGCGGCCCTGGCCATATAGCCGGAATCCTCCAGAACCGACAAGCTTATGTAAATGAAGAATATTGGGGGTATGAAGGTGCCAATCGTGGCAATCCCTCCGCCCAAGGCATCGCTGAGCATAAACCTCAGCCAATGCGGCAAACCCAGGCTGGCCAGTCCCAACCCAAGCTGATCTACCATGAGCCAGTTCAGAGCCGCATCGATGATTCCGATGAAGGGCTCGCTGGCTTTTACGGCAAAAAGAAACACCAGATACATCACGGCAAAGAAGATCGGAAGTCCTGCGATACCGTTCAAAACAATCTTGTCCACGGCATCGGAAAAAGTCCAGTTGCCTGTTTTTTTCCGCTTCACTACATCTTTCACCAGACCCCTGATGAAGCCAAACCGGTCATCTGCGATCACGGCAGCAGGTTCCTGGCCACGATGTTTGGCGATGGCGGCTATTTCTTTTTCTACCTGTTGTTTGTCGGATGACTGCAATTGTCCGGAAAGATAGGGATCGCCTTCGATTAGTTTAATCGCCTGCCAGCGGCTTTGGATTAGTAGATTATAGCTATGCCCGGCTTTATCCGAATCTGCCAGTCCGCTGGCTTCCCATCCCAAGCCTTTGGTTTTTACAAGGCGCTGCCAGATTTTTTCCAGATGGTTCTCCACCACCTCATCATAATGGATCGAGGCTGGAAGCTGAGGTTTATCTACCAGGTTGCCGATGAGCTCAAAGAGCTGTTCGCTTTCCAAGCGCCGGTTCAAAACCAAAGGAAGAACCGGAAAGCCCAGATGTGAGCCAAGGTGCTCTGCGTCTATCTCAATGCCGTTGTCCCTGGCGATATCGGTCATGGACAGGCAAAGCAGCATTGGCGCACCCAGTTCCATCAGTTGGACTGTGAGATACAGATTCCGTTCCAGGTTTGACGCATCGGCGATGTTTATTATCAGATCGGGCTTTTCATTCAGAATATAGTCTCTGGCCACCAATTCGTCAGGCGTCCCTCCTGAAAGAGAATAAATACCTGGCAGGTCGATCACTTCAAAATGGCGGTTATGAAGGCTGAAAATCCCGGATTTGTGTTCAACGGTTACCCCAGGCCAATTGCCCACGGTTTGCCTTGCACCGGTTAAGGCATTGAAAAGGGAGGTTTTACCTACATTGGGATTGCCTGCGAGGGCAATTATCGGCTTATCTCTCATCGGTTTGATTCTCATTCTCAGTTGATGCACATTTCCAGCACAAACCCCGGATGCTTAGCTCTATATCTTCTTCTTTGAAGTTCAGGCTTTTAGCCAATTCGGCAATCAAGGGGTCAACGCTCTGAAGGTCGGTTTCCACCAGGCTTCCACAACTGCGGCAAAGCCAGTGAATATGTTTCGGATGACCATAAATATGCTCATACCGTTCTCTTCCGGCACTGCGTAGAGCGTGCTGAACCAATCCGGCTTCCAACAGCAGCGGAAGCGTGCGATACACAGTAGCCAGTGAGATTCCCTGGGAGTGGCTCTTGATTCTGCCATAAAGCTCTTCCGCGTTAAAATGCTCATGGATGGCGAAAACCGCTTCCAATATCTTTTTGCGGGGTGAAGTAAGCTTCAAACCTTTTTTCTCGAGATAATCCCTGAAGATCGTGGCATGGTCGGCCATGGCT
>Ga0302250_1000799_pt1 | contig 27340 bp, 22 predicted proteins | sample AAG_RA_Asp_MG_FD_193536 | JGI IMG/M metagenome (GOLD analysis project Ga0302250, IMG submission 193536) | Enriched activated sludge microbial communities from anaerobic digester in WTTP, New Holstein, Wisconsin, United States - AAG_RA_Asp | ecosystem: Engineered > Bioreactor > Anaerobic >... | reverse complement strand
TGCCTTTTTGCAGGGCGGCCTACAAGCCGGAGAATGGCCCAGATTCTTGTCTGGTTGGGCTATCTTCCTGTCATGATACACTAAATTTCAACGCTGCGACTTTTTCAGGATCCCCTATTTATTCATCAGTGGCGATATTTCAGGGGGCCAGCAGGTCGATGTAGGCCCCCTCGATCAGCTCCTCCGCACGGATGCCGAGCTTTTCCATCAGTTCCCGCGCCACCGCCTCGCCCGCTGCAGGAGGTTCATCCTCCGCGAGTGTGACCTCCAGTTCGAGAAAATCCCCCAATCCCTCCACCCGGTCGAGATGGATCCGCGTCCGGCCGCACCAGTAGAGGGTGCGCAGCTTGCGCACACGGCCGGCCGTGCCATAGGCCAGGGAGAGCACCTTGCGCAGGGCGTCGGGCTCCCGGGTTCGGGCGAGAAGATAAAAGGACTCCTTGGGGCCGGACTGATCGGCGCGGCGGTAAAAGATCAGCTCGCCGTCGTCGACCGTGCGCGCCCTCAGCTTGAGGCGGCCGTTCGGACAAACGAAAAAGGTATCATCCTGCTCAATGAAAATCGGGCCCCGGTCCGCCAGGGCCGCCGCCCGGGCTTCCATCTCCGCGATGCCGCCGATGCGGGCCTTGATTTCAATGTTGCGCGCCATCTTACCTCCCCAAACCGGCGATCGCCACCCAGAAGGTCTTGGCGATGATGATCAGATCCAGCAGCAGTGACTGGTTCTGAATGTAAAAAAGGTCGTGATCGATGTTCTCGTGAATGGGCACGGCGCGGTCGGCCGAGATCTGCCAGAGTCCGGTGATCCCCGGTCGCACATTGAGGCGCTCGCGCTGCAGCTCGGTGTACTGTCCGGCGATGAAGGGCATCTCCGGACGCGGCCCGACCACGCTCATCTCCCCACGCAGCACATTCCAGAACTGCGGCAGCTCGTCGAGACTGGTGCGCCGCAGCAGCCAGCCCACCCGGGTGATGCGCGGATCGCGGCGGCTGTGGGGATGGATCGCGTAGGGATCGGTATCGCTGTACATGGTCCTGAATTTCCACAACATGAAGGATTTGCCGCCCCTGCCGGTGCGCAGATGCCTGAAAAAAACCGGACCCGGAGTCTCGAGACGGATGGCCAGGCCGATCAACAGCACCAGGGGCACACTGATGAGGATGACCAGCACGGAGAGCACCACGTCGAGGAGCCGCTTGACCAGGGCCGAGAGCGGCGAATAGTGGAGGTGGGCGAGATCGAAAAGCGGCACCCCGTCGATCACCTCTGTGCGAATGCGCTGGATGGCGGTGTCGTAGAGGTTGGGCACATAGCGGTAGGGCAAGCGGACGGCGGCGCAGCCTTTCATCACCTCCTGCATGCGGGCTTGCGTCGCCGAGGGGATGGCGATGATGATCTCCCGGGCGTCGCTCTCGGCCGCAATCGTCCGCAGCTCTGCTAGTCCGCCCAGAATCGGCAGGGCGCGGGCCTCTCCCTCCCCCTGCTTCTTGTAGTCGTCGATGAATCCGACCGGCAGGTAGCCCATCTTGGGATAGCGCTGCAACGCCCTGGCGATGCGCTCGCCGGTGTCGCCCGCGCCGAAGATCAGCACCCGCTTTGCGCCGATGCCGCGGCGCAGCAGCAGGGTGTGGAGCTTGTCGAAGAGATGGCGCTGGATGGTGATGAGCAGGAGCATCAGAATGAAAAGATAGAAAATTTGCAGGCGGCCTAGGGCGATCTTGCGGGTGAAAAAGGAGTAGACGATGACCAGTGCGCAGCCGAGCAGCATGGCGCTGATGAGGTTCTTGCGGGCGCGGACATTGAGGATGCTGCTCTTGCGCTCATAGCCGCCCTGGATGAAAAAGAGAAAGATGAAGAAGAGGCTGACCAGGAGGGCCTGCAGGGGTGTCGGCCAGATGATATGGAGGTTGAGGCGGAAGGGCGACAGCTCCCACAGCCAGTAGCTGAGATAGAGGGCGACCAGGACCGAGCCAAAGTCGGCGGCGGCCTGGAACATTGCGCTGAACGAGAAAGGGCTTTGCTTCATGCTATTCCGTTTATGCGGAGCGTCCGCCCGGGAGGGTGCCGGTCAGCAATTCGCGCAGGGTATAGAGAATAAAAAGGGTATTGTTTTTCACATAACGCCGCCAAAGGCGGTTGGGTTCCTGGAGGAGCCGGTAGAACCATTCCAGGGCCATGTACTTCATCCAGCCCGGAGCGTGTTTGATGGTGCCGGCGAGATAGGAAAAGCCGGCGCCGATGCCGATAAAGATCCCGCGGTCGAGAGCGCGAAAGTGGCGGTAGATCCACTCCTCCTGTTTGGGCGCGCCGAGGGAGACCCAGATCAGGTCCGGGCTGGCCTGGCGCATCTCCTCCAGCCAGGACAGGTTTTCGGCCTCGGTGAAAGGCCTGAACGGGGGCGAGATTCTGCCGGCGATGACGGATCCGGGATAGCGTTCCTGGATGACCTTCTCCATCCGGGCCAGGGTCTCAGGGGTATTGCCGAAGAAAAAATGGCGGATCTTCTCCTGGCGGCCCCGGTCGAGCGCCTCCTCAAGCAGGGTCGGTCCGAAGATGCGGTGCATCTTTCGTGCCCCCTTGAGCCAGCCGATGATCGAGAGCGGCCGGCCGTCAGCCAGGGAGAGCAGCGACTCGTTGATGATGCGCTGAAATTCAGGCCGCCGCGCCCCCTCGACCATGGTGTGGGCATTGTTGACGGTGATATAGTGCGCGGTCGTGCCCGCGCTCAGATGCGCCTGCAGGGCTGAACAGACCGCCTCATAGGAAGGCAGGGCGTCGACCCGCGATCCGAGGAGGGTGATATGCGCCGGTGCTGTGCTCCTGTCCCGATCCGGCTTGCTATTCAAAAAGCTCAGGGTACCGCCTTCCCGATTCCTGTATGGTATATTTTAAAACGATAAGTTAGCCTCATTTATAGGGAAAATCAAGGTCTTTTTACAGGGGTGGGCCTGCCGGCGAAATCGGTCAAGGAGAGAGCAGCCGGAATATCCTGCCCCCCGGATTTGTACTATAAAGAGAACACTCCTGATCAGCTCTCCGTTCGTCCCAGGCGAGCGGCACACTTACTGCAGTCCAAGACTGATGCAAAGCCAGGTCAGGTCTGAACATGGTTCCTAATTAAAAGGAGGTCGACGTGAGTATAGCCAAAGTCAGCGAGGTCATTTGCTCCTCACCCAAGAGTTTCGAGGACGCCATCGCCCAGGGCATCGCCCGGGCTGACAAAACCCTCGACAATGTCAAAGGCGCCTGGATAAAGGATCAGAAAGTGGAAGTCAAGGATGGCAAGATTGTGGAATACAGAGTGGTGATGAAGGTGACCTTCGTTCTGCGCGATTAGGCCTGTCGGCCTGACCTCAGCAGCGGCCTGACTCGTGACCTGTTCAGGCCGGCATATCCCTCAACTCCCCCCGGATTTGCGCAGCAGCACAGCAGCGCCGGGGGGAGTTTTATTATTTGCGGAGTCTGGATTTCGTATGACTTTATTACACCAAGATGTTTTTCATGGGCGGTCGCATTCAGCGAAATTCCATGCAAATCCCGATAACAGGCTGCCTGTTCTTTCCCGATTACACTTCAATTTTTCTTTCGCATAGCCCGCATCAATTCCTTGCTTTTCGCTGACTGAATGATTACTTTTTTTTATACGTTCATTGGCCATTTCACCCGGCCGGGGCAGCCCGATTCATCACGAGTGTGCTGCGTCCAAAGACGGTAGGGGCTGCGCTTGACCGGAGCCACTGTTCCCGTAATCCGGTTTAATGCCCTCCAGAAGGAACCTGCTCATGAAACAGTTGCGAGCTTTACGTCTCCTGATACTGCTGATCACCCTGCTCACCGCGCTGCCGGTGGCGGCGCAGCGGCGGATCTACCACCTCCCCGACCTTGATGGAAAGGTGACGCTCAAGTGCGATTTCCATCTGCATACCGTTTTTTCCGATAGGAGTCCAGTAAACTGCTGAGAGGCTCATCTCTGCCTGCAGCGGCCCATTTTCTGTAGGGCGATACGGTGAAAGTGGCCAGGATCCGGGAGTTGACCCAGGCGGGGTATTGGAATATCACCACGACGGATCCAACACTGGAAAGACAAATGACCATCCGTCTGGATGGGGAATGGGGATATTGGTGGAATCTGACCAGCTTTCCCTGCGATGAGCAAAGTTATGTAGAAATCATTCTGGAATGAGCGGCAGCAACCGGGTTTTCATGCCTTTTTTTTCAGGATGACAGTGTCTTACCTGTGCTTTATGGAGGCGACCATGCGAAACAGAACAGTTATGCTCCTGGCACTCCTGATAATGGGGAGTGGTCAGATCGTTTTCGGCCAGAACATGGATGAATTCATCCAAAAGGCTGAAAGCTTCAACCAGGCCGGGGATCTGGAACAGGCCGTAACAGTGATGGAGGAGGCGATCCAAAAATATCCTGATCACCCGGCTGCGCTCTCTTATCTGGGCCTTTATCGGGTGACACAGGCGGGCAGAACGCAAAATTATATGGAAGCAGGCCGCCTGGTCGGAGTCGGCTATGATCTGCTCAACAAAGCGGTCAACCTCGCCCCGGACAATCCCGTGCCCAGATTTCATCGCGGCGTGATGGGCATCAACGTTCCGGTTTTCATGAACAAGCTGGATGAGGGCATCCAGGATCTGGAAATGGTGATCAGGATTCATGATAAAGCACCCTCACCATTCACTGCGCAGATCATGCCGGCCGTCTACAACTTTTTGGCGCAAGGATATCAAAAGAAAGAAGAGCCCCAAAAAGCGATCACCGCCTGGAAAAAGGTCGTCGAGCTTGCCCCCGGTTCCGATCTCTCCCGCAATGCCGAGATGGAGATCACCCAACTGACCCAGCCGCAAACCCGGGCGACGGCTCTGCCGGCCTATTCCGTCACCGACGCGCAAGCGCTGCAACAAAAAACGGATCAATCGCCCAACGATCCGAAACTACTGCTCCAGCTGGGCAAAGCCTATAATGACATAAAAGAGTATGATAAAGCGGACCAGGTTTTACGAAAAGCCATCCGCCTGGATTCGGCTAATGTCGAGGCGTACAAATTGCTCATCCGGACCACGGAGGCGTTAGCCGACAAGGGCTATGATGAGCGCATTTATAAAAACACCGATCTGCGCACCAACCTCGCTCTTGAGGTGGCCCGTCTGGCGGAAAAGGCCTGTGCTCTTGCCCCGGACGATCCTGAGCTGAGGCTGATGCGAGGCTCTATCGGCGTAGCGCTGCCTTTTTTTGTGGGCAAGCTGGACCAGGCGATGGAAGATTTGAATTGGGTGGTAAAGGGCACGGCCTCCAAAGAGACCAAAGCGGAGGCGTTATACTGGCTGGGATACGCTTATCAGAAAAAGGCGACCACCAACTGGATCAAGGTGATCACGGATTATAAAACAAGCCAGGCATCGAACCTGGCCTTCGCGAGCATGAAACCTCCTGTCCAGTTTTTTGACCCGCAAAAACATCCGCGTCCTTTTGTGGAGATCGATTTCATCGTCGGCTTTCGGGATGAGCTGGCGCCGCAGTCGGCGATCTGGATCGAGGATAAGAGCGGCACCTTCATCAAGACCATCTACGTTTCAGGATTCAGCGGCCACGCCAGGGAGAAACAGGTCAATCTTTCCGACTGGGCCAACTCCTCAAAATTTCAGGATGCCGATGCCGTGACCGCCGCCAGCATCGATGTGGGACATCACATCTTTGTCTGGGATCTGAAAGATTACCAGGGAAAGCTGGTGAAAGCGGGCGATTATGTGGTCAAAATCGAGGTGGCCTTTTGGCCGAGCATGGAATATCAGTCCGCCACAGCCCATTTTACAATAGCCAGCAAGGAGAGCCGGGTGGTGGTTGAGGAAGGAAATCTGCTGCCCTATATCATGGTGAAATATTATCCCAGGTGATCTACCCAGCCCGAAAAGGATAGATCGTGATGGCCTGTGGGCTGTCAATCCACCCGATTTAAATATTCCACCATATCGCGTTCGAAGGCCTTGACCCCTTCGACAACAAGAGTGGTGAGGCCCTTCTCATCGTCCAGAGAAAACTCCTCGGCCAGCACCGCCTCGACAATGGCATCACGGCCGGCGGCGGGCACAATGAGCTGATGCTGATCATAGCCGGCATCCCGAAGCAGTTCCCAGTAACGCCGCTGCACCTGCCGATTCCGCGCCGCCAGCCAGACCTCGAAGCGAAAGGTGGAATAATTGAAGACGATGGCGAGCTTGAGATCGCGCCGCTTGAGCTCATCCGGAAAAAGCGCAAAGTAGGTCATGTCGAAATAGCCCTGGTACAGGCCTGAAACAGAGCGTTCTCCTTGCTGCGCGGCAAAAACTGCGCGTAAACGCGACATGGTATAGATGATCGCCTGATAGGCGCGCTGGATCGCGCCCTCGCCCAGCCGGCGCTGCAGTTCCTCAAGATCTGCCTTAAACGAACTCATCTCCAGCCTCTCTCTCGCCTGACAGGACACTCTGAAAAGTCGATTGCACTCAGGCCTTACCGGTCAAGGATTGTTATCGACAGGGACTATTTAATCCAGCCCAGCTCCCAGGGGATCGTCTCCGCGGGATTGGGGAAATTTTCCGGATGCAGCAGATAGGCCAGCTTTTGGGTTGCCAGCACCTGGCGCGGGCCAAAATGCTTCATCAGGGCCGAATCGTAGTATAAAACCCGGCTGCGCTTGACGGCACTGGTTTCACTGTATCCGGGCCGGGTATAGATTTCATGCAGGGGAGTAATGCCTTTCCAGCCTCCCGATTCCGCCTCCAGCCAGATCGGTGAGAGGATAATGTCGGGATTCCGTTTGACGACCTCGGCGTTATTGGTCATGAACACGCCGGCGGTGGTATCGCCAAAGACATTGGTGCCCCCGGCAATCTCGATCAGGTCCTGCAGCGGAGAAGCACTGCCGAAGGTCCACGGCCCCATGTGATTGATCTCCATATAGACCCGCGTTTTAGGCAGTTTTTCACTCACCTGGCGGATCGTCGTAAATTCCTGGCGCATATGCTGCACCATGGCAGCCGCATTCTCTTCCCGGCCGATGGCTTTGCCGATCTCCTGTATGCAGGAGAGCACGTCTTCCAGGTGATCCGGCTCAAAATGGAGCACCTTGAAGCCGCGCGCGCGCAGGGAATCGGCATGCTTGCGCTGCATGTTGGTGTCGGTGAGGATGACATCCGGGTTCAACGCCTCCACCGCTTTGTAGTCAATATGGATAAAATCACCCACGACTGCTACCCTGCCGCTTTTTTTATCCTCGATCACCTGCTCCGGGAAAAAACAAAAACTGGTCGCACCGGCCATCTGTTCTCCCCCGCCCAGCTCGTAGACGATCTCGGTCATGGTGGATGAACAGCTGACAATTCTGGGCCGCTCCGGATTGATCCAGGCGAGCGAGAGCAGCGTCAGTGCACCGGCAAAGAGGACGACGCCGCCGATCGAAAAGAACTTTTTCATAGGCACCTTCATTCAAAGTGAATTGTTATTACCGGGCAAAATTGGCGAGGACCACCGCCGCAATCGCCGCACCGATGGTCAGATACCAGGCGCGGCTGCGCGCTTCGCCGAAAAAGAAGACCGAGGCCAGAGTCCCGCCGAGAATGGTGACCGCCCCGTTCACCGTGAAGACCAGGGCCGCCTGGTAACGGGCGCAAAGGCTGAGCAGGAACAGGCCTGCGATCGATCCGCAGCCGGCCAGCAGCCCCACCTTCACCAGGTCAAATCCACGGCTGACCTTGTTCTTCTGCAAGGCCACCACAGCGCCGCAGAGCAACGCCATCAACAGATATAGGATGAAATAGATATTGGGCAGGTAGGCCGCCAGATAGGTTATTGTCTTGCCGGGCACCAGGCGCGTACTCAAATCCTTGATAGTCAGAAAGACGACGCTGTTGGCGATCAGGATCACAAAGAGGATGAAACCGTAAACCACCTTGTCCCGCACGGTCATTTTGCGATTCCCGTCACCACTGCCGGTATTACCGATATTGGCGGCGGCCACCACGCTCAAGATGCCGAACAGCAGGGCCAGCATCGGGTAGAAGGTAATCCGTTCATGGAAAGCGATGGCCGAATAGATGATCACGACGAGAAAATTGAGGTTCAAGGCGCACCACACCGGAGAGAGCGGCCCTCTTTTCAGGCTGACCTTGGTCAACTCCATGGCCAGGATCTGACCGCCGGCGTTGAGCAGGGCCAGAATGTAAATGAATAACGGGATTTCCCTGAGCAATCCCCAATCCATCTGAATTCCGAAAAAGAGCGCCCCGCAGAGGCCGATGCTGGTGGCGATGTGGAGGGGAAAAATGTTCCTCGACTGCCCGATGCGAAAGGCGATGCCGATCAGGGCAAGGCTCAATCCCGAAAGGGCGGATAAAAGAATGGCCGCAACTGGATTTTCCATTTTATGCTTCCTGATTAAGAGACCGACTGCCAAAAACGCCCGATCGACTGGATGATTCGCTTCTTTTCTTCTGAACACAGGAACGAGGCATGGACTGCATTGAGGGTGAGCTGCCGGATATCACTCAGCTCAAATCCAAGCCGGTCATGCAGGATCTGGTACTCGTTGGTGATGGTGCTGTTGAACATGGTCGGATCATCGGAATGGATGGTCACCAGCAGTCCTTGCTGCCAGAATGGCCTGACCGGATGGTGCTCATAGTCCTCCACCACCCGGGTCATGATATTGCTGGTGGGGCATATTTCCAGAGGAATCTGCCGCCTGCGCAGTTCCTCCATCAGTTCCGGATCCCGGATGGCCGTAATGCCATGGCCGATTCTTTCGGCGTGAAGCAGATCGAGGGCCGCGCGGATGGAATCAGGGCCGGCGGCCTCCCCGGCATGAGCCACGCAGTGAAAGCCGGCTTGCCTGGCCTCCTCAAAAACCCCGGCAAAGGGCGCCGCCGGAAAGCGAGCCTCGCTTCCCCCCAGCCCGATGGCGACGATATGCTCGCGATGCGGCATCACATCATTCAGCCGCTCGCCCGCGGTCTCATGCCCGAGGTCCCGGTTCAGATCTGCGATCAGAAAACAGCTGATGCCAAAATCCCGTTCGGCCGCCAGCTTGCCCGCAATGGTGGCCCTGATGATCTCCGGCGCCGCAGCACCACTGGCGGCAAAATCCCAGGGTGAAAAAAAAGCCTCCACATGGACGACATTTTGCCGCGACAGGCTGGCCAGGGTCTGGTAGACCGATCGTTCGAAATCCTGTGCGGAACGGAAAAACCGGTTTTTCCAGATCCAGGTTTCAATAAAATGATCAAAATCGCGCAGGATAAAGCGCTGCTGCAGTTCAGCCAGCGAACCCGGTGCCTGGTCCGGAGCAATGGCCTGGATCTGCGCCAGCAGGAATTCCAGGGTAAAGGCTCCTTCCAGGTGCAGGTGCAGCTCGATCTTGGGCATGCGCGAAAGGATATCAGCGTTCTTCATCGTACCGGGTCAGACAGTTGATTGGAACCGGTGCCAGCCACCGCCGGCCTTGATTACACAGGTGTGTCAATGGCGATGCCGTCCGCTTCCATCCGGGCGCGGATAATGGTCTCGTCGATGCTCTGCGGCACCGGATAAAACTGCGCTTTCAGACCGGGAGTGGAGAGCACATAATGAACCGACGTCAGCTGCAAGCCGAAGCTGAGATCGAGGATTTCCACCGGATGGCCCAGTCCGCCGGCGATGTTGATGATGCCGCCCTGGGCGAGCAGATAGATACGATGCTGGTTGGGCAGCACGTATTCCTCGATCTCTTCCCGCACCAGTTTCTTGGCTGGTATATGCTCTTCAAGCTCCGGCACATCGATCTCGAAATCAAAATGACCGGCATTGGCCATCATGGCGCCGTCCTTCATTTTGACCATGTGTTCGAAGCGCAGGACGGAACGCTCGCCGGTGGCGGTGATAAAATAATCTCCCAGTCCGGCCGCATCCGCGATCGGCATGACCCGGAACCCATCCATGCGCGCTTCCATGGCTTTCCAGGGATTGATCTCGGTGACGATGACTTCAGCGCCGAGTCCGTTGGCGCGGATGGCCAGTCCCCGGCCGACCCAGCCGTAACCGATGATGACCACCACCTTGCCGGTGACGCTGAGATTGGTCAGATGGGTGATCGCAGTCCAGGTCGATTGCCCGGTGCCATAGCGGTTGTCGAAGAGATATTTTGACAAGGCGTCGTTAATGCCGATCACCGGGTAGCGCAGGGCCCCGGCCTGGTCCAGCTTTTTGGCCCTGTTCACGCCGGTCGTGGTCTCTTCGCAGATGCCGCGCAGGTTAACGGCAAATTCCGGATGGGCATGCAGGTATTCGCAAATGTCTCCCCCGTCATCGACGATGACATGCGGTTTCGCCGCGGTGATCGCCCGGATGTAGGAGTGATACTCCTCCGGCGATGCGCCATGCCGGGCAAAGACATGAACTCCGCTTTTCGCCAGCGCAGCGCAGACCTCATCCTTGGTGGAGAGCGGATTGCTGCTGGTGATCCACACCCTGGCCCCAAGGCGATGCAGCGTTTGCGCCAGATAGGCGGTTTTGGCCTCCAGATGAATACAGATCGCGATATCGATGCCGTTAAAAACCCCGTCGGAGGCAAACCTTTCAGCCATCTGGTTTACCACCTTCATCCATTTGGCGACCCAGTCGATTTTGGTCTGACCCAGGGGAGCCAGGGTGATGTCCTGAACCTGATACTCCATTGTGCAAACTCCTCTGCCCGAATGAATAAAAAGGGGATAGACTCCTATCCCCTTTTGCGTGCCGTTTAATCGATTTTTTGAGCCAGAGAGGCCGGACTGTCACCCACATCGTAGGTGGCGAGAATCGTCCCGCCGGCGTTGGCCTTCACCACCTGGTCATCGTCCCAGACGCTGAGCCAGACATAGTCATCGGTGTCCACCAGAATTCCGGAACCGCCCTTGCCCAGCCACATATTGGCCGGCCCGTTGACCACCGCATAGGTGGAGGTATTGTAGACCAGCGCTCCGGCGCCCCAGACGGAGAGGAAACCAAGTTTGGCATCCGGCGCCAGCGCGATATTGCCAGGTGCGCCGCCGATATTCACGGTGTGGACAACCGTATCGGTGGCGGGATCGATCACACTGACCACTCCGGGGGTTGCGCCATAATCACCCGTGCAGGAGACATGCAGCTTGCCATCCTTGGCCAGGGCAATCGACTGGGGATTGGTGCCGACCGTGATCGTTTTCAGGGAATCGCCGGTGGCCGCATTGATCACCGTAACGGTGCCGGGCAGGTAGGGATTGCCCCAGCCGGCGTAGCCGGTATTGCTTGCATAGACCTTGTTATTGGCAATTTCGATGCCGGTTGTACCGACCCCGGCCTTGATGGTTTTGACCACGGTATTGCTGGTCATATCCACACGCAGGACTTCATTGGACATAGAGCAGGCCACATAGGCGAACTGGTTGTTATAAAAAACCATGTTCATCGGGTTCTTGCCACTGCCGAGGTCCACGGGTGGTTTTGCTGCCCAGGTCTTGACATCGAACTTCATGATGTTGTTGGAGCCGGAATTGACACAGTAGAGATAGCCGTTCCGGTAAACCAGCTGATTGGGCCAGGTCCCCACGGTCTGCACATTGTTATAGACCTTGTTCTCCACCAGATCGATCACCGAGATGCTGGTGGCGGCGGAATTGAGCACATAGATCGCCTTGGAAACAGCCGGTGCCTCCGGAGCGGTCGGTTCATCCTCGCAGGCGGAAATCAGGAATGATAACGCCGGCACGATGACCAGAAAAGCCAGTAGTCGTTTCATAGCAACTCCTTTTGTTAGTTGGTTGACGGATTGTTTAGGGTGAATTTTACCGCACAACGATATTCGCGCCCCGGCATGGGCATATTTTTGATCGTCCGGTAGTCCTCATCAAAAAGATTGCGCACCTGCAGGGAGGCATTCAAACCCAGGTGATCCAGGTTCCAGTTATATGAACAGCCCAGGGTCGACAGGGTGTAAGGCTCGAGTGAGTTATTCCAGAAGTTGGTCTTGTCGGCGAACCGCCGGCTGGTGAACTGAAACTGATAATTCACGGAAAAGGCGCGGATCGAAAAGTCGGAGAAGAGATTCAGGGTATGCTTTGGCCGGTAGACCAGGAGCTTGTCCTTTTCCAGCGAGCTGCCGGAGAGGTTGCGCGCATCCAGCCAGGTGTAGTTGCCGCTGAGCTGCCAGTTTTTGTGGAAGGGTTTGAACGAAAAGGCATTTTCCACCCCGCGGATCAACGACTGGTCCACGTTCTCGGGCATCCACAGCGCCTGGTCATTTTGCGCCCAGATGATCAGGTCAACCATGCGGTTCTGGAAAAAGGTCGATTCCAGGGTTATGCCGTTCAGCCAGGGGATCTGCAGCCTCAGGCCGGCATCCCAGTCGTAGCCGTGTTCCGGTTTCAATGCGCTGTTGCCCTTTGTCCAGGCATCTTCCGGCCAGTAGAGGTCATTGAAAGTCGGGGCGCGATAGCTGTAGCCGACGTTGCCCTTGACGGCAGTCTTGAAGTTTTCGCCGAAATTGATGACCACACCCGTTTTGGGCGCAAGATTGTCCCGGTAGTCCGAATTCTTGTCATAACGCAGCGAAGGGACGAATACGATCGACTTGAGCCACTTCCTTTCAAATCGGATCGTGCTCTCGTTGAGCAGAAAGAGATAAAAATTGGTCCGCTGCCGGTCCGTATCCGCTTCATAATCGGTCATATAGTCCAGCCGGAGACCAAGACCATAGGTCAATGAACAGTGGGTGTTGAGAATACTCTCCATCTGGATTTCCGAGCCGGCAGTTTTGGCACGGAATTCCGAGCGGATTGGCGTCAGGCTTTCATCATTTTCGTATCTGTTCCAGTTGTCATAATGATACGCCTGGATGCGCAGGTCATTCAGGTAATTGAACACCTTGCTGGTGAAGAGCAGGTTGAGGAGGCGGTTGCTGTCCCACTGACGGGCATGATAATAGTAGGGTTCGATCGTACCGGGCGCCCCCCGTTCGGCATCGTACCATTTAAAGCTCACATCGAGTTTGCGGTTGGATTCGATGCGCCCGAAATTCCGTACGACCTTGAAATAAAAATCCTTCGAAAGCACATCCGCATTTTTCCGCGTCCGGGAGAGGCCGTAATTATCCGTAAACGGAAAATCTCCCCTGGCGGAAAGGATGTCAACGGAGGATTGCAGCTGCCACTGCTTGTAGAGATATTTGCCAAAGGTCTCCATGGACCAGGTCCGGAAGGAGGCGTTGGTCATCTTTACAGAGCCGGAGAAACCGGGCCGGCTGTGGCTTCCGTCATCGGTGATCAGATTGATGACGCCGCCGACGGCGTCCGCGCCGTAGAGCGCTGAATTACCGCCCCGGACGACCTCGATCTGCTTGATGCCCTCAAGCGGGATCTGGCCCAGATCGACCTGACCGGTCTGCGGGTTATTGATGCGCTGTCCATCGAGCAGCACCAGCACCTGCTCGGAGCTCGAGCCGCGCAGGGAGATCGATTTCACGCCACCCAGGCCGCCATAGTCCTTGATGGTAATGCCCTGGATGCTTTGCAGCGCCTCGGCCGCATTGACCGACAAGCGTTTCTCCATCTCCCGGGCATTGACGATATTCACGGAGGCCGGTACTTCCGAGGCCAGGGAGACCCCGCGCGTCGCCGTCACGGTAATCGGATCATTGAACTTGTAAGGCGCCGGCTTTAGTTTGAGCTGGAGTTTGAGACTCGATCCCTCTGTGACCTTGACGACTCTCGATACCTCCGCATAGCCCACATAGTCCGCAACCAGGATGTACTCGCCTGCGGGGATCTGATCGATTGTAAAGCCGCCCTGGGTGTCGGTCACGCAGCCGACATGGGTGTTTTTCAGATAGACATTGGCTGCAGGCAAGGGCTCGTTGGTCTCCGCGCTGGACACCGTTCCCGTAATCTGCCCATGATCCGGCCTCGCCGGTGCCGGCAGGGCCAGGATCAGGGCGAAGAGAACAGGGATTACTCCGGATTTTTTCATACGTCCTTTTCTAAAAATTTGCGCCCAAAGAGATCTTGTACATCCGGCCAGGCTCAGCCGTGCCGAGCACCTGCATAAAACTTTCATCGGTCAGGTTGCTCAACTCAAAAATAGTCATCCATTGCAAATTAACAAAATTAAATTTATAGGTCAGGTTCGTGTCGACGGTGTGAAAAGCGGGCAGCCATTTGGTATTGGCCGCGTTGGTGAAACGCAAGCCTTTGTAGTGATAGATTGCATTCCATTCAATATCCCAGATCCGCAGGGTCCCGGTGAGATCCAGTTTGTTTTTGGGACGATAGGTGATATAGCGGTCATGCCGGCTGGGATCCGGGCCTTTATCCAGGGCCTTCATAAAGGTGTATTCGGAATTCAGCGAGATCAGGCGGTTCAACAGATCCAGATTCACCGAGGTTTCGATGCCGAAGGTATTCGATTTCGAGATATTTTTAGGCGTCCAGAGGTTGTTCAGCGCGGGGTCCTGCTCCCAGAGAATCAGATTGTCGATATCATTTCTGAAATAGTTGGTGGTGATGGAGAGCGTGGAGTAGCTGGCGGAGAGCCCGATGTCATAATTAAAGCCATCCTCCGGAACCAGATCCGGATTTCCCACGGCAAAGGCATCCTGCGGCCAGTAGAGGTCGTTGAACGACGGCGCCTTGTATGATTTGGCAACGTGCCCCATCAGGGAGAGTGAAAGATCGCCCTGGTGTGAAAAAGAGGCGCTGAATCTCGGACTGGTCGCGGCGCGAAAGTCCGTCGGCGCGTCATGCCGTGCCGCGATCGAGGCTTCAAACAGGGTCAGATACGCCCACGCCGGAAGCTCGGCATGCCCGGTGAGGGCCACATGCCCGCTGTTGGTGTCGCGATGCTTTTTACCCACATCCGTGCTCTTGATGCGGTCATTGCGGTAGGAGTAGCCATAGTCCAGGGCAAAATTGGCGCCCAGTGAACCGGACTGGGAGAGTTCGAGTCCCAGCGCGTAGTTATTATGATCACTGTGCACGGCCCCGCCGAAGGCATCCGGATTGTCGAACTTGGTCTCCATATCGAGGTAATAACTCTGCGCTTTCAGTGAAAAATCCCTGAAGGTCTTCTTGTTGTTATAGGTCAGATTATAGGATCTGTTGTCCAGGCGCAAACGGGCATTGGGCGTCAGATTGTCGATCATGCCGGGGGTGCCGTTATCCGCATAATACCAGTTCGCCGATGTGCTGAGCTGCTGATTCTCATCCAGATTGTAGCCCACTTTGCCGAAGATATTATGGGAGGACTGCTTGTTGTTGATCAGGTTTTTCTTGACATCATAATAGTCGAGATAGGTAAAATCGCCATCCCAGGTCTCCCGCTGGTACGAGACAAAGGAGCTGAGGTTTTTACGGCCATACGATTCAGACAAGGTATAGATTTGCCGGTTGTATGAGCCGTAGGTTGCCTTGGCATTGAGGTTCAGGGCCTTCTGGTTATCCTCCTTGACCTTGGTGGTGATGAGAATCACCCCCCCGACGGCGTCCGCGCCATATTGGGCGGAACGCCCGCCGCGCAGCAGCTCGATCTTTTCCACATTCTGGATCTGCAGGGAGGCGATGTTCACGCCCGTCGAGCCCGGAGTGTTCAGCCGCTGCCCATCCATGATGACGACCACTTTTGATGCGCTGACATCCCGAAGCGAGATCTCGCCCTCGGCATTGATGTAAACGCCTGTGATCGTCTGCAAGGCATCGCCGACATTCTCGCAATTGTTCTTGACAAAATCTTCCTGCGTTAAAACAACCTCCGAGGCCGATTTTTCTTTCTCTTTGCTATCCTGAGCCTGGGCATAACCAGTGACTGCCGAAATGATCAGGATCCCCAACCAGAGACAAACGGATTTGCGCATCATAGAGCTACTCCTTGCCGGTTATGGTTTGATAGAGCTTCCCGGTATACCAGTCGAAATCGATGTGGTTGGTTGCGCTCAACAGCTGCACCCAGTCGCCGGGAAAGGCGTCAATGCCCCTGATGGCGCCGCAGATGGCGCCGGTGATGGCGGCGATGGTATCACAGTCTCCGCCCAGATTGGCGGCAGCGATAACCCCCTGCACGGGATCTCCGTCGACGAGCCTGGTCAGGGCCAGGCAGGTCGGAACGGTCTCCGAGATTTGCACCCCGGCGCCGATGACCCGGTAGAGTTTTTCCAGCGCCTCAGCCCGATCTTTCGTCCGTTTGACAATGTCCAGCGCCAGATTGGCGCGGTCAAGAATGGAGGCGCTGTACCAGATGTTGCCCAGCTGCATGGCCGGTTCAATGATCCCGATCGCGCTTTGGATCAGGGAGTCGACGTCCTGCTCGCCTTTCAAGGCCTGGCCGATGGCCATGGCAATGGCGGAGGCGCCGGCGATGGCGATATTGGTGTTGTGGGTCGGGATACAGGCTCGGCTGACCAGATCCATGGTTTTATCCCGGTCTCCGAAACCCAGGATGCCGACCGGAGCGATGCGCATCACCGCGCCATTGGTGTCGCCAGCCCGGCCCGCTTCATGGATCGATTTTCCCGATTTTATGGCATACAAGGCCCGCAGCGAGCTGGGGCCGACGGCCATCGATTCGAAAGCCCGGATCTGCTCCCCCCACTGGATCAGACGCTGCGCAATATCTTCCGGATCAACCCCCTGCCGGGCGATGATCGAGTCAGCGAACAACAGGGTTTGCTGGGTATCATCTGTCACCGCACCGGCGGCCATCCCGTCATGAATGATATGGCCGGGAGGCGCAGGCAGGAATTGGTCAATATATCCGAAGATTTTTTTTATCGTCTCCGGGCTCATCATCGAGGAGGGCATGCCCATCGCATCGCCGGCGGCGACACCGACCAGACACCCCTTGATCTGTTTCTTGATCCTTTCCGACTGCATTCATTCGGCCTCAGTTAATGGTGCTCATCTTTCCCGCCAGGATGACAGGAGCGTTTATTTGGGCGGATAAAAGTCCTGCTGCGTCGTCTCGGCAGGAGGCGAGGACGCAGGTGGAGGGGCCCGCCGACTTTTTCATATCCAACCGGCAGCCGGCCTCCGCGACGAACCTCAAGCCGGCATCCCTGGCCATGGCCTGCGCCTCATAACCGATGCCATGGCTGCCGACCGGCAAAATATCATGGACGCCGGCGATCCCCAGCAGAACCCTGAGATCACTTTGCTGGATGATCTCCGGATCGTCTGTCCGGACGGTGTCCTCGGGTGCCGACTTGGGCAAGCCCAGGCAGACGACCAAGTCATCCGGCTGCGAGGAGCCCGGCCGGAAATCCCTCTCCTTGACCAGCCCGATGATGGTCGTGCCGACACCGGTCATCTTCGTCGGCACATTATCCTCCGTGCTGCCCGAAAGATGAAACTCGTCGCCATAGCCGGCCAGTTTCAGCTCATCGCGGATGCCGTGGACAATTTCAGCGCCGACACCCGCCATCTTCATGGTCAGCATGTCAAATGCGGCCAGGGGAATCGTACCGGAACAGAGGATTTCCAGCAGCGGCACGCGAATGGCGAACCGTCCCAGTTCATAGGCCGGGCAAAATACTGTATCCGCCTGCATCGGCCCGATGCCCCCGTCCGAGTCGACGGCGACGATCAGGGAGTAGTGCGGGTCAAGGTGGATTCTGGTCAAATCCCGCACAGAATGAATTCGGGCTGAATCCAGCCGCCGATATTTTACAAGCTCGTACAAGCCGTCCAGGTCAGAAAAGGCCATAGCAGCTCCTGTCACTTGGGTTCCGATGACAATTCGATATAAAATTTTCCGGTATCACCCCGGAGAATAGTCTTGACGAACTCGAGGATTTCACCTGTTGTGATCCGGGTGATCCGTTCCAGCAGAAAGACGGCATCGCCCTCCCTGATGTTCAGGTGTCTGGCTTCATATTCGGTGGCCTTTACCGCCTGCAGGGTCTCCTGAGCATCACCGATGATGAGGCCATACTCCTTTTTGATCGTCTCGAAAAGCGATTCTTCCTGAAAGTTCTTTTCGATCAGGCCCGGAACCAGCACCACCGGCAGATAGGAGGTTTGCAGCGAGATCGGTTCGTTGTCTACATAGCGGATGCGCTGGATGCTGTAAAACCTGGTGTCGGCGGCCGTCTGCAGCATCTTGGAAATGAGGCTGTGCGCCTGAATCTCCTCTGCGCAGATCAGTTTGCTGCGGACCTTTTTATTCAGGCCGAGCATCTCTGTGGAGAAACTGAATGCCGCAACCAGACTGTAGGTGATGGTCTTGTTGGCGACAAAGGTGCCCTTGCCCTGAATTCTCTTCGCCAGACCGCGGTCGACCAGGTGTTTCAAGGCGCGCTGGGCGGTTGTACGGCTGATGCCCAGCCACTCCTTCAATTCATTCTCCGAGGGCAGCTTTTCATCCGGTTTATAGACACCCTGCTCGATGAGATTTTCCAGCACTTCCTGCAGCTGATAGTAAAATGGAATGATGCTTGATTTGTCCAGGTTATTGAAAAATTCGTTCATGGTATAATACTTCAGTTGATGTGATATTCAATCGTCCGGCGTACCTGACGCACTCTGTCATCCTTGAAACGGACCGAGATGTTAAAAGCAATGGACGGTTTGTGATACGTTACCTGAGGCAGAAGTTCAGCCACCCAAACCGGTTTGCTCTTGTCCCATTTGCCGACATTGGAGTAATTGGCCCAGCCGGCGCCGAGCCCGGGGCTCAGTTCCAGCTCTGCACCGCCATCCCCTTGCGCCGGCCCTGCATTCCAGCGGGCGGCGCCGATCAGGGTGGTATCATAACCTATCGAGATCCGGATGGGAAGATCGATCGGATTGGAGATCGATTCCAGTCCGATCGACCGCAGCGGCAGCAGCCTGTCACCGCTTTTACCAAAGAGCTTGCCCTGCCGCAAGACGATGTTTTCATCCTGCCAGAGATCATCCAGCATACACTCAATGGCCTGGATCCGGTCCATGCTTCTTCTGGAGGGCACCGCAATGACGCTGTCCGAGTAGACTTCCCGGAGGAGAAACGCCGGAGCTCTTTTCCCGGAGAGGGTCATCAGTCCATACACAAAGGCGCCGCCGCTGTTGGGATCGGTGTTGTTGATCACGCCCCCGCTGGAACCCATGATAAAGTAGCGGATGCCATCCAGAACGCCCTCATCCTGCGCATAGTGAAAATGGCCGGCAACAACCGCCCTGACCGGATAGCGGCGCAGCAGTTCATGAACGCGGTACCAGTTGGACCAGACATACCAGTGCGGATGGTGGAGTATAACGATGATTCCCTTAGCCTTTTTATGGCTCTCCAGTTCAGTTTTCAGCCATTCCATCTGGCGGTCGGAGATCGAATTCAGGAAAATGGAGCCCCAGCGGGGATCAGTGTGCAAATTCTCAAGGCTGTAAAGAAAAATGAAATGGTACCCCTTGATGGAGACCCCGTACCAGGGCAGCGAATCGACCGGAAGGCCCTGGAGATGCGCCAGGCTGAGGGCCCACTGCTCGCGCGAATCATCACTGGACATGGGTTCATACCTGGGCGGCACAACGTCATGATCACCAAAGGTCAGGAACCAGGGCCGGTCCGGTTTGTCCATGATCGCGGTCGCAGTCAGCCAGTTCTTGCGGTAATCCTCGAAAGAGCGGATATTGCGGGCACTCTCCACCATATCCCCGACATGAACCAGCAGATCCGGCTGTTCGCTCATCAATCGCTGCACCGCACGCTCCATCACGGCGAAGGAGGAATCGGCATTGACAGCGCCGAACTGGTCGCCGATCAGGCCGACCCTGACCGGCGTATCGCAAGAGAGGAGCCAGCAGGGCAGGACCAGCAGTTCAAAAAACAGACGACACCTGTGCAGCCATTCGGGGAAGAAAACTTGTCTGGCCATCTTCATCTCTTGTGCATTTGACTGGTTGTCCGTACAACTATGGCACAGGGTTCAGAAAAACATGTATTATAACATGAAAAAAGTTTTAAATCGTTGTGCAGACCTCAGCAAGAGTGGGTTGGGAAGGGATAACCGTTAGAACAGAGCCGTCAGATGGTTGTGGAGAACAGATCAATCAGGAAGGGCAACAGCCGCATGGTGATATTCCTGATCCTCTCACAGTATAACGTAAAATTTGCAAATGTGCAAGAGGAAAGTGAAATTCCTGAAAATTATTCAGCCCCCCACTCTGGCGCCGACCCGGCGGGAAACAGACGAAACCGGGGCACACTGCGAGCATCTTGCTGAGCCAGGCCCGCTTGACTTGCAACGGGTTCCCTTCTGCACATGCGGCGGCAAGGTGAAACCGTTTGGTCCCTTCAGGCCGGAGCAGGCTGTCACTGGTTTTCATTTGCATTCGCGGCTGTAAAGTTGTACTATTCCGTTACCGGATCCCAGGCCGCTCTCTTCAGCACCTCCACCCTCTCGACAGGCGCGCCTGGTGTGTTTCCACGTGACGCGCCATCTTTCCCTGAATGAAGCGGCTGGACGAGCGGCCCCACAGACAGTCAAGTATTGGTAATTTCCCTTCAGCGTTGGAGTTGTCCGTGAAAGTACTGAATGAGAACCCCTTGGTTTCGATCCTCCTCCCCCTCCTCTTTCTCATGCCTCTTCTTGCCTGGTCCCAAACGGCTTCCTCCTTGCCTTTTTCTGTTTATCCATTGTATGATGAATCCGGTGAGCCGGATAAGTGCGGATTCGATCCTGAACAAGCGGCAAGCCTGCGCAAGAGCCTGGGAGATCATTGGGGCTATGGCTATGACGATCTGCTCGCCGATCTGCCGGTCTGGCGGAGCAGCCCCTATGTGACCATCGATTCCATCGGCGCCAGTGTCCAGAATCGCGCCATCTGGGAGCTGGCCATCACCGCGGACCCGGTTCCGGCCAGGCCGCGCAGGACGATCCATATCCATGCGCGCACCCATCCCGGCGAGGTCCAGTCCTGGTGGGTGACCCGGGAGATCATCAAAATCCTGCTAGCGGAGGATGACTTTTCCCGTTCTGTGCGCGACTCCTGCGTCTTTTACATCATCCCGATGTACAATCCGGATGGCGTGGAACTGGAGTATCCGCGTGAAAACGCCAACGGCATCGATATCGAGAGCAACTGGAACAAATATCCCCTTCAGCCTGAGGTCGCCGCGCTGCGAAAACGCTTTTATGAATTGATGACCTCCCGTGCGCCCATCGAGATCGCCCTGAACATGCACTCGGCCTATGGGAGCAGCCGCTATTTTGTCTATCATGATGCTGCCGGATCCTCGGCCGAATATGCAACTCTGCAGCAGCAATTCATCGAAGGCACCCGCGCCCATTTCCCAGGCGGCATCCGCCCCTGGGACTATTTTGTAAGCTGGAAAACAGGCACCGCGACCCAGTATCCGGAGAGCTGGTTCTGGATGAATTATCACGAAAGTGTGATGGCGTTGACCTACGAAGATATGAACGATCCCTCGGCCGGCGAATTCGATCGCACGGCCCATGCGATCGTGCATGGCATCCTCGATTATCTGGGCCGGAGCAAAACGCAGGTCGCTGCCTCCCCCCTGCCGGCGCCGGCCGCTTTTGTTCTGGAGCAAAATTATCCCAATCCCTTCAATGCAGGCACGACCATAAGCTGGCAGCTGCCCGGCGATGGTCCGGTCAGCGTGCGTCTTTACGACCTTCTGGGCCGGGAAAGAGCGGTGTTATTCGAGGGGATTCAGACGGCCGGCCGGCATGCCCTGAGGTGGGATGCTTCGGGATGGCCTTCCGGTGTCTATTTTATTGGCATGCAGGCAGGGAGGTATCGGGCAATAAGGCAGGCGGTTATTGCGCGGTGAGACCGGATGATAGCGCAGGATAGATATAGCATCCTTTTCGGTTCTGACCATGAAATAGAGACAATGCGCCTGACAATTACGCGCCGGGATCCAAGCCCAGGGATTTGAGGCGCTCGGTCAGCCGGGCGTGGTGGCTGCCCTGCCAGTAGATGCGGCCGCAGGACTGGCATCGATAAAAGCTATCGCAGGCAGCGGCCACCTGCGGCGGCACAGACTTGTGCGCCTCTGCGCGTGCAATGGCCTCGATCCCGCCATTGCATTCGAGGCAACGGCTGAAAGGAGCGGCACTGCGGAGGAGGGTGAAGCGCTGAATCACCTCTCGCGTCTGTTCACCGGGAATAGAGGCCCGCACCCAATAGCCGTGGGTGACCGCCTTGTTCTTGAGAAGGCCCAGGTCGCGAGTCAGGATGATGCGGTTCAGCTCGAGCGCGATGGCGATGATGTCCGCATCGGCGAGGTTATTGCGGTAGGTGGTATCAAAGCCCAGCAGCCGCAGCCAGCGGGCCAGTTTGCCGAGATGGACATCGGCGATGAATCGGATGCGGCGAAGCGGTTCCGGGCGTACCCGGCTGACGGGAAAGATGTCGAGGCTTTCGAATACCGGATAGACAGCCACGCGGTCGCCCGGCTGGAGGTGATAATCAAAACCGACGGAGAGGCCATTGACCAGAATCAGGTCGACCTCCGTGTGCGGCACACCCTGCGCCTCGATGGCATCTTTCACCGCCGGCGTCCCGGCAAAGGTATAGAGAAAACTCTGCTTGCGCCGTTCGGGCGGCAGAAAATCATTCAATTCTTCATAAAAACGAAACTCGGCAGAATGCATGGCCGCAAAATTCCTGGCTGCATGTATAATTCAAGTCAATGACGACGCCTGTAAAAATCAATGGTTATAATATCTGTATGGCAGTTTCTTCGCGAGTCTTTTTCACTCCACCTTGAACACCTTCATCACCTCATCGCCGAGGTGGTTGATGACCTTGACGGCGATGCGGCCGGAGGCGGGTTTGGCGAAGGGCCGGGAGATGTCGCGGTGGAGGCTCGCCCAGGCCTCTTCATTGATCTCGGCCTTGAGGGTGGTCCTGAGCGCCTTGTATGGGTCGTTGGCGCCGAGGAAATAGGCCTGGCGGACGAAAAAGCTTTCCTCGTTATAGTCGGTGTCGATAAACCAGCAGGCGATGCCCTCAGCGCCGTCGCTGCGCACCTCGCCGGAATTGGGATGAAAGACATCGACGCCGTTGATACGCACCTTGATCAAGTCATCGGCCGCGTCGAGGATGTCTATGTCCGGTTCGCCGAAAATGGCAAAGAGGTTGCCCTTGCCGGTATTCTTGAGGTCGTCGGCCATGTGGAGGTCGGCGTTCATGCGCGCCTTGAGGATGGGGATGCGGCCGAGCTGGCTGAACTCGGCGGTGTGGGCGTCATAGTTAAAGGCGCAGGCGATGAGGGCGTCGAAACCGGACTCGGCAGCCTCGCGCGCGGCGGCGACGAGGTCGGGACGGGAGACAGTGCCGAACTCGGGGCCGATAAAGATACCGACGCGCCGGTCGGTCCCGGAGGCCTCGCCGCCCTCATAATAGCGCCCGTCGGCGCAGATGTAGCGGCCCGGCCAGGGGGTGATCGAGGTGAAGGTGATCCGGTCCTCCTTGTGCGCCTGCTGCACCCCGGCGGTCTTGAGGTTCTCGAGGATCACCCGGGTGAAATCCCATTCATCGTTGTAGCCCGGCTTGCCCTCGCCATCCCTGATGAGTTCGTCGTTCTCGTCGACGGCGAGGACGCGGTGGGGCGAGAGGCTTTCGACGGTGAAGGGCCCGGCGACGCGCACTTTTTTGTTGTCCTCGCAGGGCTTGTCGAAGAGATACTCGTACTCGGCCTTGGCGGCGATGGAGGCGTCGATCTCTTTTTGGCGGGCGATGCGCTGCTGCCACCACTCGGTGTGCAGCTTTTGCGCCGCCTCAGGCCAGCGGGGATCGGCCTCGCGCGGGATCTCCCACTCCTGCCAGGCCGTTTTCAGGGCGGCGTTCAGCTCTTCGCGCAGGGGCTCGAGTTGCTCCTGAAATTTCTCCCAGATGACGTCGATCTCGGCGTTGTTGGCGATCGATTTGAGGGTGATGTGGGGGACGCGCTCATAGACAAAGCCCTGACGGATGTCGCCGCGGGTGGGGAGGTCGGAGGGGACGCGGCCGGCGAGTTCGGCCTCGCGGAACTGTCCTTCGCGGCTGTCGGCGAGGAGGTAGTAGGGATAGCGGGCGCCCATGATGCGGGCGCGTGCCAGGGCCAGGGCGACGCGCGAGGTGTCGATGGTGATCCAGCGGCGGCCCCACTGCTCGGCGACATAGGCGGTGGTGCCGGAGCCGCAGGTGATATCGAGGACAAGGTCGCCGGGGTCGGTGGACATGAGGAGACAGCGCTGGATTATTTTTGTTGTTGTTTGTACAACATAATATCGTTCATCACCAAATCCACCTGTACCTGTATCAGTCCAAATGTTGAGTAAAGGCATTACTGCGAAGTCTGATAAATACCTTACAAAACTCAAAGTTTTGCCACCAGCATGCAATCGCTCTGATTTGCCTAACCGTTCAATTGCTTCTGGACTCGTGGACCAATATCTACCACCAGGCAAAAATAATTGGCCTCGGAATTTTATTGATTCCTTACCACGACCATACTCATGGCTTGAAGTTAAATTATCAGGTCGGCACAAATCTTTAATTGAATGACCCTCTTGTGATACAACTCGTTCAAAATTACCTCCATCTTGTTTGATCCATCGATATTGTTCAGAACCTGAATCTCCTACTTGTTTTGATAAATAGTATGGCCGATATTTAATTGCTTCATGATTTTTGCAAAACCAGATCAAGTAATCAGACACACTCGAAATCGCTAAATCGGTTTGAACAGCTGTCTTTTTTATAGTAATAACTGATACAAAATTATCAGGCCCAAACACCTCATCCATCAGCGCGCGGACGCGGTGGACATTCTCATCCCCGATCTGCACAAATACCGAGCCCGAATCGGTGAGGAGATCCCGCGCCACGGTCAGGCGATCGCGGAGATAGGTCAGATAGGAGTGGATGCCGTCGCGCCAGGTATCGCGGAAAGCCTTGACCTGCTCCGGCTCGCGGGTGATGTGATCGGTGTTGCCATCCTTGACATCGCGGCTGGTAGTGCTCCACTGAAAATTGGAGTTGAACTTGATGCCGTAGGGCGGATCGATATAGATGCACTGCACCTTGCCGCGCAGTCCCTCCCGCTCGGCCAGCGAGGCCATCACCTGCAGGCTGTCGCCGAGGATCATGCGGTTGGTCCAGTTGGCATCGTGCTGATAGAACTCGGTGCGGGCCTCCGGCCCCGGCAGGCCGTTGAAATCGGCGAAAAGATCGAGCTGCGGCTCGCCGGGCTGCACCCCGGCTGCGGCATGACGGCGCAGATCGTCGATCAGCACCTTGGGGTGCACCTTCTCCTGGATATAGAGCGGCGGCGCCGGCACCACCAGATCCGACCAGTCCTGCTCATCCTTGCCGCGCCAGACCAGCTGGGGATCGAGATCGCGATTGCGTCGCTCGTAGGCGATGCGCAGCGGTGTCTGCTCCTCCCCTTTCATGATCGCCTGGTACTCGGCGGTGGGTATGTTCTTGCGCGAGGCTTCCTCATGCACGAATGAATCGACGATCTTGCTGCCCTTCCGGTAGTTCATCCCTTCTTCCTTCGCTCAATCCTGTTCAGCCACATGCCAGTATCCATCCCGGTGGGATCCGATTCTTTGCAGCCGTCCCAGCTTGCGCAGCTGCGCAATTTGCTTTTCAACGGCCCGAGTGGTTATTCCCAATGCCAGGGCCAATTCCGGTATGGTCATTTTGGGGCTGCCTGACAGCAGGTACACTATTCTTTCACTGGTTCTCCCCGAACTTTTATCAGATGCCGGTTTTTTCCCCGAACTTTTACCTGATTCTTTCCCCGTACTTTTATCATTTATCGCCCTGTTCCCCGAACTTTTCCCCGAACTTTTATCTATATCCAGCTCTTTCACCGAACTAATTGGTGAATCAGCGGAGATAAACGATGAACCTGACGGTTCATGAGTATCACTTGTTTTTCGATAAATAGTTGCTTTAAAAAGAGTGCCAACACGATCGTCATTGAAATCGATATCGGGCCAATTCTCAAGGGCTCGTTTGATGCCCGAGCCGAGGCCATGATAGGGTAATAGACCCTTGGCGGCGAAAGAGACCAGAACCGGATTGCGCAAGTTGGAGATGCCTGAGCGAATTTTTTCCACCGTCAGGTTGTTGGGCAAATTTCCCGGGCTGATGATTTCGATACGATTGTCAAAAATGAACAAACGGATCGGCGCACTCACCAGATAATCCCGGTGAATCAGGGCATTAACCAGCAGCTCCTCAAAGACGGCAGCTGGAATTTCCGGTATACCCGGCGCGTTAACCCCGCGTCCGGCCTGCACCTTGAAAAGATTGCGCATAATGAAAGCGAGCGCATCAGCATATACTTTAGGCAGCGGACCGGCAAAATCTTCGGTATCGAGATACTCACTGATATGAATTTCTTTGCCCGGATAGCGAACGCCCTTGACGACGAACTCCGGTTTGATCCACTCCGGCCTCTCGGCAAAAAGCAGCACTCCGGCCAGATTCAGTTTTCCCTCTGCAGTGGCCAGACTCATATTCTGCAGAAGCCGGATCAATTCAGCCTTGTTTTCCGGATACGCGATTTGATAGACATCACGTAAAAAATCACGGAATCGCAGTTTGTCGATCTGCTCCACCTCCGCCCTGGTGGGCAGCTCATCGCCATGAAGCTGGTCGGATATCTGAAAAATCCGTCGCAGTTCCTCTCTCGAGTTGATCCGCCGCTTGTCAGCCCCGGTCTTTAGCCAGATCACACCGTTCTTGTCAAAATAGGGGCGCGCGAGTCCCTTGGGCACGCCCAGGACGATGACAACGCGGCCATTCGGCAGCAGTACGTTTTCCGTTTGGACAATCAGAGGACTGCGTACGCCCTGGCTGGCGGCGTTGCTGATCAGCTGATTGATGCGAACCACATCAGCCTGCGACAAGCCGGGGACTGCGCCTGCATCGCTCACGCCGATAAACAGGGCGCCACCCTCGCTGTTGGCAAAAGCCGCCATCTCCGAGGCGAGTGAATCGCTGTTGCGAATATCCGCTTTGAACTGCCTGGTGCTGTCTTCGCCTGAAGCAATAAGCGCAATGAGTTCATCACTGTTCATACAACCTTCTTTCTACAGATGATCTTCGATCATCCCGCCAAACGCCTTTTCGATCTCGTAGACCTCTGTAAACTCTGCAAAAGCCCAGCGGCCGTGGAGACCGGAATGGTTCACCCCGGGCAGCCAGCAGGTCTCCATCGCCGCTTTCTTCTCTTTGGCATCCTCACCGCGAAATCCCTTGATCTCCACCACCAGGTGCAGGAGCTCCTCCCGGCCGTCATCCACCAGCACGATGAAATCAGGCAGGTAAGTGCGCATGATCGAGCCATAACGGTAGGGCACCTCAAAGC
>Ga0302250_1000798_pt1 | contig 27377 bp, 31 predicted proteins | sample AAG_RA_Asp_MG_FD_193536 | JGI IMG/M metagenome (GOLD analysis project Ga0302250, IMG submission 193536) | Enriched activated sludge microbial communities from anaerobic digester in WTTP, New Holstein, Wisconsin, United States - AAG_RA_Asp | ecosystem: Engineered > Bioreactor > Anaerobic >... | reverse complement strand
GAAGAGTGCATTATGCTTTTGGCAACAAGCTGTCGCCGTTGCAATTCGCGATGTCGTTAAAGGTCCAGGAATTAACTCAAATGCCTCAAGAGTGCAAAAGTGGGTGGACGCATACAGCCTCTTTCTTTTTTTATATTTTGTGCTAAAATTCCCTTGCGTTAATGAATTTGTGTTTTTGTTTTTGTATTTGTATTTTTTCATCAACTCATCTCTCATTGACTCATAAACTATTCTTCGCCGAGATAGCTCAGTTGGCAGAGCGGCGGTATCGTAAACCGCAGGTCGGAGGTTCGAAGCCTCTTCTCGGCTCATTGACGCGCAAAAACAACCCTTTGGGTTGTTTTCTCGGCTTTTGGCCGGTCGGTTTCCAGTTTTCGGCAAATCGGCAATGATAAATATAATAAATTATCAGTTATCAATATATCAATGACCAAACAATGCGGCTTCACTTTTGAAAGTTTATGTGGTAAACAATAGGTGTGAATATGGCCGATTCAAACGAAAAAATCCGGGGATTGCGGGATAAGCTCCATCTTTTGATGGACCGCCTTTGACATTGCCGCCAAAAAAGAGAAAATAAAGGAGTTGGAGGAACGCGTTGCGCGCCCGGATTTTTGGGGAATGCCCGAACAAGCCGCGGCGATTTCCGAAGAATTGGCGGACTTGAAAAAGAATATCGGGGAGCTGGAGGATCTGGAAACGGAACTGGACCTGCTGGAAGAGGCCGGCGGCGAAGAGGATATCAACGCGGCGGCCGGAAAGATTGAAAAGGAAGAGGAGCTGGCTTTTTTGTCGGGCAAATATGACCGGCAGAATGCCATTTTGACCATCCATTCGGGCGCCGGCGGGCAGGATGCGCAAGATTGGGGCGCGATGCTTCTGCGGATGTATTCGCGCTATTGCCAGCGGCAGGGATTCAAGGCCGCGGTGATTGACGAATCTTTCGGCGATGGCATCAACGACGGGCGGATCGGTTACAAGGAAGTTTCCCTGCATATTCGCGGCCTGCGGGCATACGGTTATTTGAAAAAAGAAAACGGCGTCCATCGCTTGGTGCGCAAATCTCCTTTCAATGCTAAAAATTTGCGGCAGACTTCGTTTGCGCTGGTGGAAGTCTTTCCGGAATTTTCCAAAAGCGATTTGAACGGGATTGTCCTGCGCCCCGAAGACGTAAGGATTGATTTCTACCGCGCCTCCGGACCCGGGGGCCAATATGTGAACAAGCGGGAATCGGCGGTGCGCGTCACGCACATTCCCACGGGAATTTCCGCTTCCTGCCAAACCGAACGCTTGCAGGGGCAGAACAAGGATCAGGCGATGGAAATTTTAAAAATGAAACTTTTTCATTTAATGCAGGAATCGCGCGAAAACGAATTGGCGAAAATAAAGGGCGACCGGGTTTCGGCCAGCTGGGGCAATCAAATCCGCAATTACGTGCTTGATCCCTACCGGCTGGTGAAGGACACGCGCACCGGAGTGGAAACTTCGCAAACGGACAAAGTTTTGGACGGGGAACTGGACGAATTTATTGAAGCGGAGATCAAACTGCCATAGGCGAAAATACAATTTTCAGTTTCCAATTTTCATTGAGTTTTCAATGTTTCAATGGCCAAACAAACCAAAAATGCGATACCTGTTTGAAAATTCTTCAATTGATAATTTATTGAAAATTGAAAATTGGTAATTGAAAATTATTCAAAGAATTTAATGATACGATTCAACGACATCACCAAAATCTATGAAACGCGGGGCGCCGGGATAAAAAAGATCGTGGCGCTGGAGAGCATATCTTTTGCCGTGGAACCCGGGGAATTCGTTTCCGTGGTGGGCCGGTCCGGCGCGGGCAAGACCACGCTTTTTCGGCTGGCCCTGGCCGAAGAAAAGCCCACGCGGGGCAGTATTTTGTTCAACGATCAAAACATTTATCGGTTAGGGCAGGGAAATTTAAACCGCCTGCGGCGCAATATCGGCGCGGTGTTCCAGGATTACAAGCTTTTGCCCAATGTCACGGTCTATGAAAACATTGCCTATGTGATGAAGGTGATCGGTGCCAGCGATGCCGAGATAAACTGCAATGTGCCGCGGATATTGGAGATCGTGGAATTGGAAGACCGGCAAAAAAATTATCCGGCCGAACTTTCCGGCGGCGAACGCCAGCGGGTGGCGATCGCCCGGGCGCTGATCCACCGACCGCAAGTCGTGCTGGCCGACGAGCCCACGGGCAATCTGGATCCCTATCACACGCTGGATATCTTGAAACTGCTGATTAAAATCAATGAAATGGGCACCACGGTGCTGTTGGCCACGCACAATCGCGAAATTGTCAACAAGCTCAAACGGCGCGTGGTTACATTGGAAAAAGGCAAAGTTATCCGCGACGAAAAAGTCGGGCGCTTCTCATTATAAAAATTATCAATTTCCAGTTTCCAATTTTCATTGAATTTTCAATGTCTCAATTGCCAAACAAACCAAGACGCGATGTTTGTTTAAAAATTGTTTGATTGGTAATTTATTGAAAATTGAAAATTGGTAACTGAAAATTATCCAAAGAATTTTTATGTTCACTTCTCTTCGGCGAGTTATCGGTTTGGGTTGGCAAAATTTGGCGCGTGACGGCGGCATTGCCGCGGCCAACGTGTTTATCATTATGATTCCGATTCTGCTCACCACGGCGATCTTTTCGCTCAACGCCGCGGGTGATTTTTTGATCAAACAACTGCAGGGCCGGGCCGATATTTCCGTTTACTTCAATGAAAGCGTTGCCGAAGAAGATATTTTGCGGGTGCAAGGCGAGATCGTTCGGATTCCGGGCATTGAAAAAGCGGATTATGTTTCGCGCGAACGGGCGCTGGAAGATTTTCGCCTGCGCTACGAAAGCGACCAAACCCTGATGGAATCTTTGGAAGAAGTGGGCGCCAATCCGTTTCCCGCGCTCTTGCATGTAACTGCAGACTCTCCCGCACAATTTGAAGAAGTCGCCCGGATGATGGAAAGGGACGATTACCGCGATATGATCTACAAGATCAACTATAACGAAAGGAAGGAAAACATCGGAAAAATATTCGCGTTCACGGAAAACGCGAAGAAAACCGGATTCTGGCTGTTTGTTTTGCTGGCGTCAATTTCGGTGCTGGTGACATTCAACACCGTGCGGATGGCGATTATGAGCCGCAAGCGGGAGATCGGCATCCAGCGGCTGGTGGGCGCGTCGCGCTGGTTCATCCGCGGGCAGTTTCTGGTGGAAGGAATGATTTTCGGGGTGCTGGCGGCGGCATTTTCGTTTTGCGTGTCGCTTTTGGTTTGCCATTATGCCGGGCCGGCGCTGGCCGGAGTGATGTCAGGGATGAATCTGTGGGAGCATTATACCGCCAATATTCCCACGATTTTGGGAATGCAATTGGGCATCGGCATCGGATTGGGCGCCTTTTCCAGTCTCATCGCGGTGGGCCGCTACTTGAAAATTTGACGCAAAAGTGTAAAATCCGAATATCAAAACCCGAAACAGCTTCAAAAAAATTCCAAGAACCAAATTCCAAGCTCCAAATAATATTTAATATTCAAGTATCAATATTTGAAAAATTTAGATATTGGATATTGAAATTTACTTTGTGATTTGGTGTTTGATGCTTGGAACTTAATTTGTTTGTTTCAATATTCGGATTTTGTGCTTTAAATTTTTATCATTGCGGGATCGTCTAACGGTAGGACGACGGACTCTGAATCCGTTAATCATGGTTCGAATCCATGTCCCGCAGCCACCATATGCTAAGTCAGGTGACCGACTCCCGTCGGCATTTTATGGTATTTGACGCAAAATAGTGTGGTGCTATTATTCTTTATTAATATTGCTTTTAATTGATATGGAACCCGATAAGGAAATTTCAAATATTGAACCAGGCCAAACAGCAACTGTATCCGTCACAGAAGCGGAATTTTCTAATTTATTTACGCGTTGCTTAAATTCAGTGAGGCCTGATCTTAGGGATAATCCTTACATTATAGAAGGATTAAAGGTTTTACCGGTACGTGGTTATCGAAGCGCCATCGGGTCATTTTGGAATGCCGTCATTGATGATTTGAGAAACAAGATTATTGCCCGTAGTTTGAAGCTTTTTAATAAAAGCGTGACTTTACCAAGAGAGGTTAAAAGTTATGAAGATTTCCAGGATTGTGTTAATGATGATCAACTAATCGATGGAGCATATGCCATTGGTGTAATTGGCTGGGAGGCCAAGCGGATTTTAAAGCACGCAAAAGAAACAAGGCACATATTTGATGGTCACCCTAAAAGCAGTGAGCCATCCATTATTAAAGTACTTTCCATGATGGATGATTGCGTTAGGTATGTTTTAAATGCTGATTATCCTCCGCCAGTTATTGATATCGATGAATACATGACTATCTTAGGTGATCAGCAATTTGATCGCAATCTGATAGCCGTAGAGAATGCACTTGGTTCCTTACCCGATGTTTATAAAAACGAATTGATACACAGATTATTCTCTGCATATGTTCACGGTGGTTCAACAACTATTCTTCGTTCCAATATTGAATTTGTGATTCCGATCCTTTGGCAAGTGCTTTCTAAAGAGACGAAAGTTCAGGTTGTTCGTCGTGTCGATCAGGAGATTCCTAAGGGGGTTTCAGCCTCTACAGAACAAGCATTTGCTTTTGTAAGGGTTGTTCGAGCTACGGCTTATCTTTCGCCCATGGCAAGAAAGTACAAAATTCTGCCTTTGATTACAGCATTAAATGCCAATCTTGATAAATGGAACGAAGAAAACCGAATTGTGGATGAATTGTTTCCTTATGCTAGTTTAATCCCTCATGAAGCTTTAACGGATTATGTTTATGCCATTGTCCATACGTATATTGGGTATAATGGTTTTAGTATTCAATATTCAAGATCAAACTTTTATGCTGATGAAGCAGCCATGCAAATACCTGGCATGATACAAGCTTTTGATGATCGTGCCGCCGAAGCATTCGTGGATTGTGTTAAAAATAGTAAAATTTTAAGGGAAAGAATCCAAACGCCAATAAAAATGCAACGATTACGGTCATTGGGTAACATTGTTCTGGAACGCATTTCGGAAGGATTCCAAAATCGAGCAATCATTGAGGCGCTTGTTGATGAAGGACGCGAAGAGGAATTTATTGAGATGCTTCCTCACCAAAAATAATAATATTAATTGGTTATTGCAATAATTAGCCGATAACAATTTTTTGTTTTTGAGGGTTAGTTTACTTTTTAGGCACGATAATAATTCTCGTTTTTCAATTATTGCACCTTCCTTGAGAAGATATTTGGCATAATTCCGTATATCAACATTAATATCCTTAGATTGGTGTTTATTGCCAAGCATGACGTTGAATTTATTGAATCGGTTGATTTCTTGCTCAATTCTTGCTTTTATTCCGAGATCGTCCAGATTGACCTCATCCATTAATGCCGACAATTCCTCGATTAGAGCGGTTTCGCTAATTGGTGGGTTTTTGCAGTCTATATTTCTGGCATTGGTGCAGAAGTAGTAAACGTGGCGATTTGTGCCGCCGTCTTTTAACTTCCTAAATTTTTCATCAGCGGATATTCCCGATCCACAATGGCCGCATTTTATCAATTTCGTGAAGGCGAATTCTTTACTTTCGGTTTTAGGTACGAAATTCTCATTTATTGTGGCTTGAACCTTATCGAAGAGTTCTTTGGTAATAATAGGGGTGTGTTTTCCTGTATACCAATTGCCACTGCCGATCGGAAATTCAAATTCTCCATAATAGAAGGGGTTCCTTAAAATTAAGTAGATATTGCTTAATACTAACTTTTTGCCGGTTTTTGTTTGGAATCCGATATCATTTAGCCATCTGTATAGTTTTCGACCATTCCATTGTTCATATGCTACTTTTTCAAACATCTGTTTAATAGTTGGAGCTCGCTTGGGATCGATTCGCGCTTGGCATTTCTTGTCGGTGTGTTTCTCGTTCAGATAGCCTGTAGGAGCCACTCCAGGCCTTAAACCCATCTCACAGCGGGTTCGCGCGTGGGCGGGAAAACTTTGCCCGAAGAAAGCCCGTTTGACTCTTGCGTTCGCGAGGCCAAAGAAGAAACCGGATTGGATATTTCCAAGGTTAACCTCAAAGGCGTGATAAAAACAATAGACCTACTGCTTAATTGACTATTTCCATTGTATAATAGATGCATGAACATATCAAAGCTCAAACAGAATCCCCAAATATTCACCCGCGTGTTCGGAATTACGCCGGAAAAATACGACCGACTTGCCGTTAAAACATATCCGCTCTGGGCCAAAGCCGAAGAAAAACGGCTGAAACACCCTCGTAAAGTCAGAAAAGGCGGCGGAAGGAAATACTCTCTTTCCTTTGAAGAAATGCTCGCCATGCTTCTGCTGTATACCCGGGCATATGTCACTCATGCGTTCCTTTCCGCTTTGTTCGATATCGATGACAGCCGGGTTTGCCGGTATTTTGCCAGATTGCGTCCGTCGGTTGAAGCGGTGTTCAAATTACCGGTCAGGAATTCCGATCTGTCCGAAGAAGAAATCTTGCAGCTGGTCGTTGATGCCACCGAACAGCGCACCGAACGGAGAAAGAAAGGCTGTGGTTACTCGGGAAAAAAGAAAGCCCATACCGTTAAAACGCAAATCGTGGTCGACAAAAAAGGCAACATCGTTCATATCTCAAAATCGGTTCCCGGTAACATTCACGATAAAAAACTTTTCGACAAATCAAAAATCAAGCTCCCCGAGAATGCCAAGGGCGATTTGGGATACCTTGGCACAAATATCCGGATTCCGATTAAAGCTTCCAAGCTACATCCGCTCACCCAAAAACAGATTGAAAGGAACAAGCGTTTCTCAAAGCGCCGCATTGTCGTTGAACATGTTTTCGCTTCGTTGAAAGCGTATCGTATTTTAGCCGATCGTTTTCGCGGCTCTCTGGCCAATTATCATCAGTATTTCTTAATCGTTTGCGGTTTGCGCAGCCTTGCCAGAGCCTAATCCATCTTGGGGATTGGGGCCTTACAAGGTCGCACAAGCAATTAAGCAGTAGGTCTAATTTTGGACGGGGGCGATTCTTCGTGGATACTTTGGGTTTACACTGCCGGCGGTTACCGCGGAGAGATGGCCAAATGCAGTGAAGGGGAATTGGAATGGGTTGATATAAGCTCCGTCAATTCTTGTGAGCTGATCGGGTTTATAAGAAAAATAATGCCGTATATTTTGGACGAGAGCGTAATCTTTGATGGAACGATTATCCACGACACCAAAGGCAATGTTATCAAGGACAGCATTAAAACTTATTCCCGATCTTAATATCCGATTTTACATACCGGTTGCCGAGGGCAACTATCGTTTTCTGTGAAATTGGTTTTATATTTTTAACATTTTTCAAATATCTGCTTTTGGAACCGGGTAGGCGCGAAACCCAAAAGCTTGCCGTCAAAAATCGCGTTAATTATGTTTATTGGTTAATCGGTTCATCATTGACAATTATATCTAATTGGATATAATGGCTTTATTGAATACGAATGGTATAAAATATGAAAATTGTTTACTACCATGATCCAGATTTGAAATTCTGCCCCGTAAAGCAATATTTGAGCCAATTTAATACTGGTAGCGTGAAAGATATTGCTCTACTTGCAGACATTGATAGTAAAATCATTTTTTTGAGCAATCAAGACAGCCATCCACATCCGCCCATATCGAAGTCGTTGCATGGCTATGCGTTTTTCGAGATTGGCCGGCGAAAACCAATAAAACGGCTTATTAGGGTGTTATATTTTTGCAATAACGGAATGCTTGTATTGTTAAATGCTTTTGATAAGCCCGATGATTATAGTTCGCAAAAAATAAAGAAAAATATCGCAAAAATTTTTGATATTACTGAAATTTACCGGCAAAAATATTTAAAAAATAAAAGTCTTTATGAAAATTACAAATAAGAAAAATAGTGACCCCATAGCTGAAGCAAGAAATAACAAACATTTTAAAAGATATTCTAACGAAGCTAATGTGAGAATCAGATTTGCGAATGCAGTTTATAATGCCAGATTGGAAAGGCAAATGAGCCAGCAGGAATTGGCAAAAAAATCCGGAACCACACAAAAAAGAATATCAAATATAGAGAATGCAGAGATTGATTTGGGTATGGGTTCAATTTACAGAATAGCGCAAGTTCTTTGTTTTGATTCAAAAACATTGGCCGATATTTTTGATTGTGATTTTATTTGTTACAGCATTGTCTGTGGGGAAACGGCGAATAGTCAGATTGAAGAATCGTTAACAACAAAATTAGTTTATTAAAATTTATTATAAAATGATCAACTGCAAATATATTATAGTTTGTGAAAACACAATAGTCGATTCGGTTAGTAAAGCTACTTCGTTGATTAATATTGTTAATGGTATTACCATTCCAAAAGTACCGATAACAATACCGTTAAAATTTGCGATTCATACCGCTTGGGAAAGAAATAAAAAAAATTATTCTGACGATATATTTCAGTTGGTAATTAAATATCAATCAAGCAATAAAGAAGAAGTTTTAGCCGAGGCAAAAATTCCAGGCACATCTTTAAATCATAACCATAATTTTACATTTATTGGTTTAAAGATAGATAACTTCGGAGATCTTTATTTCATAGCGAAACTTAAGGAAGGTGAAAATTTCCGCGAGGTAGGCCAATGTAAATTGAAAATTACTCAAGCAATATAGATTATGACACTTTTTGATGAACTTAAATCATCAGCAAATGCATTACGCGAAGCCGATAAAATCGAACAATATCAAAAAGAGCTATTTTAATACTAACAGGAATTGGCCGGTGTAGCTTTGGGGGCAGGCGGTGATGCCTTCGGGAGTGCCTTCAAAGACGATTTGGCCGCCGCGAGCGCCGCCTTCGGGGCCAAGGTCAATCAGCCAGTCGGCGTTTTTTACCACATCAAGGTTGTGTTCAATGACGACCACGGTGTTGTTGTTTTCCACCAGGCGCCGGATGATGGACAGCAGTTTTTCAATGTCGGCCATGTGCAGGCCGGTCGTGGGCTCGTCCATAACATAAATGTTGCCTTTTTTGTGGAGCTCGGAAGCAAGCTTGATCCGCTGGGCTTCGCCGCCCGAAAGCGTGCTTAGCGGCTGGCCCAATTCCAGATAATCGAGGCCGACATCGGTTAATACCTGAAGCTTTTTATTGATTTGCGAATCTTTAAAAAATCCTTTTAGCCCCGCGATGGTGGTGTGGAGGATTTGGTCAATATTTTTTCCGTTGTACCGGATGGCCAACACCTTTTCGGTATATCTTTTGCCTTGGCATTCGTCGCAGACGACCCGGACCTCGTCCAAAAAGTTCATTTCGTAGCTTATGGTTCCCAGTCCCTTGCATTTCGGGCAGGCGCCCGCGGAATTGAAACTGAACAGAGAAGCGCTGGTGCGGGTTTTGGCCGCGATTTCCTTGCGCACTTCGTCGAAGATACCGACATAGGTTGCCGGATTGGAGCGCGACGATTTGCCGATGGGCGACTGGTCAATGACGATGGCGCCGCGATTCTGGTTTAGAAAAACATCGTTGATCAAACTGCTCTTGCCCGAACCGGCGACGCCGGTGACGCAGGTCAGCACCCCTTTGGGAATCTTGGTTGATATATTTTTCAAATTGTTAAGGGAGGCGTTTTTTATTTCAATATATTTGGTCCAGGGTTTTCTTGTCTTGGCAACGGGGGAGCGGTTGTTCAGGAATTCGGCGGTGAGTCCTTTTGATTGCGCCAATCCCGCAAACGGGCCGGAATAAATGATCTCGCCGCCGTTTGCGCCGGCGCGGGGGCCGACATCAATTATGTAATCGGCGCAACGGATTATGTCGGGATCGTGTTCAACCACAAAAACGCTGTTGCCCTTGTTGCGCAGTTCTTTCAAAATTTCAATCAGCTTGTGATTGTCGCGCGGATGGAGGCCGATGGACGGTTCGTCCAAGATATACATCAAGCCGACCAGGTCGCAATCAAGCTGGCGCGCCATTTTCACCCGCTGGCTTTCGCCGCCGGAAAGCGTTGATACCGGTCGGTCCAGCGATAAATAGCCAACGCCGATATTGATCAAATGCGAAAGGATTTGTTTCATTTTCGTTACCATGGGGCGGGCAATCTCGGTATCAATTCCGCCGAGGTATGAATAGAGATCGGTGAATTCCATTTTGACGAGCTCCGGAATGGTTTTCCCGCCGACTTTCACGCGGCGCGCGTTTTTGTTGATGCGCGACCCTTGGCACGAACCGCACTCGGCATAGGTGAAATATTTCTGGTAGGCGTTTTTCCGGCCTTCGTTTAATTCCTCGGGGGCTTTTTTCAGATATATCCGTTCAAGTTTTCGGGCGACGCCTTCAAATTTTTTGGTATATGTTCCCGCGCCATGAATTTTGTCCACGGGAATGCCTTCGGCATATAAAAGATCATCCAGCTCGGTTTTTGAGAAATCTTTAACCTTTTTGTTTGTGTCAAACAGGCCGATTGCGCCCAGTTCGCGCCACTGCCAGCCGCCGACCTTGTAGTCGGGGTGATCAATCGCGCCTTCGGCGATGCTTTTTTCCTTGTTGATCAGCAGATCAATGTCAACTTTTATTTGCTTGCCCAAACCTTTGCAATCGGGGCACATTCCTAGGGGATGGTTGAATCCAAAAGCAAACGACGGGCCGATGAATTCGTCGCCGCAACGCGAAAACAGCAATCTTAAGTAGGTATAAAGCTCGGTGGCGGTGCCGACGGTGGAGCGCAGGTTGCTTCCCATGCGCTTTTGGTCGATGACGATGGCGGTGGAAATGTTTTTGATTTCCTCCACATCGGGCTTGGACAGCTTGGGCATGCGGGCGCGGGCAAATGTTGAAAATGTTTCAATGAGCTGGCGCTGGGCTTCGGTGTAAATGGTATCAAAAAGAAGGGAAGATTTTCCGGAACCGGAGACGCCGGTGAAAACAACGATCTTATCCTTTGGAATGGTCAGCGACACGCCTTTCAGGTTGTGCGTCCGCGCGTTTTTGATAACGATGTCGTTTTGAGGCATAGAATTTTTTTGAATATTATTTGCGCGCTTGCAATTCCTTGATGCGGCTATCGCCCATTCAACCTCGGCTTTTGCCAAAAACCAGCTTTTGCTGGCTCTTCATTGTGATATAATATCAAATCACCATCGCACTGTCTAACGCCGCTCCAAACCTATTCCAGACGACCAGTCATTGAAAATTATCAAGAAATTGGTAGGTTTAATCTAATATGTGCGCCTATCGCTGGACGAGATATAATCTCGGCAATTTAAATGTCCAGAATAGTAAGGGCAAGATTTTAGCCGAGCGACCAATCATGGGATGGAAACCGGATTAATGAAATAAAAATTTATGGGAAATTTATGGTCAGAATTATTTATAGCGTTTATCGGTTCAATTCCCGCATTGCTTTTTGCTCTTTGGGTTGAGAAACAAAGAATGCCAAAATTAGAAATTATTGCATCAGAAGAGGCTAATGCGGATAATACATATCAAGCCTCAAATGCTCATGCAGGTCAAAGGTGGAAATTTTTTCGTGTGTTAGTCGAAAATAAAGGATTTGAGTTTCCATTTAATTGGATACCTCGACAAACGGCAGAAAATTGTCGTGCAAAAATTGTATTTTCCAAAATTGGGACTGAAAAATTATCTTTTTCTGTAAATGGCAGATGGGCGTCAACGCCAGAGATTCCTTATGTTCAAAATGATGCGATATTGAAACTACTTTATCCTGATCCTGTTACAATTCCTGTTGGTGAAAAAGAATATTTAGATGTGATAACAAAATACGAAAATGATAAAGAGGCTTATGGTTGGAATAATGAAGCATATTTTCATGGTTGGAGGACCCCTAAATATAAACTTGAAAGAGGAGAATATTCAGTGAAGATAACAATTGCGACACAAAACGGTAAAACATTTACCAGAAGATTTAGATTAATTGTATCTGATAAAATAGAAGATACATGTTTGAAAAATTTATAATGCCGGACCCTCCCTTTTTTTACGAGGCACAAAATTCAGTAACAGAAAAACAAGAGCGAGTAAAAATTAATCCCTCTTTTTTGTCTATACGAGCAAATTTTTTCAGAAATCAGTGTCGTGATTTTTGCGGAAATGTGTAAAATTTGTCGTTTTGCTATTATAAAATACAATATATGGACCGAATAACGCTACACAAGCAATGGGTGGTGAAGGCGCCGGTTGAAGATGTGTTCGGAATAATGACTGACTTTGAGAGATTCCCGGAGCATTTTCCCAAGGTTGCCGAATCAATGCGGATTGATAAACGCGTTGGAAATTATGTGGAGATGGAGGCGACTCTGCGATCATTCGGGAAAAGGTTTCAGGTGTTGATGAAAACTCAAATTCTCCCGGGGAAGGGCTTCATTTCGGACAATGACAGCTATCAGTTCGGGACTTCCGGGCATGAAGAGCTGTTGCTTTCAAAACACCCTCAAGGAACTTTGATTGACTACACCTATCAAGTTGCCATCCATAAAAAATGGCTGCGCGCCGTCGCAGCGCCGTTGTTGCGGTGGTACTCAATGAAATACTGGGAAAAAGCGGTGATTGGCCGGCTCAAAAAACTCCTTGAGAAATAATATCAAAATTTACAGGGGTCCAACCCCTGATTTTTGGATTTTACTTCAGGAGATAGGCCGAAGAGGGGCCTTTGCCGGTTTGGGCGATCATTTTTAGGGTCTTGAGTTTTTGTAAATGGAGTTGCGCGGTTCTTTTTGGAATTTTGAGAATATCAATTACATCTTTTACGGTGATTTTGCCCATTTGCTCCATAAAATCGATGATTTTTAATTGTTCAGGCGTCAGGTAAATTTGCGATTCCAACTTTCCATCAATTTTTCGATGAGCCAAGGCGGTTACCTGTGCCTTGGTATTATCGATTTCGTTTTTAAATCCTTTGATAAAATACTCAAGCCATGGAGTAAAATCGGTGCGGCGTTCCTCGTAAGCTTCGCCAATGTTAATCGCCTTATAGTATTCCGGGCGGTTATTGTTGTAATAATCTTCCAGAGCAAACAATTTGCGGAAATCATAGCCGCGTTGATACAAGATCAAAGTTGCCACGGCCCGGGCAGTGCGGCCATTGCCATCGGCAAAAGGATGGATTGCGGCAATTTCCTGGTGCACAATCCCGGCAACCACAACCGGATTGATTTCTTGCGTTTGCGGTTCTCTTATCCAATTTATCAAATCAGTCACTAATTGAGGCACTTTTTGCGGAGTTGCGGCGGTGTAAATTATTTGGTCGGGAAATCCCAACCTTCTTTTCACCACATAAACCATACCTTTGCGATAATGGCCCGATTGTTCATCGGGTAAGGTTTTATCGGTGACCAGCTGTTGTATTTTAAGGATTACTTTTTCCGAAATGGCATGTTTTTTCTCAACGATTTTGGTTATATGCCGCAACGCTTTTAAATAATTCTGGACTTCATAGACATCCCGCGCCGGCGCATCAATTTTCTTGTGTTGGCACAAGGCCTCCACTTGCCTTAGATTGAGCATATTTCCTTCAATGCTTGTTGAGGCGTGCGTCATGCGGATCAATGCTTGGCGACGCAACCGAAGCTCTTGGGCGGGCAAAATCTTGGCCCGGCCAATGATCGCCCGGCTTTCGGCGATTTCAGTAAGCATCCGCACCATTTTGTCGGTCAGTTTATAAGAAGGGCTGAACATAATTGATTCTTGGTATTGATGCTTTTATTTTATCAAATCAAGAACAATCGCGCAAGAATCGCGCAAGAATCGCGCAAGAAATATCAGCTCCAAATGTTATATTTATGTTATATTTAAACATAACATTTTCGCACGCCGGTTTTGACGATATATTCCATATGGAATATATGGAAAATTTAAAATGATGATCGGGCGGGCGTGATTGACGCGAACGGGCGGTTTGTTAAGATGAGATTAAAATTATGAAACTATATTTCGCGCGGCACGGGGAAACGGAGAGCAACCGGCAAAAAAGAATCGGGCGGTTTGGCGACCCGCTGACTGAAAATGGCCGTTTTCAGGCGCGGCGGATGGCCGCGCGGGTTGCGAAAGAACCGATTGATTTGATTGTTGCCAGTCCGTATGAGAGGTCAAAAGAAACGGCCGCAATTATTGCCGGAGCCATTGGCAAGGAAGTCCGAGAGACTCCGTTACTCGCGGAAAAAAAATGGCCAAGCACCATTGAAGGCAAGCTGCTGGAAGATTCGGAAGCCAAAAAGTTTTTTGATTTGCAAAAAGAAAAAAATATTGCCGACCCAAATTGGCACCACAGCGATGAAGAAAACTTTTCGGACATTAAACGCCGCGCCCGGCTTTTTATTGATTATGTTTCCGGATTGAAACAAGAAAATATTTTAGCGGTATCCCATGAGTACTTCATTAAAGCGGTTATCGCCGCGATGATGCACGGCGACGCGCTCGCCTATGAGATTTTCCGAAATTTTTTTCATTTTGCCGTTTTGGACAACGCCTCGCTGACTCTGTGCCAAAAAGACCAAGACGCATGGAAACTAACCGCGCTTAACTATTGATAAATTTCAAAAATCAGGGGTCCAACCCCTGATTTTTGTTTTTTAATTTTTTTTATCAAAGCCAGCGAACATGTTTTGCTTTAAAAATTGAAAAAATGCATTTAAAAAGGTAGATTATAGGAAACAATGAATCCTGTGATATGCCAAGCTTTAATGATATAAATTTAAATGATTGGAAAGATACGGGCGTTTGGACTGATAGTCTTTGGATTATCCCCGAAAGGGATAAATCCGGGAAACACAGCGGTTTTTACCACGGCAATTTTGTGCCGCAAATACCTCGACAATTAATTTCAAGATATACCCGAAGTGATGATGTGGTGCTTGATCCTTTTGTCGGCAGTGGCACGACGGCATTTGAAGCAGAATCATTAAACAGAAATTTTATCGGGGTAGACATACAGCCGAAACTCATAAATTATATTAAGGAAAAAATTGATAGTAAAAGTAATTTTTTTGAGTTATTTTCCGGAGATAGTGCAGATAAAGCAACATTTGACAGCATTGTTAATTCACTGAAAAAATATCAAAGAGAAAGCGTTCAATTTGCGATTTTACATCCACCCTATGCGGATATTATAAAATTTAGCAATCAGCCGGAAGACTTGTCTAATTGCCGATCCCTTAATGAATTTTTAGAAAAATTTTCGCAAGTTTCCAAAAATGTTATTGGCATATTGGATAAAAACAGATATTTGGCAGTTATAATCGGCGATAAATATACAAAAGGCCAATGGATTCCATTAGGTTTTTATTGCATGAATGAGCTTCAAAAATTGGGTTTGACCTTAAAAAGCATTATAATCAAAAACATGGAAGGGAATCGCGCCAAGCAAAACAAAGAGGCGATTTGGAAATACAGGGCTTTATCTAGCGATTATTACATTTTTAAGCACGAATACATTTTAATATTCAAAAATGAAAAACAATCCATTTAAAGAAGGAACAACATCTCATAACGATTTTAATATTTTAAGTGATTTAAAATGGCATTGCACTAAATGCGAGCTAAAATCTGGCCAAGCGAAAACTTGGCAAGTTTGGCGACAAATGGGGATACAATTGGACAAAGACGATAAAGATAATTTTTATAAAACATTAGTATGCAAACGGTGCAAAGGCAAAACTATTCATAGAAAATTAAAATCTCTGGAAATTCTAGAAGAAACTAAGATAAGGTCTGGGTTCACTCAAAAATTAATTAATAGAATAAAGAATGTATTAAATTTTGAAGAAGCATTATTCTTGAGAAAAATGATGCCGAGAGAATTAGAGGTGGATCATAAATTTCCGCAGGTAAGATGGAACAAAAACGAAACTGAGAATGGATCGAATATGAAAGTTGAAGAAATTAAAGAAAAATTTATTCTTTTGACGCGGAGTAATAATCTTTTGAAATCAAGGTATTGCGAAAGATGTTGCAAAACCGGCAAAAGGGGCTGTTTCCCCGGAGTTTATTTTTGGTATGCGGGCGGTGAAGAATGGGACGAAAAAATTAACAAGCACGATGAAGCCGGGTGCGAAGGATGTTTTTGGCATAATCCATATAAATGGCGCGAGGAACTCAACAAGATAGTTAAGAAATAAATTGTAGAAAGTTAATTAAATACTTGTATTTATACTTTGAATTATGCTATGCTAATTATAGACAAATATAAAATCAAAGAGATAATGGCAAAAAGAAAAATAGACAATTTTTCTGAGCTGGCAAAAATGCTCGGTATTTCCAAAAACCAATTATCGAACATTTTGTCAAATAGATTCAAACCCGTAAAAAGCAATGTTGAAGAACTCGCTAAGTTTTTAGGCGTGAGCCCGTTGGAAATAATGAAGGACGAAAAAGAAAAATAATTTTTTTATTGAATTTTTAGTTTAAAGCGGAAGATGAAGGCGTTCGCTTGTCATTGTATCGCGCAATTAAAATGAAGCCAGAAAAAAGTGCTTTAAACATTGAAATAGAGAAAATCGAAGAAGATTTTTTCCCCAAAGAAACAACAAAGAAAAGATCAAATGCTTTTCAATTTTTGTGCATGTCGATATTATCGGGAATAGATTATAAAGACATTAATGAATCAGACATTATCGATGGCAATGACGAAAATGGTATTGATGTAATCAATATTGATGAATCTGATGAGGGAAGTATTGTAACAATAATTAATTGTAAATCGGGAAAGGATGATTATTCAGAAGACGATTTGAAGAAAATAAGACGCGGATTGGAATATATTTTTGAGGAAAAATCTGATGTTTATAAAAAATTAAAAAATTTTAAATTTATAAAAAGAATTGAAGATATAAGATCAATCAAGGATTCGATAATATACATAAATGTATTTTATAGCGTATTTAATGGAGCAAGTAATAATGAAAAAGTAGAAAGAGAAAGAAAAAGTATTGAAAAAAAATTTACGAAGCTTCTTTCTTTTGAATACCCTAAAGCTAAATTAACAGTAAATATTGAAAACGGATCAAGTCTATATAAGAAAAAATTATCCTTAACAGAATCTTTAAAGCATAAGGAGATAGAAATTGAATATTATGATAAAGAAAGAATTTTGAAGCCGGAGGTAATTAGCGACAGCGTGCTTGGTTATTTATTGACGGTTAAGGGCAGCGTGATTGCTAAATTAGTACACGAAAATGGCGAAAAACTTTTTGAAAAAAATGTTAGAGGTTGGTTCAAATATAAAAAAAGCAATAATGAAATATACGAAACGAGTAAAAACGACAAGGCAAATTTATTTTGGTTTTTGAACAATGGGATAACTATTGTAGGCGATTCAGCTACGCCGAATAGCGACAAGGGTGTCATCAGAATAAAAAATTTACAAATAGTTAATGGCCAACAAACTGCTCGTATATTATATGATGCTTTTGAAAAGAAGGAATTAAAAGAGGAAGTTAAGGTTTTATGCAGGGTATATACTGGCGGCGGTGACGATTTCGTAAATAGTATAGCTAAGGCAACAAACAATCAAATTTCCGTTGGCAATAGAGATTTGATGTCAAATGACCCCAAACAATTAGCCATAGCGGAATTGCTTCAAAAATTCGGTATATTTTATGAGAGACAAAGAGAACAAAAAAAGCCAGAAAAATTTGTTGACATAATTAGTAGTAGACTTCTTGCGCAAGTATCATTATCTTTAATTTGTCGGAAGCCGTCTATTGCAATGAAAAACAGAGAGGACGAGATGTTTAACATAAATAAATACTATTCCCAGATATTCGATCAAGACCCTAAAAAACTTTTACTTGCATACTTAGTTTATAAATATTGTTATGGCAAGAGAAAGAAAGACGATGAATTGAGTTTTTATGCTTCACTTCATATAGCGATGATGGTTTGGAACAAAAATTCAAGTAAAATTAATGTATTGGTTGATTCTTTAAAAGATAAACTGCCGAAATTAAATTTAGATAAAGAATATTCAGATAGTTACGAGGTGATAGCGGGTATAGTGAAGCAAAACAAAAAAGAGGATTTAATTAGTATCGGACATTATATCAGTAGGATAGAATTCGAAGCATTATTAAATAGCAAAATATGAACTATATCGGCAGTAAATTATCGTTGTTGAGATTTTTAGACGAATCAATAGAAAAAGTTGCCGGTAAAAACTGCCGCGTTTTTTGTGATTTATTTGCCGGTACTGGAATTGTTGGAACCCACTTTAAGAAAAAGGGCTATCAGGTAATTGCCAATGATATTCAATATTACAGTTTTGTTTTGAATAAACAGTATATCGAAAACCATCGCCCGTTGAAATTCAAAAATTTGGAAGAAATTTTGCCGCAACTCAAAAAGATGCCAATCGAAAATAGAAAAACGGCGGTATGCGAATTTCTTTCTAATTTGAAAGGTGCGGAAGGTTTTATATATAAAAATTACTGTGCGGGAGGCACAAAGGGAAAAGAACATGAAAGGCAATATTTTTCCGATGAGAATGGGAAAAAATGCGATGCAATAAGAATCAAAATTGAAGAATGGAAAAATAACAAGTCAATCAATAATAACGAATATTATTTTTTGCTGGCAACACTCATAGAAACAATCGATAAATATGCCAATACCGCTTCAGTTTATGGAGCCTATTTGAAAAAACTAAAGAAAACCGCACGGAAGACTATTGTTTTAAAACCGGCAGAATTAATAATCAACGATAAAGATCATAAGGTTTTTAACGAAGATATCAACCAGCTTATCCAAAAAATAGAGGGAGATATTTTGTATCTTGATCCGCCCTATAACCAGCGGCAATACGCAACAAATTATCACTTACTTGAAACCATTGCTAAATATGATAATCCTGAAATTCATGGCAAAACAGGATTAAGAAATTACGAAAGTCAAAAGTCTTTTTATTGCTCTCGTTCAAAAGTTAAGACGACTTTTAGAAATCTTATAGCTAACGCAAAAGTTAAATATATTTTTCTAAGCTACAATAATGAAGGCTTAATGACAGTCAACGATATAAAAGAAATAATGAGCACACACGGCAAATACGGGTATTTTGCAAAAGCGCATAGTAGATTTAAAGCTGATAAAAATGAAAATAGAGATTATCGCGCAGATAAAACAACAGAATATCTGCACTATGTGGTCTGTGATTGAATATGGACTCTTTGGTCGCGCTTTCTCGCGGTTTATGTGGTGTTGGAAAACTCCCGCCAATGCTATGGAGGCAATTATTGCCATTGATATTAAAAAATTTATAATAATTTTATGAACAAGAAAAAGATGATCGCTATAATTTTTGGAGTTGTTCTTTTATCTCTTGGATTGCTGTGGTTTTTGCAGGGATCCGATCTTGTGCATATCAAACCAATACTGTGCTTTGCCAATTGCGAGCCGATTACCGGCAGGTCAATAACATGGCAAATTGTCGGAGCGATTGTTTTTATCTCCGGCGCATCAACTGTTTATAAAAATCTGAAGAAATGATTTGCGGAGACAAGACCTTTGCTATGTTTCTGATAGCTCAGTCCGGATGAAGCCAATCGGAAAGTTAAATGTGATTAGAACAATTTTGGCGGCTTGCCAAAAGCGGATTTTGTTCTACATTTAAGGTATGCACATAACAATCAAGGATCCGGTTAGCGGCTATTCCCATCTGATCGGGGCGATTTTGGCTTTTGCCGGAACAATCGCGCTGGCGCAAAAGGCGGACGGCGCGCGCCAAATGTCGGCATTTCTCATTTTCGGCGTTTCGGCATTTTTGCTCTATGGAACCAGCGCTTGGTATCATTTGTTCGGATCGGGCGGCGGGAAGATCGGTTTGGTCCGCAAGCTGGACCACGCTTTCATCTATGTTCTCATTGCCGGAACCTTCACGCCATTTTGCTTGATACTCGCGGGCGGATTTTGGGGCGCCGCTCTTTTTGCGGCGGTTTGGATTCTGGCCGGCATCGGCGCCGCCGCGATCTTTTTCCCTTCGTTTTGGAAATCCTTTCCGCGCGGCGCGGCCACCGGCCTTTATCTGTTGATGGGCTGGATCGGCGCGATATTGATCTATCCGCTCAGAAAACATCCCGTGGCCATTGCGCTGTTGCTGCTCGGCGGAATTTTCTACACCATCGGCGCGATTATTTACGCAATCAAAAAACCGAACCCGAGCAAGGCCGTGGGATTTCACGAACTTTTCCATTTTTTTGTTCTGGCGGGCACTTCCGTCCATTTTTATTGCATCTATCGTTATGCCGCCGGCCAAAGTTTTTTTTCGCCATAGAAGGCGCACCTCCGGATTCCGCCGCCACTGGCAAAAGCTTGAATTAAATTTTGTTTGCGTTAGTATCAAAATACATTATGAAAAAAATTGATTTAAAAAACGTGGTTTGGAAAGAAGGCAAATATTATGTGGCGTGGAATTTGAACACCGCCATTTCCAGCTTTGGAAAAACCCGCAAAGAAGCAATGGAATGTTTGCAGGAGGCGTTGGAATTGCATTTTGAAGACGCGTCCGTTTCCGAAGTTAATAAAGTGGAGCGGCCGGATTTGATTCCGACCAGTTTTAAATATGCCTAAACCCGTTCAATTGAATTTGATTTTAAAAGTCCTTAAAGAAAAAGGGCTTCTTTTTTATCCGGCAGAAGGGGTCGCATGCGCGATTTCGCAAAATTGGCAATCCAACCCGCAATGTTACCGTCAAAATGGCAGACAAGGAAATTCCTTATGGCACATTCCAATCAATACTGCTCCAATCCGGATTAAGGGAAGAGGATTTTTCCGGTTGATGAATTTATGGCGGACGCATTTATAGACAAAATTGCATTGATTTATATTAAAAACCGGCAAATTCTGATGGCGTTGAGCAAGGGCAAGGACGCGTATTATATTCCGGGAGGAAAACGCGAAGGTAACGAAACCGATGAACAGGCATTGGTTCGCGAAATCAGAGAGGAATTGAATGTCAAAATATTGCCGCAAACAATGGAGTACTATGGCGTTTTCACGGCGCAAGCGCACGGCAAGCCTGCGGGCGTGACAGTGCAAATGACATGCTATGCGGGAAATTTTTCCGGGCAAGCGCAACCCGGCGCGGAAATCCAAGACCTGGCCTATTACGGTTACTCCCGGCGCAACATCGTCGGCCCGGTTGATCAATTGATTTTTGACGACCTGAAAAAGAAAAATTTAATTGATTAAAAATTTATGGCAACATCCGAAGAATTACAAATACAGATAAATGCACTTGAAAAGCAATCGGAAGATTTAAAATCACAATTGCAGATATAAGACAAAAGAAAGATTTATAACTTTCATGAAGGAAATAGAGAGAAATATCGTTTGGACGGATCCAAAAGAATTGAGCGGTTTGAAATTAACTCCGCCCTCAACGGAATTGTTTGAAAAACTGGGATATTTGTGAGTATCGGCGATAATGCTGCGGTTTAAAAATATTGATTTAATGTATTTCGTCTATCTTCTCCAATGTTGTGGCGGCAGTATTTACACTGGCATCGCCACGGATGTGGCGCGGCGTTTTGGCGAGCACAAAAACAAAAAAGGCGGCGCCTATACCGCTTCGCACCGGGCGGAAAAGATAATTCATACCGAGGAATTTGCCACAAGATCGCTGGCGTTAAAACGCGAGGCCGAAATCAAGCGCTGGCCGCGGACAAAAAAACTTGCCTTGGCAAATTCATCAAACTTGATTTGAGCGTTATGCGATGTTTTGAAGGCGGCGAGCTTTGCTACTTACCTTGCTACATAACAAAAGTAAGTAACAAGGTAAGTAGCAAGATAAACGGCAAGGCGAGGGGCCGGGCGGCAATCAAGTCGGCCGGCCGCGGTTGCTGGCGCGGGATGTTCGCCGGCGGGAAAATAAAATTGTATAATAGACATAGAGCGTGAATATCCCAATATTATATGAATAAAAAAATTATCGCCACATCGGCGATCGCGGTTTTGATCGCCGTGGCGGCGATCGGCGTTTATTTTTGGCAATCGTTGGCCCGCGAAGGGAACCGGGCGGAAAACCGGCAAACGGAAGATCGGCAAGCCGAGGAAGCGGCGGCAAAAGAAACGGTCGTTGGTTTCGGCCGCGCGTTGAAAAATGTTTCATTGCTGTCGCCGGCGGCCGCGGAAGATATTGAAGCAAACTATCGGGATTTTCTTGATCCGGCGTTGCTGGCGCAATGGAAGGCCGATCCGTCAAAGGCATTGGGCCGGACGACTTCCAGCCCTTGGCCGGAAAGCATTGAAATCGCGAGCATCGGCAGATTCGGTTCCGGCGCCTATGATGTGAGCGGAAAAATCATTGATATGACCAGCGCCGGCATGGCCGGATCGCGGGCGGTCCAAATCGGGGTGGTCAAATTCGGCGATCGCTGGCTCATAACCGGAGCGTCGGCAATCGCCCCGGAAGAAAACTCTCTTTGGAAAGAATATCGCGGAAACGGCGTTTCGTTCCGGTATCCGGAGGAACTGACCGCCGGATATATTTCTGTTGCGGAATGGCCGCCGACGGTTGAGATCAAATCCGGCGATTTTTCTTGCGCGGAAACGCCGCAAGAAGTAAGCAGTATGATGGAAATAACCAGCCAAAGAATAGTTGATAGCCGGATATATTGCGTTAATGTCAAAAACGAAGGCGCCGCGGGCAGTGTTTATTCTTCCTATATTTATACGACTCCCGTTCGGGGAAAGTTGGTTTTTGCCAGTTTTGTTTTGCGCTATCCGAATTGCGCCAATTACGACGAGGAACGAAATCGGGCCTGCGCCAGCGAGCGGGAGGCGTTTGATCTTGACGCCACCGTGGATCGCATCGTCCAGACCGTCAGTTGGGATTCAGCTTTTAGCGAAGATATTTTGGCTAATCAAATATTAAAGTGTTCGGCATCAAGCTATTCGGGGGACAAAGAAAAGTGTGACGAATTATTAAAACAGATAATTGATTTTGATTCTTGCGTGATGGCAGGCTTTCCAATATTAAAATCCAATCCGGCCCAATGCCAGACGATTGACGGCAGAATTTTTATTCAGGAAACGAACAGCGCCTGGGAGCAGGCATTATCGGCCATCAATAACTGCGAGGTTGAAAAAGCTTTTCAAACGCATGGCCGGATCGTAACCCTTACGCTTAAAAACGGCAACAAATTGATCGCCCAAGAACCGCAAATTGACAATATAATCAAAGCGGTGGAAGCGTCTGAATCAAAATGCGGCAAAATTCCAATAGGAACGGAGTGATTGTTGGGGGCGGGATCATAGATTGCCCGCTTGTTGAGAACGGCGATGCAACGGAAGCAATCACGGAGGGTTGATCAAGAAATATTAAAAATATAGAATGAGAGTGTTGAATGCATTGATAAAATTATCAAATTTGAAAAAATCTCAACTTAAACAATGCTCAAATTGACAGAATCTAACAATTATTCAACACTCTGAAAATAAATTTTTGATTAAAGGTCGCCGTTTTGAAATGTAATTGATATTGATAATAAAAAAATAAAAATATGAAAAATAAAATTTTAGTTGCCGGCATTTTATTATCGGCATTCGTTTTTATCAGCAGTGTTTTTGCCGCGAATCAGGGTTCCGGCACCGGCAGTTCGGCCGGAACGAATTCAGGCCAAGCCGCCGTTGACACGATGACTGGAACAGAGGCCCAAACTACGGTTCAAACCTCCAATCAGGGAGAAAATAGCCAGATTCAGTCACAGACCAGTGCGCAAACTCAAATCGGTTCGACCGACCAAACCGGGGCGGGCGCGGAAGGAAAACAAACCCAAACTTCCAATCAGGGGGCAGAGAGCCAAATTCAAACGCAAAGCAACCAACAATCACAAACGGGAAACGGAACGCAAACCCGGCAGGAAGTACGAGATGGCAGCGAATCGGGAGACCAAACGCAAAATCAGAACCAAACTCAAAATCAAGGCGAGGAAAACCAAATTCAAACCAATGAAAATCAGGGTTCCAAGAACCAGGATTCGGCAGGAAATGCCAGCACAGCGCAAAGAAAAAGCCAAGTGGCGAATGCCGTGCAACAAATGCTTCAACTGGCAGATAGAAACGGCGGGATAGGGGAACAAGTGAGAATTATTGCCCAAACCCAAAATCAGAATCAGGAGAAGATCGAGGCTAGCTTGGAGAAAATACAAGGCAGGAGCGGTTTTGCCAATTTTTTTATCGGGCCGAATTACGGAGAGATAAATAACGCCAAAAGAACGCTGGAGCAAAATAAAGAGCAGATCAAGCAACTGAATCAGATCAGAAACCAGCTGTCCAATCAGGGGGATCAGCAAATTTTAACGGAACAAATACAAACATTGGAGCAGGCTAATTTGCAAACAAATGATTCATTGGAAGAAGCACAGAAAGGATTCAGCTTGCTGGGATGGATGTTCAAATGGCTTGCCAGATGATTTTTTTCTTCCACTTGCCGGGTGAATGGTTTTTGCCGGTAAATAAAATTAAAAGTGCCAATGTTCGTGTATGAACAAAATTCTAAAAGTCCCGCCCAAAAGCGGGATTTTTGGCCGAAGCCAGCGCAATCCAATGATTGTATTTTCGGTATAAGATAAAGATTGTGCGAGTAAAGTATTTACATTGATGAATTTCGGATATGTAGTTCTCTCAGGCCATTGAAAACTGGCGGAGGTAGTGAATATGCAGGCGAATATGATTGTGGCGGCGATGGTCCTCTTGGCAGGGATATTGCCGATGGCGGTAGCGGCTGATGAAAATATTATCAATCTGTATGCCGGTTGGGGGCATGAAAAAGATGTCCTTGATCCGGCTAACATCACGATGTTGGAGGTCTATTACGCTTTCAACATTTCCGGCTCCGGTGCCGATTGGGATAACCTTAACGAATGCGAGCTTTATGATTTCATCGGCATTATAAAGCAATACCGCGAATACGGCGTTTTGGTGAATTACTTAATTTGCCGGGACGGTACCGTGATTTGCCTTGCCAAAAATGACAGCCGAGTCTGGCACGCAAAAGGATTTTTTATTTAAATTTTGCGTTGCGCTTGAGGCGATGCTTTGAATCGGGAAAATTTTTGGTAGAATGTGGGAAATAATATAATTTTGGGAAAATGAATGAAATTGGAGATTGCGTTTTTTGCAATCTGAAATTGAATAAAGGAGAGATAATTTTTGAAACCGAAAATTTTTTTGTGAATATCGGGCTCGGGCTGGCCGCGCCGGGGCACGTGATGCTGATTCCCAAAAAACATTTTGCCTGTTGCGCCGATATTTCGGAGGATTTGCGCCCGGAATTTGAAAATTTAAGGAGCTTGATTTTTGAGAAAATCAAAGATGCATTCGGCGCGCCGTTTTTGGCGGAATACGGCGTTTTCGGGCAGAGTGTTTCCCACGCGCATTTGCATTTCATTCCCAAAACCAGAAAAGCAACCGAAGTTTATCCTGCCTATGAGATTAAAGACATTTTCCGCGAGATGGGAATTCCGAATGATATTCCGTCGCGGCCGGCGTTGTGGAAAACGGCCGTTGCGATGAAAAATAAAAACGGCGGCTATGTGTTTTTGCAAGACGGCGGGCGCGCGGTTTTGTTTGGGCGGTTTGAAAAAGAATTGTCATACCGCCACTTTTTCAGCGAAAATCCGGGCGTGAAAGATGTTCCCGCGCGATGGCAGGACATTACCGCGGAGCAAGAAAAAATTGATGCAATCAAAAAGCAAATCACCCAAAACCTTCTCAAATTCTAACTGCCAAAAACTATTCCAATATTCATGAAAATGTTGGAGTGTTTTTAATAATTTTTTGTGTGAGCGACAAAAACTATTCCGTTATTCTGCAGAATATTGGAATAGTTTTTGGTACAAAAAAGATTAGACGATTCATATCAATTATTTTAGTTTGGATTTCAGTTGCATAATGCGGGCGTAAGATTCGTTGATGCGTGATTCGGAAATGAGGCCTTCTTTTACCGCGTTCAGGACGGTATCGGCGGCGCGCCGGGCGACGGAGTCGTCGTATTCCTCGCCGTTGTTGGAAAAGATCAAAATATCGCAACCGGCGTTAATGGCGCGGACGATGGCGTCCTCAAATCCGTAGTGGTCAATGATCGCGCCCATTTGCATATCGTCGGAAAACACGACGCCGTCAAATTCCAAATCTTGGCGCAAGATGCCGTTGATGAATTTTTCCGAAAGCGTGGCGGGATATTCCGGGTCAATGTTTCGGTTGATCACATGCGCGGTCATTATTGAATCCGCGCCGCCGTTTTTGATCAATTCTTGGTAGGGTGCCAGTTCTTGTTCTTCATAGGTTTCGGTGATGTCGGGCAACGCCAAGTGGCTGTCGGAGCTTGAACTGCCGTGGCCGGGAAAATGCTTGAGCGCCGTCAGAATGCCGAAAGCGCGGTGTGCGGCGATAAGGGTGCGGGCGTAGCCGGCGACGATTTCCGGATCGGCCGAATAGGATCTTTCCAGGCCGCCGATGACCGGGTTTTCGGGATTCAGATTCAGATCCACCACCGGCGCGAAATTAATGCTGAATCCCAGATCGGCCAGTTGCCGCGCCAGCGTCCAATAATCGTTGATCGCCGCCAGGCCGCCTTTTTTTGCCAGTGATTGCGCCGAATCAATTTCGGCGAACCCCATTGAAGGCTTCAACCGGTTGATCAATCCGCCTTCGGCGTCAACGGCAACCAGCAGAGGTTCGTTTTTGGCGCGGCTTTTCAGATCGGCAATCAATTTTTTGGTTTGTTGCCGATCAACGATGTTGCGCGGCCGGCTTTTTGACGGCGCGTCATAGTCAAACAAAATCACGCCGCCCAAATTCAATTCTTCTATCGCATTGCCGATGTCGGAGCCATCGCCAATTTCGGTGCCGCGGAAGCCGATCATCAGCATTTGGCCGATTTTTTCTTTCAGCGGCCGGATCGCTTCTTCTTCCCGCGCGATTTTTTCGGCGTGGAAATATTCAAAAACCAGCGCCGAGCAAAACAGAAAAACCGCCAGCGCTTTCACTGTCGCGCTTTTGTTGATTTTTTTCCGCCGCCGCCAGCGGGCCCTCATGAATTTTTTGGAATTTGCCGCGGCTTTTTCCACCGCAAAAGCGCCCGCGTCCGCGAATTTTTTCAAAAATTTCAATTTTTGCGGCAGTTTGGACATATCGGCGATTTGGCGCTAGTATTATAGTATAATTGCGGCACAATTTCCATGATCTGTATGCGTCCACCCACTTTTGCACTCTTGAGGCATTTGAGTTAATTCCTGGACCTTTAACGACATCGCGAATTGCAACGGCGACAGCTTGTTGCCAAAAGCATAATGCACTCTTCGGGTGTTGT
>Ga0302250_1000797_pt1 | contig 27423 bp, 25 predicted proteins | sample AAG_RA_Asp_MG_FD_193536 | JGI IMG/M metagenome (GOLD analysis project Ga0302250, IMG submission 193536) | Enriched activated sludge microbial communities from anaerobic digester in WTTP, New Holstein, Wisconsin, United States - AAG_RA_Asp | ecosystem: Engineered > Bioreactor > Anaerobic >... | reverse complement strand
CACGCGCCTCCTAAGCGTGAGATACAGGTTCGATTCCTGTCGAGGAGGCCAGCCAGCCACAGCAGAATCTCAGCAGGATTCAAGCCGCCCCAACCCGCCGAACGCGGGTTTTGTTTTATGCAGCGGGCACCCCGAACCCTGACCGCCCCTCACCGCGCCCGTGTGACCAGCCAGATCCCGCCACAGACGAGCAGCAGCGCCGCCACGTTTTTCCATTCGAGAATGCTCTCGCCGAGGAAGATCGCCGAGAGTACCGCGCCGAACACCGGGATCAGGAAGTTGAACACGGTCACCAATCCGACGCGGTTGTACTTGAGCAGCACGGTCCACAGGGAAAAGGCTGCGGAGGACAGCAGGACCATGTAGCCCATCAGCGCGGTGGATTGCAGGGTGAAGCCGGTCAGTGTGCCGCCGGTGGCGTACCCGAGCACGACGAGCGCCACGCCGCCGATACTGAGCTGATAGCCGGTCAGGACGACGGAGTCCATCGTCTGCGAGAGTTTCTTTCCGTAGATTGTCGCTGCGGAGAGAATGAACGCGGCAATCACGACGAACCCCTCGCCGAGCAGCGTGAAGTTGAAATCGAGCAGATCGGGACGAAAGTTAACCACCATCACGCCCGCGAAGCCGATCAGGCAGCCGACGACCTTGTTGAGCGTCAAGCGATCGTTGTGATAGATGAAATGCGCCAGCAGGACGCTGAAGAAGGTGCCCGTGGCGTTCATGATCGAACTCTTGACGCCGGTCGTGTAGGCCAGCCCGATGTAAAAGAAGGTGTATTGCAGCGAGGTCTGCGTCAACCCGAGCACGCTGGTCGAGAACAGATTGCGGGCGTTCATCACGAAGATGTTGCGCCGCGTCGCCAGGGCGAAAATGAGGAGCAGCAGGCCGGCAAAGGCGAAGCGGTAGCCGGCGAACACCATCTTCGAGGGAATGTCGTTGGCGGCGATGCCGAACATTGCGTAGCCGTTCTTGATCGCCGGGTAGGCGCTCCCCCAGAGGAAGCAGCAAAACGAGGCGAGCAGGACGACGACGCGGCGGTCGGAGAAAAAGGACTGTGGGTTCATGGTTCAGTGACAGTGATTCGGTTTTATTTTTCCAGCGTCACCAGCCAGATGCCGGTGCACACGAGCAACAGGGCGGCGAGGTTTTTCCACTCCAGGAAGGTTTCACCCAGAAAGATCGCCGAGAGGACCGCGCCGAAGATCGGCACGAGAAAATTGAACACGCTGACCAGTCCGACCCGGTTGTACTTGAGCAGCACACTCCAGAGCGTATAGGCAACCGACGAGTTCAACACGAGGTAGCCGAGGATCAGCGACGACGCGAGCGTCACCGGCGCGAGTTCGGCGCCGAGCGCGTAACCGATCGTCAACAGCACCGCGCCGCCAAAGGCCAGTTGCCCGCCGGTCATCAGGCTCGAATCGACCGTCCGCGAAACGCGCTTGCCATACACCATGCCGGCCGCCATGAAAAAGGCGGAGAGGATCATGCTCCCCTCGCCGATCAGCGTGAAGCTGAAGTCGAGCAGATCGTGGTTGAAGTTCACCACCAGCACCCCGGCAAAGCCGATCAGGCAGCCGAGGCTCTTCGCCCAGGTCAACCGATCGTTGTGGTAGATCAAATGGGCGAGCAGCACCCCGAAGAAGGACACGGTGCCATTCAACACTGAACTCTTGACACCTGTGGTGTAAGCCAGTCCGAGGTAGAAGAAGACGAACATGACGGCCGTCTGCAACAGGCCCAGCGCCCCCACCTCCAGCCAGTTGCGTCGCGACAGGGCACCGGGACGTTTGCCCGAAATCACTGCGATGCAGAGCAGCAGCACACCGGCCAGGGCGCAACGCCAGCCGGCAAAAACCAGCCGGCCGGCCATGTCGCCGGGCTGAATGGCGAACAAGGCAAAACCGTTCTTGATCGCCGGATACGAACTGCCCCAGAGCAGGCAGCACAGCGTCGCAAGAAGCATGACTGCCTTGCGGTCGGAGAAGAAGGGATGATGATCCAGCGCGCGGCTCGTCATGCTCGAAGTTTCAGAAGGGCGAACGTAAAAAAAAAGGCGTATCGAGCCACGGGTTAGGAGCTCCTTGATACGCCGCAGAATGTCGAGTTCTGCTGAGACGAATTATCCGGAATAAAACACTTCAATCAATTGCATTGATACAATCAAATTAATAATTTTTTCTTATCAAACTTTCGCATTCATGGATTTCCGCCAATTCCGCTATTTCGCCGTCGCTGCCGAGGAGTTGCACTTTGCCCGTGCCGCTGAAAAGCTGGGAATCGCTCAGCCGGCGTTGAGCCAGCAGATCAAATCGCTGGAAGACCAACTCGGCGCACGGCTTTTCCATCGCGCGAAGCGCAGCGTCACGCTGACCGAGACCGGCACGGCATTCCTCCACGAAGTGCGCGAAACACTGGCGCAGGCGGAAAAAGCCGTACGAACCGCAAGGGACACCGCGCGCGGCGAAGCGGGACACATCGACATCGGCCTCGTCGGCTCGGTGATGTACGAACCGCGCTTCCCGCGTCTGCTCACCGATTTCAACAAGAATCGCCCGGGAGTACGTATTTCTCTCCACGAAATGCCGATTCTGACGCAGATCGATTCCGTCCGGTCGCATCACCTGGACATCGCGCTCATCCGCGCCCCCATTCCATCGAACGCCCTGGAAGACGTCGACTTCTTCACTCTTTCCAGCCAGCAACTGGTCGTCGCGCTGCCGGAAGCCCATCGCCTCGCCGCGAGCGAGGCAATCCGGCTATCCGATCTGGCAAACGACTCGTTCCTCGCCTTTGCCGATCCCCCCGGCGTAGGTATCGGCCAAGCCTTGCTTAACCTCTGTCGCGAAGCGGATTTCGAGCCTCGGATCACCCAGAAGGTCTCCGAGATCGCCACGCTCGTCAGTCTCGTCGCGGCGGGGTTCGGCGTCGGCCTCGTTGCGGAGTCCGTGCGACATCTGCGCCTGCCGGGCGTTTGCTACCGTCCCATCGTCGGCGTCGATGCGCCGTCAAACCTGATCGTGGTACACCGCCGCTTCGAGCGATCGGCCGCGGTGTGCGCCCTGCTCGACAGCATCCGAAACGCCGGCTAGTACGACACCAGGGAACGCTCCGATGGTCGCCATCCCGGCGAAGGTCGGGGAGACAATTCCTCAATAAAACCGGGTTGCCCATTCGCCATTTCGCATGGCTATTTGTTGAGATCTGGTACGGGAGTTTGTTGATGCGCTGTGTTCCGCGCCTGACGCGCGGGCGTCCTTTCTTTTGCTTCGCCAAAAGAAAGGAGCCAAAGAAAAGGCGACCCCGGGTTACGCGGTCGGCTACGCCGACTCCCCTGCGCTACTCGGCAAGCCGGGCGACGCAGCGGGCGCGCCTTCTTCTTGGGTACTTCTTCTTGGCAAGACAAGAAGAAGTGCCTCGCCTGCAGGCGAAACAACGCATTTCAGCCCGATACCACGCCAATAGTCACAAACAGCCAAGCGAGAACAATCCGGGATAAATCGGCGCGTCCCTTATTTATCGAAAACAACGCCCTTCTTGAGGATGAAGCAGCCGTACGGGCGGTTTTCGCTGTTCTGCACCACGGCAAAGCACTTGCGCGCACGGACATAGAAATGCAGCCGTTCGATCACCGCGTGGCCGACGTCCCGCCCTTCGGCCTGGCGGCACACGTCCAGCACATCGGAATGTACTTCCAGCACGGCGCCCGGATTGTCGCTCGGGTCCATCCACGACAGCGGCGCGTCGACAAAACTGTCCAGCGGCATCAGTTCGAGGATGCCTGCAATCGTTTCCGGCGCGTTCAACCCGCCGAGGGTAATCAACTTGCCGGTCGTCGTTTCGGCCGCGACCGAATGCGAGGGGAAGTTGCGATCGACGACCACCAGTTCATCACCATGCCCCATGGCCGCCAGCACCCAGAGCAGTTCAGCGTCCATGAACGCAGGAATCCCTTTCAACATGCTTTTCTCCCTTGTCGTGAATGACCTTCATGCCGCCCACAGCGGCGGCTCCTGCATCAACGCAATCTGTTCGCGCAATTCCAGAATCCGCTCCTCCCAGTAGCGCGTCGTGTTGAACCACGGGAATGCCGAGGGAAAGGCCGGGTCGTCCCAGCGCCGCGCGAGCCAGCCAGCATAGTGGATCAGCCGCAGCGTGCGCAAGGCTTCGACAAGGTGCAGTTCGCGCGTGTCGAAATCGTGGAAATCCTCATAACCGGCGAGGACGTCCGCCAACTGCCTGGATTGCTCCTCGCGCGGGCCGGAGAGCAGCATCCAGAGATCCTGAGCCGCCGGCCCCATGCGCGAGTCATCGAAGTCAACGAACCACGGCCCGTGGCCTTTCCCTTCCTCAACCCACAACACGTTGCCGACATGGCAGTCGCCATGCAGGCGCAACCGCGCCACATCTCCAGCGCGGTCGTAGCAGCGGCGCACGCCGTCGAGCGCCTGAGCGACGACGCCGAAATAGACCGCCGCCAGATCGGGGGGAAGAAACCGCCCGTGATGCAGGTAGTCGCGCGGTTCCTCGCCGAAGCTGTGCAGGTTGATCTCGCCGCGCTCGCTGAACGCGCGGGTTTCGCCGATGGCGTGAATGCGCCCGATGAAGCGCCCCATCCACTCCCGCGTCTCACTACGATCGAACTCCGGCGCCCGCCCGCCTTGCCGGGGAAAGACTGCGAAGCGCAGGTCACCGTGATGATGCAGCGTCCGCCCGTCGATCGACAACGGCGCGACGACCGGCAGTTCTGCGGCTGCGAGCTCCGTCGAAAAGGCGTGCTCTTCCAGAATCGCCGCGTCCGACCAGCGCCCGGCGCGATAGAACTTCACCACCCGCGGCGCGCCTTCTTCCATGTATACCTGATAGACGCGGTTTTCGTAGCTGTTCAAGGCGAGCAGGCGCCCATCCGGCCGCAAGCCGATGCCCTCGACAGCGTCGAGCAGGGAATCCGGAGTCAGCGTGGAAAAGGGTGTCGCCGCGAGCGCATCGGCAGGCATGAGCATCTCCGCAAATTTACTTGACCTCGCAGGATACACCGCCGCCGCTGGTTCCCCGGCGTTCTGCGCGCTAAGATTCGCAGCTTGCAACAGCGAGACCGTCCCACGATGAGCAGCAATTCAATCGAAGTCCTGGAACAGGCAGGCGTCCGTTACCTCTATTTCAGCGCCGAGTGGATCCAGGGCGCGATGCGCATCCAGCGCCCGAACGCCCTCGAACTGGCCTATACCCGCGAGATGATGGCCGGTCTCTTGTTGCGCGACGCCCCCTGGCCGCGCGACGTGCTGCTGGTCGGCCTCGGTGCCGGATCGCTCGCCAAGTTCATCTACCACAAGCTGCCGCACGCCCGCATCACGGTGGTGGAAATCGACCCGCAGGTCGAAGTCGTCGCCCGCCTGCATTTCAAGCTCCCCGACGACCCCTTGCGGTTGCGCGTGGTCATCGACGACGGCGCGCGCTTTCTCCTGCAGGACGGCGGGCAGTACGACTACATCCTGGTAGACGGCTTCGACAAGAACGGCAAGGCCGGCGTGCTGGACACCGAACCGTTCTATCAGGCCTGCCGGGCACGGCTGAGCGACCGGGGTTTGTTCTGCGTCAATCTCCTCGGTCGCAGCCGCGGCTTTGCCGCGAGCAAGAACCGCATTGCCTGCGCCTTCGACGATCAGGCCTTCGTCTTTCCTTCCTGCGACAGCGGCAACGCCATCGCCTTCGCCCGCGGCGGCGAGCCAGTGGACACCACGATCGACGAGTTGATGGCGCGCGCCGACGCGCTACGCAAGGAAACCGGCCTGAACCTCACGCCGACGGTACACCGCCTGCGCGACGAGGACTGCCTGCTGAGAAACCGGCTCGTTTTCTAGCAACTTCCCTGCCGCGCCATGTTCAGCACGTGGGCGGCCATCGCCTGGACCACCGCGTCGGACTCGCCGACCGGCGCCGATAGTTCGAAGGTCACATCCGGATGCGCCTCATGCAGCGCCGCCAGTTCCTCCGGGATGTCGCGCATCAAATGACCGCCGCGGGCGATGAACAACGGCACGACAAGAATCCGCTTGTAGCCTTCCGCCATCAGCTTCTCGGCGCACTCGCCAAGATTCGGCGGCATGAGTTCCATGAACGCCAGTTCGACGCGCAAATCGGGCGCCTGCGCCACAACGGCATCGCTCACACGGCGCAGCGGCAACGCCCACGAGGGTTCGCGCGCGCCGTGCGCGATCAGGATGAATGCGGTATCAGCCATCTTGGATTCCTTGAAAAGACAAAAAGACAGGAAAGCGGCGGGATCACTCCGCCGCGCCGCCCGGACGGCACAAGCCACCGGGCTCCGAAAAAGCAACGATTCTAGCGCAATCGGGATTGCCTATTGGTCTGGCCAGCCTTTAGAATTCATCCAGTTTCCGCGAATCGTTTTCAGGACGTGGAGCCGCCGTAAAGAGGCTCCCGACTATCGCCCACGACATTTGCCCGAGCGGAAAGCCGGCCGGACAACGCCCGGAACAATCCCGCAGCCGAAGCGGCGCAAAGAACCAGGAGCAAGAATGGACAACGCAACAGAACGCGAGTCGGTCCCGGAACAACAGAACCCGATCGGGATGGACGGCATCGAGTACATCGAGTTCGCCACCTCCAAGCCGCAAGCCCTCGGCGGCGTGCTCGAACGTCTTGGTTTCCGGCTGGTGGCCCGGCACCGCTCGCGCGAAATCGAGCTCTACCGCCAGGGATCGATGAATCTCGTGGTCAACTCGCACCCGGCCGACATCCCGCGCACTGTCAACCCGGTCGAACGACCGGTCATCAGCGCGATGGCCATCCGCGTGCGCGACGCTGCTGCCGCCTTCCGCCGCGCGCTCGATCTCGGCGGCTGGGAGATCCCGGTCCACGCCCGCGCCATCGAACTGAACATTCCGGCCATCCACGGCGTGGGCGAAAGCCTGATCTACTTCGTCGATCGCTACGACGAATTCTCCATCTTCGACATCGACTTCCGCGCCATTCCCGGCGTCGATCCGCATCCGCCAGCGATCCACGACATGCACTACTTCGGTCTGGTGCAGTACGTGGGAATGGACCGGACGCTCGACTGGGCGGAGTTCTACGGGCAGATTCTCGGCTTCCGGCCACTCCCCGACACCGTGCGCTTCGGCATCATGCCCAAAGGTCTGTTGCTGCAAAGTCCCTGCGGAAAATTCTGCCTGCAGTTGATCGAGCCCGACGGTGCTGCCCAGTTCGCGCCGATGGAAGAGCATTTCCAGCGCATCGGCCTCGGTACGCCGGATGTGATCAGCACGGCGCGCGAACTGGAGAAGCGAGGCATCGAGTTCCTTTCGACGGACAAGGTCCACACCTCCGAACGCGGTGCCCTGACGGCCTCCATGCTCGGCGGCGTGATGTTCGAACTGGTCCATACAAACGACGGGAAGTGACGCCGTGCCGATGAATTTCAACGATTTCGGGATCGACAGCGCCTCCATGGCCGGATCGCTGGAAACCCGCCTGGCCGCCGCGTGCCAGGCCGGCTTCACCCACGCCATGATTTCGGCGACAGATATCGTCGGCCATCCGGTCAGTACCGAAGCTGCCGTCCAGACGATCCGCAACAGCGGTCTGCGGGTCACCGGCCTGGAAGCGCTGCGCGATTTCGAAGGCCTCGATGGCAAGCTGCACGACTACAAGGTCGATGTCGCGAGATCGATGCTGCAGTTGTGCAGCCGCATCGGCAGCCGCGTGCTGCTTACCGAGGCCTCGTCATCGATCCACGCCGACATCGCCCCGGACAAGATCGCCCGCGACCTGCGCAAACTCGCGGTTCTGGCGCTGCCGATGGGCATCCGCATCGCGTTCAAGGGCCTGTCCTGGAGCCGCACCGTCCGCGACTTTTCTGCCGCCGCCGAAATCATCTCGCTGGCCAACTGCCCGAACCTCGGCCTGGCGATGGATGCGTTCGACGTCATTGCCGCCGGCGTGCCGCTCGACGACCTCGACCTGATATTCCCGGACCAGATATTCCTGGTGCAACTCTCCGACTTCATGCTCCAGGAAATCCGCTCGACCGAAGAACAGGCGTCAACTGCGGCGCACTTCCGCGTCTTCCCCGGCGAAGGCGCGCACAGTGAGTCGATCGCCAGATTCATCGTCAAGCTCGAAGAAATGGGCTACATCGGCGATTACAGCTTCGACGTCTATAACACCGACTACCTGCAGATGCCCGCCGAGACGATCGCCGACCGCGCCCGCCGCTCGGCCGAATGGCTCGGCGAGACTGTCCTGCGGCGGACGCTGCCGGTGCCGAACATGGAGCGCCTGCGCGCCGCCAAACGCCAAGCGCCGGGCTGAGGCACGCCTCCGCCCGGCGGGGCGGAACTATAATAGGCGGCTTTTCCGTCCCCTCCGATCGTCGCCGTGCCCCACGCCAAGCCGCAGCCAGCCGCTGCAACCCACCTGCCCGCCCTAGCCTTGCCGGCCGCGAAAGCCGGCGAACGCACCCTGCTCCCGTCGTACGCCGGCTCGTCGGACGCCCTCGTTCTGGCGCAACTGGCGAACGAGCGCAAGGGCCTGCTCGCCGTCCTCACCGCCAGCGCCGGCGACGCGCAGCGCCTGCTCGACGAGCTGCCGTGGTTCGCGCCCGGTCTGAAAGTGCGCCTGCTGCCCGACTGGGAAACGCTGCCCTACGACAGCTTCTCGCCGCACCACGACCTCGTTTCCGAACGGCTGGCCACGCTCTACGCCGTCACGCGCGGCGAGTGCGACGTGCTGCTGGTACCGGCCTCGACGGCAGCCTACCGCTTCGCACCGCCGGCCTACCTCGCCGCCTACACCTTCTTCCTGCAGAAGGGCGAGACGCTCGACGCCGACGCCTTCCGCGCCCAGCTGACGCTGGCCGGCTACACCCACGTCTCCAACGTCGTCTCGCCCGGCGAATACTCGATTCGCGGCGGCCTCGTGGACCTCTATCCGATGGGCTCGGCACTGCCGTACCGCCTCGACCTGTTCGATGACGAAATCGAGAGCATCAAGACCTTCGACGTCGACACCCAGCGCACCCTCTACCCGGTACCGGAAATCCGCCTGCTGCCGGCGCGCGAGTTCCCGCTCGACGATAAGGGCCGCACCCGCTTCCGCCAGCGTTTCCGCGAAACATTCGAAGGCGATCCTGCCAAGTCGGGCATCTACAAGGACATCTCCAGCGGCATCCCGTCGGCCGGCATCGAGTACTGGCTACCCCTCTTCTTCGACGAAACCGCGACGCTGTTCGACTACCTGCCGCAGGACGCAACACTCTGCCTGCACGGCAGCGTACCTGAAGCCTTGCGCGATTTCTGGCGCGACGCGCAATCGCGTTTCGAGATGCTCTCCGGCGAAAAAAGCCGGCCGCTGCTGCCACCCGCCGACCTGTTCCTCAACGAGGAAGCCTTCTTCACCGCCGCCAAGCCCTACACCCGGCTGGTGCTCGCCAAGGGCAGCGACGGCCCGACGACCGCCGTGCCGGCGGTGGCCGTCGATCGCCGCGCCGACGACCCGCTCGCAAAACTCAAGTCGTTCATCGACACTTTCTCAGGACGAACCCTGCTGCTCGCCGAATCGGCCGGCAGGCGCGAAACGCTCGCCGAACTGTTCGCCGAATATGGCCTGCGGCCGGAGGTCAGCGCCGACCTTTCCGGCTTCCTCGCCGGCGACGCCAAGGTGGCGCTCGGCGTCGCTCCGCTGCACGAAGGATTTGTGCTTGACCAGCTCGCCTTCATCACCGAAACCGAGCTCTACGCCGGCAGCCCGACCCGCCGCACGCGCCACGCCGCGCAGAAGAAAGCCTCGCTCGACAACTGGCTGCGCGACCTGACCGAACTCAAGGTCGGCGATCCGGTCGTCCATGAGCAGCACGGCATCGCCCGCTACCAGGGACTGATCCACATGGATCTCGGCGAAGGCGACATGGAGTTCCTCGAACTGCATTACGCCAACGAAGCCAAGCTCTACGTGCCGGTCTCGCAACTGCACGTCATCTCGCGCTATTCCGGCGCCGACCCGGACGCCGCACCGCTGCATTCGCTTGGCTCGCAGCAATGGGAGAAGGCGAAGCGCAAGGCGGCGCTGCAGGCGCGCGACACCGCCGCCGAACTACTCGCGCTCTACGCCCGCCGCGCCGCGCGTCAGGGCCACGCCTTCGAATTCACCGTCCATGACTACGAGGCTTTCGCCGACGGCTTCGGCTTCGAGGAAACCGTCGACCAGGCCGCCGCCATCGAAGCGGTGATCGACGACATGAAGTCCGGCAAGCCGATGGATCGCCTCGTCTGCGGCGACGTCGGCTTCGGCAAGACCGAAGTCGCCCTGCGCGCCGCGTTCTGCGCGGTGGCCGGCGGCAAGCAGGTCGCGGTGCTCTGCCCGACCACCCTGCTCTGCGAACAGCACTTCCAGACATTCAGCGACCGTTTTGCCGAATGGCCCGTCAAGATCGCCGAACTGTCGCGCTTCAAGACCGCCAAGGAAACGACGCAAGCCTTGAAGGAACTGGCCGAAGGCAAGATCGACATCGTCATCGGCACACACAAGCTGCTGCAGAAGGACGTGACCTTTACCCGCCTTGGCCTCGTCATCATCGACGAGGAACACCGCTTCGGCGTCCGTCAGAAGGAGGCGCTGAAGGCTCTGCGCGCCGAGGTCGACGTGCTGACGCTGACCGCGACGCCGATCCCGCGCACGCTCGGCATGTCGCTAGAAGGCCTGCGCGACTTCTCGGTGATCGCCACCGCGCCGCAGAAGCGGCTGGCGATCAAGACCTTCGTCTCGCGCTTCTCCGACGGCATCATCCGCGAAGCGCTGCTGCGCGAGTTCAAGCGCGGCGGCCAGGTGTATTTCCTGCACAACGAGGTCGATACCATCGAGAACATGCGCGAGAAGCTGACCAAGCTGCTGCCGGAAGCGCGCATCGTCGTCGGCCACGGCCAGATGAACGAGCGCGAGCTGGAGCGCGTGATGCGCGACTTCACCCAGCAGCGCGCCAACCTGCTGCTGTGCACGACGATCATCGAGACCGGCATCGACAACCCGCACGCCAACACCATCGTCATCAACCGCGCCGACAAGTTCGGTCTCGCCCAGCTGCATCAGTTGCGCGGCCGTGTCGGGCGCTCGCACCACCAGGCCTACGCTTATCTGCTCACGCACGGCGAAGCGGATGGAACATCGGGGCTGACCAAGCAGGCGAAACAACGCCTCGAAGCGATCCAGATGATGGACGAACTCGGCGCCGGCTTCTATCTCGCCATGCACGACCTCGAAATCCGCGGCGCCGGCGAAGTGCTCGGCGAAAACCAGTCCGGCTCGATGCAGGAAATCGGCTTCAACCTGTACACCGAAATGCTCAACCGCGCCGTCAGCGCACTGCGCCAGGGCAAGGAACCGGATCTGCTGGAACCGCTCGGCATCGCCACCGAGATCAACCTGCATACACCAGCGCTGCTGCCGGACGACTACGCGCCGGACGTGCACGAACGGCTGACGCTGTACAAGCGCTTTGCCAACTGCGATTCGCTCGACGACGTGAGCGCGATGCAGGAGGAACTCGTCGACCGCTTCGGCGAACTGCCGCCGCAGGCCCAGTCGCTGCTGGAAAGCCACCGCTTGCGCCTGCTGTGCAAGCCGCTCGGGATCGTCAAGCTCGATGCGACTGCAAGCGGCGTGACAGTGCAGTTCGAAAAGGCGCCGCCGATCGAACCCATTGTCATCATCACCCTGATCCAGAAGAACCGGAACTACAAGCTGGCCGGACAGGATAAACTCTCGCTCACCCGTAACTGCCCGACGCTGGCGGACCGTGTCGCCGCCGTCAAGGAACTGCTGAGGCAACTGAAGCCATGAACCACCCCGACAAGACCAACATCGCCACGCCGGACATCGAGAACGTCAACGTTACCGACTTTGACGCGATGCCCTCGCCCGAGGAGATCCACGCCCGCGTGCCGCTGTCGGACAAGGCCACGCAGACGGTCATGCAGGGCCGCGAGGCGCTGCGCAACATCCTCGACCGCAAGGATCCGCGCCTGTTCGTCGTCGTCGGCCCCTGTTCGATCCACGACCCGGCTGCAGGTCTCGACTACGCCCGCCGGCTGAAGAAGCTTTCCGACGAGTTGAGCGACACCCTGCTGCTGGTGATGCGCGTGTACTTCGAAAAGCCGCGCACCACCACGGGCTGGAAAGGGTTCATCAATGACCCGGACATGGACGACTCGTTCAACATCAACAAGGGCATGGAACTGGCGCGCAAATTCCTGCGCGACGTCGCCGAAATCGGCCTGCCTGCGGGCACCGAGGCGCTCGACCCGATCTCGCCGCAATACCTCGGCGACCTGATCGCCTGGACGGCCATTGGCGCGCGCACCACCGAATCGCAGACGCACCGCGAAATCGCCTCCGGCCTCTCCACCCCCGTCGGCTTCAAGAACGCGACCAACGGCGACGTCGGCATCGCGGTCAACGCCATCCTTTCCGCATCGCGTCCGCACAGCTTCCTGGGGATCAACGGCGAGGGCCACACCTCGATCGTGCGCACCCGCGGCAACCCCTACGGACACATCGTCCTGCGCGGCGGCGACGGACGCCCCAACTACGACACGGTCAGCGTGCGCATCGCCGAGGAAGCCCTGCGCAAGGCCAAACTGCCCGCCAACATCGTCGTCGATTGCTCGCACGCCAACAGCTACAAGAACCCGGAACTGCAGCCGCTGGTGATGTCCGACGTCATCAACCAGATCCGCTTCGGCAACACTTCGCTGGCCGGGGTGATGATCGAATCGAACCTCGTCGCCGGCAATCAGCCGATCCCGCAAAACCTGGCCCTGTTGCGCTACGGCTGCTCAGTGACCGACGCCTGTGTCGGCTGGGAGACGACCGAAACCATGCTGCGCGAAGCGGCCGCCCACCTGCGCGACGTACTGCCGAAGCGCAACAAATAATCAAACAGACCCCATCAAGGAGAAAAACCGATGCGCCCTCTGATTCGCCCCTTTACGGCCCTGCGCCCGCGTCCCGAGCACGCTGCCGCCGTCGCCGCGCCGCCCTATGACGTGCTTTCCAGCGAGGAAGCCCGCGTCCGCGCCGCCGGCAAGCCGTATTCGTTCCTGCACATCTCCAAGGCCGAGATCGACCTGCCCGAGGACATCGACCACTACGCGCCCGAGGTATACGCCAAGTCGGCGGAAAACCTGCAGAAGCTGATCGACCAGGGCATCCTGATCCGCGAGGCCAAGCCGTGCTACTACGCCTACCGCCTGGTCATGGGCAACCACGTCCAGACCGGCCTGATCGCGGCCGCCTCGGTCGCCGACTACGACAGCAACCGCATCCGCAAGCACGAATTCACCCGCCCGGACAAGGAAGACGACCGCGTCCGCCAGATCGAGGCACTCAACGCCCAGACCGGCCCGGTCCTGCTCGCGCACCCGGACAGCGACGAGGCCGAAAAGCTGATCGCCGATGCCACCGCCGGCACGCCGATCGCTGATCTCACCGCCGACGACGGCATCAAGCACACCGTCTGGCTGATCGACGACGAGGCGACGATCACTAGAATCAGCACGGTGGTCGGCGCAATGCCCAACCTCTACATCGCCGACGGCCACCACCGCTCCGCCGCCGCCTCGCGCGTCGCTGCCGCCCGCCGGGGCAAGGGCCAGCCGGAATCGGCCGAGTACTTCCTCGCCGTCGTCTTCCCGGCCCGGCAGATGCGCATCCTCGACTACAACCGCGTCGTGCGCGACCTCAACGGCCACTCGCTCGAGTCCTTCCTCAAGGCGGTCGGCGAACGCTACACGGTCACGCCGTCGGACAAACCGGTGCATCCGGAGCGGACCGGCGTCTGCGGCATGTACCTCGCCGGCCGCTGGTACCACCTCGCGATCAACCCGGACCTCGTGCCGGTCGCCGACCCGGTACGCCGCCTCGACGTCTCGGTGCTTTCGGAACAACTCCTCGGCCCGATCCTCGGCATCGCCGACCTGCGCCGCGATACGCGCATCGACTTCGTCGGCGGCATCCGCGGATTGCCGGAGCTGGAACGGCGCGTGAATAGCGGCGAGATGGCCGTCGCCTTCGCCATGCACCCGACGCAACTCACCGAACTGATGTCGGTCGCCGACGCCGGCGAAGTGATGCCGCCGAAGTCGACCTGGTTCGAGCCGAAGCTGGCCGACGGCCTCGCCTCGCACGTGCTCGATTAAGAATCACCGACGCAACCACGCCCCGAACGGCCGCCACGGCTTTTCGGGGCGTTTCGTTTTCAGGGCTTGCCTGGCAAGAACGGCAAGGCCAGATCGACGGCGAGCGCGATCCGCTTCTCCAGCGCCGGGCTGGTGATCCGGTAATCGGTGAAATCCGCCTCGGTGGCATAAACGCCGAGCGGCAGCGTCAACGCCTGCTTCATGGCGAACAGTGGCCGCATCTGCTGGTCGATCATCAAGCCGTGCAAGGGGCTGCCACCGGTCGCCGCGAGCAGCGTCGGCGTCCCGGCCAGCGCATCCACGCCCAGGAAATCAATAAAGTGCTTGAACATCCCGGTGTAGGTCGCGCTATACACCGGGCTGGCGGCGATCAGCACATCCGCCGACTCGACGGCGGCCAGATGGCCGAGAATCTCTGGCGGCAACTCGCCGCGCTGCAGGCACGCGCCCAAGACTCGTCCGAATTGTGAGATTTCCAACATCTGCGGCGCGATTGTGCGACATTCGCCAAGCTTCGCCAGCAACGCCTCGCACAGCACCCGCGTGCGCGAAGGCCGTTGCAGGCTGCCACAAAGCACCGTGACATTGAGTGCGGACATAATCGGTTCCCTTTCTGTATCCCAAAATTCACAAGAATCGCAAATTCCGCGCCGGCCCGGGTGGACACTCGCTACGTCCTTGTAGCAAACTCGGAGCCGCGGCGATGACCACGGCGCCGGACAACGACAATATCCCATGAGTTATCGAAAAACACTCTTTTCGCTCGCCGTCTGCGCGCTTCCCGCTGTTTCATGGGGTACTGAAGGCAACACCAGCGACCTGACGGAACTCTCGCTGGAACAACTCCTCCAGGTCGAGGTCGTCAGCGCCTCGCGCTACGCGCAAACCCTCGCTGAAGCCCCCGCTTCCGTGACCGTGATCGACGAGACGGAGTTGCGTCAGCACGGCTACCGCAACCTTGCCGAGGCGCTGGTGACTGTTCCCGGCGTGTATTCGAGCAACGACCGCAACTACACCTACCTTGGCGTGCGTGGTTTCAACCGCCCCGGCGACTACGGCACGCGCCTCCTGTTGCTCACCGATGGTGTCCGCCGCAACGATCCGCTCTACGATCAGGCGATGCTCGGCAACGAATCGCCGGTCGAGGTCGACTGGGTCAAACGCATCGAGTTCGTCCCCGGACCGGCATCGTCCGTATACGGCCCGAACGCACTTTTCGGCACGGTCAACACCGTCATGCTTGAAGGCGGAGACGTCGACGGCACGCGCGTCACCCTTGACGCGGGAACAGAACAAACACGGCGCCTCGGCGTGGTAGCCGGGCAGAAAGTGGATGCCAAGCATGACTGGTTCGTCGGGTTCTCCGCCTACAAGGCGGATGGCGACAACCTGTACTTCCCGGAGTTTGACAACGGCATCACCAACGGCAAGGCCACCGGCCTCGACGGCGAGCGGTACCACAAGCTGTACGCCAAGTACCGCTGGGGCAACTGGCGGCTGACCGGCAATTTCAGTTCGCGCAAAAAGGATCTGGCCACCGCCCCCTGGGATACCGAATTCGGCGCCAGCGGGACGTGGTCGCGCGACGAAAACAGTCTGTTCGAACTGCGCTACGACGGCGACGAATCCGGCGGGTGGACGCCCGCCTTTCGTCTCTTCAGCGGTCATTACACCTATGACGGCAACTACCGCTACGAAAGCGATCCCGACTCCCGTGACCGCGCGACGGCCACCTGGCACGGCGGCGAATACCGGCTGACCTACGGCGGCTTGACGAATCATCGCCTGATCGTCGGTGTCGATGCCCAATGGAACACCAAGGTCGAGCAGATCTACTACGAAACCGGGCCGAAGAACGTCATCCTCGACAGCAACGAACCCTCGCGCACCGCCAGCTTTTTCCTGCAGGACGAATGGCGATTCCGTCCCGACTGGCTCGTCAACGTCAGCCTGCGCCACGACACGCACAGCGACTTTTCCAGCGCCACCTCGCCGCGCCTGGCGCTGATCTGGCAGGCCACGCCGCGCCTTACGCTGAAAGGGATCGTCGGCCAGGCCTATCGTTTCCCCAATGCCTTCGAACGCTTCTACCACGACGGGGACGTAACGCAATCGGCCAACCCCGATCTCGATCCCGAACGCATCGTCAGTCGCGAACTGGCGGCCTTCTACCGCTTCGGACAAAGCGGCCAGATCGGCGTCAGCGTCTTCGACAACACGATCATCGACATGATCGACCAGATCACCGACGATCAGGGCGTCTCGACCTACGCCAACCTTGACAAGGTCCACGCCCACGGCGTCGAGTTGTCAGCCGAAAACCGCTGGGCCACGGGCTATCGCCTGCGCGGCAGCATCGGCTGGCAACAGAGCAGGATCGAAGGTGGCGGGTCGCTGGCCGATTCGCCCAGGCTCACCGGGAAACTCATCGCAGAGGCGCCGCTGGCCGCCGGCTGGACCGCTTCCGGCGAACTCCTCGGCCTGTCCTCGCGCAAGGGTTACAGCGGCGACGTTCCCGGCTATGGCATCGTCAACCTGAAGATCTCCTCGCCTCTCGTTGCCGGACTGGGACAGTTCGGTCTGTCGGTTCACAACGTCGGCGACCGGCGCTACTACGATCCCGCCAGCGCCTACCTCGCTTTGCACGCGGTCGAGCAGAATCGCCGCCAGGTGATGATGCGGTGGACGCTGCCGTTTTGAGACATGACTTTATCATGCGCACCCGGCAACTGATCGTCACCGCGCTCGCCGCTTTAGGGCTTCTCGCGCTGAACGACGATATCCAGGCCCAGATGAGGGCCTCGGAGCCCGACCTCAAGGCGGCCATCATCATCAACATGGCGATGTTCGTCGACTGGCCGGCACAAGGCGGACTCCCCGGCAATCAGCTCGTAATCTGTTTCATTACGGACAGTCCGGTTGCCGGCGCGCTTGGCAAAGCCCAGGGGAAAACCATGCGCAACCGGACAATAAACGTCCGGAAGGTCGCGCTCGACGCACTCGCCGGCTGTCACGTCGCCTATCTTGCACCAGACGAACACGAGCGCTTGCAGCAAATCCAGAGCGCGGTGCGCAACGCCCCCGTTCTCGTCGCCGGGGACACCCCGGCGCTTTTCCCCGAGGGAAGCATGCTGAACCTGGAACTGAGCGGCGGCCACGTGGTCTTCGATGTCAATCTGCGCAGCGCGCAGAAGGCCGGGCTGCAGATCAGTTCGAAAGCGCTTCGTCTGGCCAGAAAGGTCATCGAATAGCATGGAAGTCTTGGCGCATACGCGCGACACAAAGCGTCTCAGCCTGATCACGACGGCAGTCGCAGCGCTGATCACATTTCTCCTGCTGATGACTTATCAGTACCTGTCCGGGGTCCGGCAACTGGATCAGGAAGTGCGCAGCAAGGCCGCGATCATCGCCACCAACAGTGCCGCCGCGCTGGCTTTCGGCGACCACAAGGCGGCTTACGAAAACCTCGGCGCGATCCGCAAGACACCACGCATCCTCGGCGCGGCGATCTATCAGGCTGACGGCAGCTTGTTCGCCGTAATCGATGACCCGCAGGCGCAGTTTCCCGATGCCATCGATCCGGACAGTTCCGACGTCTCGGACGAAAAAAACGACTTCATCACCCATTTCGTGCGCGAAGAGATTACCCAGGGCGGCACGCGTGTTGGCTCGCTGCTCCTGCTCGCCTCGCAAAAACCGTTGTATCTGAACCTTCTGGCCTATGCCGGCGGGCTCATCGTGATCGGACTGATCGCACTGCTCCTGGCGCAGCGTTTTACCGCTTCCCTGCGCAAGAAAATGGCATTGACCGAAGGCCAGCTTGAGCAGATGGCGCTGTACGACCGGGTTACCGGCCTCCCCAACCGGCGTTTCTTCGAATACGAACTGAAGAAGGCCATCACCCGCGTCAAGCGCGAGGGACAAAACGCTGCCCTGCTGATGATCGACGTAGACGATTTCAAAAAGGTGAACGACCTGTGCGGACACCCGATGGGCGACAAGGTGCTCGAAATGATCGCCGGCCGCCTGAAAAGCGTCGTCCGCGCCGACGACATTCTCGCCCGTGTCGGCGGCGACGAGTTCGCAGCCATCCTGTTCATGGTCGGCGAACCGGAAAATGTCGACGCACTGGCGGAAAAAATGATCGCGGCCATCGAAGCCCCCTTCCCGACCGAGCCGATCCCCAGCCATGTCGGCCTGAGCATCGGCATGACGATGATGCCTGGCGACAGCGACGATCCGGAAACCCTGATTCGCTGGTCTGACATGGCCATGTACGAAGCCAAGGCGCAGGGCAAGAACCGCGCCCAGTTCTTTTCCGAGGACATCAACCGGAAGATCCGCGCCACTCTGCATGTCGAAGCGGCCTTGCGCCAGGCGCTCAAAGAAGATGCCGGAGAACTGTATGTCGCCTATCAGCCGCAAATCTGCGCACAGACCCGGCGAATCGTCGGCGTCGAGGCACTGGCACGCTGGACGCGTCCAGATGGAAAACCGCTTTCTCCCGCGGAGTTCATCCCCGTCGCCGAAAAGACCGGTCTGATCGTCGACCTGGGTGCCTGGCTCATCCGCCAGGTATGCAGCGACCTGATCTGGCTGAAGCAGCAAGGAGTCAACGTCGAAAAGGTGGCCATCAACGTCTCGCCGCGCGAACTCACCCGCGGCAACGCCATCGTGGAAAATGCCTGCCGGACCATCCGGCAGTTCGGGGAACAGATCAGTCGCTTTCAGTTCGAGATTACAGAAAACGCGCTGATGGCAGAACGCGGTGCCGACGTGCTGGACGCGTTCCATCGGTCCGGCTTCTCTCTGGCGATCGACGACTTCGGTACCGGCTATTCATCGCTCGGCTATCTCAAGCGTTTTCAGATAAGCACGCTGAAAATTGACCAGTCTTTCATCAAACGGCTTCCCGCCGACGCCAACGATGCAACCATCGTCTCGGCGGTCATTCAGATGGCCAAGGCGCTCGGCATCAGCCTCGTTGCCGAAGGCGTCGAAACCGACGAGCAAGCGGAGTTTCTCACTTCACACAGCTGTGACGTCCTGCAAGGCTATCTCTTCAGCCGCCCGTTGCCGCGGGAGGATCTCGCCATCTTCATCGCCCGCCATTCAGCCACGAACACTGCAGGCACTTAAATTGCTTCCAGTTCATTGTCACAACGAATTGGAGGCAACTATGAACCCCGAAGAACTTCTCTCGCTGGTCACCCTCGGCGCCATTGCGCCCTATGCGCTGGAAGCCGTATTGCGTAACGCCTCCAGCAGTGTCATATCCCGGATTGGTGCATATGCACCAGCATGGCTCCATCTTCAGAGGAACAGTACGCGTTCCGCATGAACCCCTGCACCCCTTCCGATCCGAACAATTTATTTCATTTTTTCTCACCAAAACGTTGACTTGGCCAGGAACCACCGTATAATGCGGGCCTTCTTCGATGTCGCAGGAAACACGGCGACACAGAAGGCGCGTAGCTCAGCTGGTTAGAGCACCACCTTGACATGGTGGGGGTCGTTGGTTCGAGTCCAATCGCGCCTACCAACACAAAAACGCAGTAAGCGATCACTTCGCCTACTGCGTTTTTTATTTCCCCCGGCACAAGCCGCCGCAGCAACAGGAAACTCTGGCTTCGCTTCCAAAAAACAACCCCGTACGCTAAAATCCGCCGTCTGGCCCCGCTGGCATCCATCGATTCCCGGCGGATAGCGTTCTTCTGGTTTAACCAGCCGCGCCAAGTAAATTTTGAAAGCCAGAGCAATTTCTCTGGCTTTTTCATTTCTGGGATCACATCATGCCGGTCATTACACTGCCCGACGGTTCACAACGGGAATTCGCTCACCCCGTCACCGTTGCCGAAGTTGCACAAAACATCGGCTCCGGCCTGGCCAAAGCCGCCCTGGCCGGAAAACTGGACGGCAAGCTCGTCGACACCAGCCACCTGATCGACTCCGACGCGACGCTCGGGATCATCACCGACAAGGACCCCGAAGGCGTCGAGATCATCCGCCACTCGACCGCCCACCTGCTGGCCTACGCAGTCAAGGAACTGTTTCCGGAGGCTCAGGTAACCATTGGCCCGGTCGTCGAAAACGGCTTTTACTACGACTTTTCCTTCAAACGCCCGTTCACTCCGGAAGACCTGGCCGCCATCGAAAAACGCATGGCCGAACTCGCAAAAAGGGACATCCCGGTTAGCCGCGAAGTATGGGACCGTGATGAAGCGACAGCGTTCTTCAAGTCGATCGGCGAGCATTACAAGGCCGAACTGATTGCGGCAATTCCCGAAGGGCAGCAAGTCTCGCTCTATCGCGAAGGAGACTTTATCGACCTGTGCCGCGGGCCGCACGTCCCTTCGACCGGCAAACTCAAGGTATTCAAGCTGATGAAAGTCGCCGGCGCCTACTGGCGCGGCGATCACAACAACGAGCAGCTGCAGCGGATCTACGGCACGGCGTGGGCAAAAAAAGAAGAACAGGACGCCTACCTGACGATGCTTGAAGAAGCCGAGAAGCGCGACCACCGCCGCCTCGGTCGTCAGCTCGACCTCTTCCACCTGCAGGACGAGGCGCCCGGAATGATTTTCTGGCACCCCAAGGGCTGGGCCGTCTGGCAACAGGTCGAGCAATACATGCGCCGCGTCTATCAGGACAACGGCTACATGGAAGTCAAGTGCCCGCAGATTCTCGACCGCACGCTCTGGGAAAAATCCGGCCACTGGGCGAACTACAAGGACAACATGTTCACAACCGAGTCGGAGAAGCGCGACTACGCGATCAAGCCGATGAACTGCCCGGGCCACATCCAGGTGTTCAACACCGGCCTGCGCAGCTACCGCGACCTGCCCTTGCGTTATGGCGAATTCGGATCCTGCCACCGCAACGAACCCTCCGGAGCATTGCACGGCATCATGCGCGTGCGCGGATTCACACAGGATGACGGCCATATCTTCTGCACCGAAGATCAGATCCAGTCCGAAGTCACGGCGTTCAACGCGCTTGTCCGCAAGGTTTATGCAGACTTCGGTTTCCATGAAATCGCCGTCAAGCTCGCGCTACGGCCGGAAAAACGCGTCGGCAGCGACGACGTCTGGGACAAGGCCGAACTCGCCTTGCGCGAAGGACTTCGGGCATCGGGACTCGAATGGGACGAACTGCCCGGCGAAGGCGCCTTCTACGGCCCGAAGATCGAATTCCACATCAAGGATGCCATCGGCCGTTCCTGGCAATGCGGCACGATCCAGGTCGATTTTTCCATGCCGCAACGCCTGGACGCAGAGTACGTCGGTGAAGACAACGCCCGCCACACACCCGTCATGTTGCACCGGGCCATCCTTGGCTCGCTTGAACGCTTCATCGGCATCCTGATCGAAAACTACGCCGGCGCATTGCCGCTCTGGCTGGCCCCAGTCCAGGCGACCATTCTCAACATCTCCGAGAAACAGACCGATTACGCCAGACATGTTGCAGATGCGCTACGGACAGCCGGCTTCCGCGCCGAGAGTGATTTGCGGAACGAGAAAATAACCTATAAAATACGCGAACATAGCTTGAACAAGCTGCCTTACCTGATCGTCGTCGGCGACAAGGAAATGGCAGCGGGTTTGGTTGCCGTGCGTACACGCGGCGGTCAGGATCTCGGACAGATGACCATAGAGGCCCTGATCGAACGACTTCAGCAGGAAGTCGTTGCGCGAAGTGGCACGGCTTAATTTTTGTCAGAACAAGGAGCGCAACCATCGCACTGCAAAAGTCGCATCGCGTCAATGAGGAGATCAACTCCCCGGAAATCCGCCTGATCGGCGCCGACGGAGAGGCCTTGGGGATCATGAGCGCCAGACAGGCGCTTTATCTGGCCGAAGAGGCCGGTGTGGATCTGGTCGAAATCGCCCCGATGGCGCAACCGCCGGTTTGCCGGATCATGGACTACGGCAAGTTCAAGTACCAGGAGCAGAAGCGCCAGCACGAGCAGAAGCTGAAGCAGAAGCAGATCCAGGTCAAGGAAGTCAAGCTGCGTCCCGGCACGGATGAAAACGACTACCAGATCAAACTGCGCAACATGACGCGCTTCCTGCAAGAAGAGGACAAGGTGAAGGTCACTCTCCGCTTCCGTGGCCGGGAAATGGCCCACCAGGAAATCGGCATGCGCCAGATCGAGCGGATCAAGAGCGACTTGCAGGATATTGCGACGGTCGAGCAGATGCCCAAGATGGAAGGGCGCCAGATGGTGATGATTCTGGCACCAACGAAAAAGAAGTAGGTTTTGTAGTTGCAGTACCCATAAGTGGCTTCGGGTTAACAAGTATTCCCATCGGGAAACACCTGATCCCATGTCTATAAACAGGAGCATTCAATGCCCAAGATGAAGACCAAAAGCGGCGCCAAAAAGCGCTTCAAGGTCAGTGCAAGCGGCCGCGTCAAGCGCGGCCAGGCGTTCAAGCGCCACATCCTGACCAAGAAAACAACCAAGGCCAAGCGTCAGTTGCGCGGCATGACCGGAGTGCATGACTCCGACAAGGCCATGGTTCACGCCATGATGCCTTACGCATAAGGAGACCATAAATGCCCCGAGTAAAACGTGGTGTAACGGCGCGCGCGCGCCACAAGAAAGTACTTGTCCAGGCCAAGGGCTTCCGCGGCCGCCGCAAGAACGTATATCGCATCGCCAAACAGGCGGTGATGAAGGCCGGTCAGTACGCTTATCGTGACCGCCGTCAGAGGAAGCGCCAGTTCCGCGCCCTGTGGATTGCCCGTATCAACGCGGCGGCCCGCGAGCTCGGCCTGAAGTACAGCACCTTCATGAACGGCCTGAAGAAGGCTCAGATCGAAGTCGACCGCAAGGTTCTGGCCGATCTGGCAGTATTCGACAAGCCGGCATTCGCGGCGCTGGCCTCGCAGGCCAAGGCGCAACTCGGCGTATAACCGTACGAGCACAGAAAAAAGGAGGCTCGTGCCTCCTTTTTTTTCTCATAGAAGTAGAAAATCCCATGCTGAACCTTGATCAAATCGCGCAAGATGCCGCTGCCGCATTCGCAGCAACGGATGATCCAGACACTCTCGAGCAAATCAAGGCTCGGTACCTCGGCAAGAGCGGCCAGATTACCGAATTGCTCAAGGGAATGGCCAAGCTCTCCCCCGAGGAAAAGAAATCGACCGGCGCCGCAATAAACCGCGCCAAGGAATCCATCGAGGCGGCGCTGACCGCCCGCCGCGAGGCCATCCGCAAACAGGCGCTCGAAGCGCGCCTTGCCGGCGAAGCGCTCGATATCACCCTTCCGGGACGCGGCGAAACGCGCGGCGGATTGCATCCGGTGACGCGCACCCTCGAACGCATCGAGGCACTCTTTCATTCAATCGGCTTCGAAGTCGCCGACGGCCCGGAGATCGAAGCCGACTTCCAGAATTTCACCGCATTGAATACTCCGGAGGATCACCCCGCGCGTTCGATGCACGACACCTTCTATCTTCTCGACGAGAACGGCAAGGTCGCTGAGGACATCCTGCTGCGCACACACACGAGTCCGATCCAGGTTCGCTACATGCAGGCGCATGTCGCAAAATACGCACATCTCGAAACGATGCCCGAGATCCGCGTCATCGCGCCGGGCCGCGTATATCGCGTCGACTCCGACGCAACGCATTCGCCGATGTTCCATCAGGTCGAAGGCCTGTGGATCGGCGAAAACGTGAGTTTTGCCGACTTGAAAGGCGTAGTCGCTGACTTTCTGCGCCGCTTCTTCGAAAGCGACGACCTGCAGGTACGCTTCCGCCCCTCGTTCTTTCCCTTCACCGAACCCTCCGCCGAGATCGACGTCGCTTTCATGAGCGGTGCGCTGAAGGGCCGCTGGCTCGAAATCGCCGGTTGCGGAATGGTTCATCCGAACGTCCTGCGCCACGTCGGCATCGACCCCGAGAAATACATCGGCTTCGCCTTCGGCATGGGGCCCGACCGCCTGACCATGCTGCGCTACGGGGTCAATGACCTGCGTCTGTTCTTCGACGGCGACCTGCGCTTCCTGCGCCAGTTCGTCTAACGGTTTTGCTGAAACGGATCATCCATGAAATTCTCTGAATCCTGGCTGCGCACTTTCGTCAACCCCGCCGTATCGGGCAAGGATTTCTCGCACCTGCTGACCATGGCAGGACTCGAAGTCGAAGAGGAAGATACCGTAGCCCCGGCCTTCGACGGTGTCATCGTCGCCGAAGTACTTGACGTTACCAAACACCCCGATGCTGACCGGCTCAATGTGTGCCGTGTAAACATCGGCAACAGCGAAATCCGACAGATCGTTTGCGGCGCGCCAAATGTCGCACCGGGTCTGAAAGTACCCTGCGCCCTTCCCGGGGCCGCTTTGCCAGGCGATTTCAAGATCAGGATCGCCAAGGTTCGCGGCATCGAATCGTCAGGCATGCTCTGTTCCGCGAAGGAGTTGGGCATTTCCGACGACGCATCCGGCCTGCTCGTTCTGCCCTCCGATGCCCCGGTCGGCGAAAGCATTCGCCATTACCTCGACCTCGACGATCGGCTGTTGACCCTAAAGCTCACGCCGAACCGCGCAGACTGTCTCTCCCTGACCGGCATTGCGCGCGAAGTCTCGGCGCTGACCAACACCCCGGCGAACTATCCGCAGATCGACACAATCCCGGCAACGACCGCTGCTCAGCGCACCATCATTCTCGACGCCCCTGACGCCTGCCCCCTATATTGCGGGCGCGTAATTTCGGACGTCGACGCGAAAGCGGCGACTCCGGAGTGGATGAAGCGCAGACTCGAACGCAGCGGTCTTCGTTCGATTTCGGCACTCGTGGACATTACCAACTACGTGATGCTTGAACTCGGGCAACCGCTTCACGCGTTCGACAACGCAAAACTCAATGGCGCGATTCACGCTCGTCTCGCCAAAAAAGGCGAACGGATTCAACTCCTCAACGAGCAGTCGCTCGAGTTGCAGGACGATGTCCTGCTGATCGCTGACGACCAGCGTCCGGTTGCCGTGGCCGGCATCATGGGCGGCGACGAGAGCGGAATCTCGCTCGAAACGACGGAAATGTTCCTCGAATCAGCCTTCTTCGCACCCAAAGCCATTGCCGGTCGCGCCCGTCGCTACGGCTTCGGATCAGATGCATCGCATCGGTTCGAACGCGGCGTGGATTTCGGAGGAACACGGCAGGCCCTCGAGCGGGCAACCCAACTGATCCTGCAGATCTGCGGCGGACTGGCCGGGCCGCTTTGCGAGGCGCAAGCGACGTTGCCATCGCGCACACCGGTCCGACTGCGCCTCGCCCGCGCCGTCAAGGTACTTGGCGTCGCATTCGCACCGGAAGAAGTGGCTGACATATTCTCGCGTCTTGGATTCTCCTTTGTTCGTGAAGAAAACGACTTCATCGTCACGCCGCCGAGCTACCGTTTCGACATCGAGATCGAAGAAGATCTGATCGAGGAGATCGCGCGCCTGCACGGTTACGACTCGATCCCCAGCCCTGCCCCGCAGGCCCGCCTGGCGATGCTGCCGCAAACGGAAAATGCCCGCCCGGTATCGCGGGTGCGTCAGATCCTTGCCAATCGCGGCTTTCAAGAGGTTGTTAACTTCGCCTTCGTCGACGACTCCTGGGAAAAGGATTTCGCATCCAACGATGCCCCCATACGGCTGGCCAACCCGATTGCCAGCCAGATGGGGGTCATGCGCTCGACACTGATTGGCGGCTTGGTCTCCAATGTTTTGACCAATCTCAAACGAAAGCAGAACCGCGTTCGCCTGTTCGAGACGGGGCGTTGCTTCATCCGTGACTCGCAAGGGGGACCGGTCAAGGGATTCCGGCAACCGTGGAAACTCGCCGGCATCGCCTATGGCAGCGCTTGCCCAGAACAATGGGGAACACCCGACAGAGCAATAGACTTCTACGATCTCAAGGGAGATATCGAACAACTTCTGGCTCCCGTCACCGCCCGTTATGAAAAATTCTCCCACCCGGCGCTCCACCCGGGACGGAGTGCGCGAATCGTGGTCAATGGAACTGCAATCGGCATCCTTGGTGAACTTCATCCGCAATGGGCACAAAAATACGACTTGCCTATCGCCCCAGTGGTTTTCGAACTTGACCTTGAAGCCCTCACGTACGCCCAAATTCCCAAATACGCAGAGGTATCCAAACAACCTTCTGCCTACCGCGATCTGGCAATCGTCGTTGACCAGAAACTGGAGCTCCAAAGCCTGCTCGATGGCATCGCAGCAAATTGCCCGGCTATCGTGAAAGAGGTCAAATTGTTCGATATCTACACTGGGAAGGGTATCGACCAAGGGAAAAAAAGTCTTGCTTTTCGTATAGTTATGCAAGATACTCAAAGGACTTTGCAAGACGCGGAAGTCGACGCGGCAACTCAACAACTCATCACCTACCTGAACCAGTCCTTCGCGGCTCAGCTTCGCGTCTAACTGGAATTGACATGACGCTCACTAAAGCAGAACTTGCCGATTTGTTGTTTGAAAAAGTCGGACTGAACAAGCGTGAAGCCAAAGATATGGTGGAAGCCTTCTTTGAGGAAATCCGTAACGCGCTGGAGCGTGGCGATGGTGTAAAGCTATCAGGGTTCGGTAACTTCCAGTTGCGCGACAAACCCCAACGACCTGGACGCAACCCAAAAACGGGAGAAGAAATCCCCATCACGGCACGGCGCGTCGTAACCTTCCATGCCAGCCAGAAACTAAAGGGCGAAGTGGAGCTTTCCTATAATGGAACACAAGCCTAAAGACCCTCCAAAAGAGCCTTTGCCTCCTATTCCGGCCAAGCGCTATTTCACTATTGGAGAAGTCAGCGAACTCTGCGGGGTCAAGCCGCACGTTCTCAGATACTGGGAACAAGAATTCGCCCAACTCAAGCCCGTAAAGCGAAGGGGAAACAGGCGCTATTACCAACACCACGAAGTACTCTTGGTAAGACGCATTCGGGAGCTCTTGTACAATCAGGGTTTCACCATCAGTGGTGCCCGAAACCGTTTGGAAAATCCTCTGGAAGAGAGCAAACAAGACAAAAGGATTTCCCTTCAGTCTATCGGCGAGGAGTTGCGAAATATCGTCGAAATTCTCCGAAATTAGACGTATCTTTCCGAAATAGGATATAATCTTTGGCTCGTCGGGGCGTAGCGCAGCCTGGTAGCGCACTTGCATGGGGTGCAAGGGGTCGCGAGTTCGAATCCCGCCGCCCCGACCAA
>Ga0302250_1000796_pt1 | contig 27447 bp, 17 predicted proteins | sample AAG_RA_Asp_MG_FD_193536 | JGI IMG/M metagenome (GOLD analysis project Ga0302250, IMG submission 193536) | Enriched activated sludge microbial communities from anaerobic digester in WTTP, New Holstein, Wisconsin, United States - AAG_RA_Asp | ecosystem: Engineered > Bioreactor > Anaerobic >... | reverse complement strand
CTTGAAAATCTTGGTTGGTCCGAATTTGAATGGGGATTGTTGTGCGGGCGTTTGTCGGCACTAAGTTGGGTTAGCGGTGCGGAATGGGCCGACTCTCTGGACACCTGATCTGCTATCGATCTTCCACTGAGCGAATCAGGAGGGGAAACACCCCCTCCTGATTCATATGGCAGTCCGAGCATCACTCAGCTTCGGCGAGTTCCGCTTCTAGCCGAGCGATTTCTTGCAGAATCTGCGCTTTGTCTTTTCTCACGAACTGGCCATGTTGCCCCGCATCAAGGTCAATCCATCGATTGGAATCAGCAGGGCTTGTAACATCGATTCGAGTTCCCAACGCATTGGCGCGCTCGGTAACTGCATTATGCAGTGCTGTACGATCTTGATCGTTGCCGTGTTGGAGAAACACAGTTTGCGCTACGGGCCCGTGCGGGCACGTTGGGTCGGAACCCAGTAGCCAATTCACCAGACCGACCTGATCGGCATGTGCGGAGTAACCTTCCAGCCGAGCGATTCGAGCGGCGATCTTCGCAATCGCGACAGACCGTCCCCTGTCAGGCCAACTGACTGCCCCCGTATGCCTCGCCCTTTCTGACGGTAAACTGGTCGCGAGGGCAAGTAATTGCCCACCGACACTATCTTGGGCACAGTAGCCTGTCAAAGCTATCGTATTTTGCGGACTCAGCAACAAGTCAGGAATCCATTCAGCGGAAGGTCCGCCGTCGCACGAGCCAGAACTCACCACCAACACGGTAGCCCTCGAGGATGGCTCGAGCTTACGTGCTTTTCCTTTCTCCAATACACGAAATATCGAGCGCCATGATCGGGCGATCATGTTTCCGCGATCCGACAGTGTAGGTTCTTCATCAACGGAGGCGCAAAGGGATAGGCGGCAGATTTCGAGCAATCGGTGAATGTCTTCCGGAATGCGATCATCCAGACCGAACCATTGATACATTTGTTTGCCCAGCCAGAGATGTCGCACCTTCCCTTGACCATTGCTTTCCGTGCGCTGTAGCGCCTTGAGCACGATTGGGGCAATCTTCTGCGCGGTCGGAGAATCGAGAATGAAATCGATGCTCCCGTACCGACCAGGATCATTCGCCACAATCCAATGAAGATCAAAAACAACATCCTGCGTTCGACCCAGTGAGAAGGCTGGAAGAATCAACGTGCCTTGCTCAGCGAGTGTCCGGTCGAGAAGTTCCCGAAGTTGGTCGTGACGGCATCTCGCGTCAGTAATGCCAGCGTCGCGAATCTTGCCGCCATAAGTCGACTCCAATACCGCGAAATCACACGCCGCTCCGCGCATGACATGCCTAAGATAAGGCATGCTTTCCCGGTCCTCGAGATTCGTTCCGAGGTCACCCGAAAAGATGATTTTCCGTTGCCTGTCGTCCTTTGGCCCCCAGTAGACTGCAACCGAGGTTGCGCCGACCACATGTGAAGAACGGTAAAAGCGTAGGAATAAATCGGTGGCGACAGGATGAGGCTTGCCTAGGAATGGCTCCCGGCCCGGTTCTTTCCAGCGAATTGCGTCTACGTCTGCTTCCGAGAAGCGTCCTGACGACAGGCGTGCGGCATCCTTGAGCAAGATGGTCGCGATTTCAGCAGTTTCTCGTGCGCAATACACAGGCCCCGTGAAGCCCCGCTGATACAGCAGAGGGATCAGTCCACTGTGGTCAATGTGAGCATGCGTCAAGACCACGAACTGCAGCGTCCTGGGATCGAAAGGCCAGCACCCATTGTTCCATTCGCCGGATGAACGCTCACCCTGCTGCATTCCGCAGTCAACGATGAAGTTCCAATTGCGATGCTGGTCGCGCATCCAGGTACACGATCCAGTGACTTTGCCCAACGGGCCGAGAAAGCGTATTTCCATTTTGTTCTCCATGGTTAGCAGTTGATGTTTGCCCAACCATGTTAGAAGCAAGCGAAAAGACGCTCAATTAACTATGCAATGAATTGCACCGGTGCATTAGTCGATGCAATTAATCCAGATTGCCGTTATTCTTATCGCCGAACCTTAGCGGAGGAATTTAATGGCAATGTTGCAGATAGCGATGAAGAACGCTGGGATACATTCTTCAATCGAAGCTCTGGGAAAATCACTCTGCGAGCGCTACCCCGAATTCGACTCACTCAAGGCCCGATCAGTCAGCGTAAAGCTCGGGCGATTGAACCGGGGCGATACGAGCTGGTGGCTCAAAAGACCCGAGTTCGTCGAAAAGCTCACCGAGTTCTTACGCTGCGCCCCACAGGACTTAGGCTTACATTTTTCTTCAAAAGCACGTAGCCAATACGAGTTCGAGGACTTTCCAGAACTTCCGCCATTGGACCTTTCCCGAGAAGCACCATGCGAGATTGGATACTTTCGCGAGGGCAGTACACCGGAGGAAGACCTAAAGCCGTGGTTTGGTCAAGCGCCATCCGGCATAAGGGTTCGGGGGCTACCACCGGGGGTTTCCTGGCTATATTTTCCTCGCGGAACCGGCAAGGACATTTTTTGGGCTCGATTCACCGCAGTCAGCCCATTTGAATGCAAGCCTGCACGTTCGCTTGCCAGCATGGCGAATCGGTTGAAACAGCCAAAGCCAATCTGCCTTAATGTTAGCGACTCTTCAGGCGAGCGAGATCTTCTCGCACTGGCCAATCGCCATAAGGATTGCCCAGTTCTCGTTTGCGCCCCGTTCGATTTGCCTGAGCGCAATCATCCTGAGTATTTTGAGCATTTGACCTGGAGGTATCACAAGGAGTCGCCCGAGGGGCGTTCTCAGTTAATGCTAACAAATCCCAAGGTCACGGCTTACGACGGCGGCGCTGATCGATACACGTGGCGATTACATAAAAACTGGCGAACACTTCTATTGCAGTGGATTGAACGGAGGCTTGCCAGCCACCCCGATACGCTTTTTGATGCCAAGAATCTTCAAGATTGGCTATGCGGCTTCTCCGACCAAACTCTATTCGATACGCCACGAAGCCTCATTGCCCTCTGCCGCTTCGCTCACCATTACGGACATCGAGCCCTTCCCTCCCCCCGCGATCAAAACGCAGGAAAGAAACTGCTGGATCTGCTGACCGATGAACCACTGGAATTCCGTGATGCTTATGTAGAACTGATCAAGGATTGGCTAGCAACCGTAGACCTGCCATGGGGTGGTTGGCTAAATGGTTCTAGATGGCGGGAGATTGCAACATCGGCAGACCAGCAAAAGACGCACGAAATTCTGAATCAACTGGTGGAAGCGGACGACGCCAGCAAACGCATGGCAATTGCCCAGCAGGCCCGCACACAACTGGGCGCGAGCAATCGAGCCAATTTAATCGACTCTCGCTTCCTGCTCCAGAATGAAGCGGGAGATGTAACGCTCGCCCCTCGCTTCCTGGCCGATCTTGTCGCAAGAGACTGGATTTACCATCAGATTCTTGAGACGCCCCACACAAACTGGGGAAGGTTGTGTTTCGACTCTTTCCGTCGCGAACTGATCAAGGAAGCATTTGATCTACTCACGATCGAGGACCTTGCGGAATGCGCTTCAACCGTGGTTCGCTCCTATCGTGAGGACTCGGCGGGGATTGGCGCAACGGAAGCGATCTTTGCTGCAGTTGGTCGCCGCACCTTGGCAGGCGAGCAGTTGCCGCAGAGCTTGCTGAGCGTCGCTGATATCGTAATCAGGCGAATGATGCTCGCCGATCACTTCGAACCTTCCCCATGGTCTCTGGGCTATGAAGAGATGACTTGGTGGCAAGCCATTTGCTGGACTTGGAGCCTGGCTATGGCGAAACCAACCCAAGAATTGCCGATTGAGTGGTCAGCTTTCTTCCCCGCTTGGTTTGATAGCCCACAGGATGGAATCTGGGCTCGCATTGATCTCTCCGTTAAAAATCACACGCCATTCGAGTATCTAGAAGCGGCAGAAAGGTATTTGCTAAAAAGAGCCAAAGATGTCGCTCAACGATTCCCGTCTCCACCCAAATCTCCACCAGAGGCATTTATTCCTTACCTTATTTCGCGGGCAATTGAAGAGGGAGAGGAAATTCCTGGTGATTGGTGGCAAGTGATACTGGAAAAATCCTGGGCCGAAGATCTATTGCTGGCCGAGTTTGAGAGAATTGGCCCACCAGCGACAACTTGCTTAATCAGACTATCTGATGCCGCCACCCAGAGCCCACTGAGTGAAGACAAACGATTTGGCTGGATTATGTTCAGTCGTTCGCGAGTGTGGCAGTGGATGCTTGAGCACTCAGATGCAAAGCTGTTCATTTCGCAACTTGACGACGAAGGTTTGGAGTTCATTTGGCGTTTGTTTCCCTACCTGCCAACGAATTTTCAGATAGAGATCCTTGGGCGATTCCGCAATCACGAAATGTGGGTTAGGCGATGGTGGGATATCGTCATGCACCTTACTGATGACCATGTTGATGCCGTCACTCCATGGCTCGAAGTAGATGACGACCACACAGGTTATATGGTTGGTCTTTGGCTTTGGGGATGGCACCAAAAAACGGCCGAGGCCCTGCTGATGGGCAATGCAAGTCAAGTCATAAAAAGAAGACTGATTTTTTCAGCCCATTCAACTTACTCAGGCACCTTAACGACGCTCCTACAAGTACTGAAGAGCGAAGCACTTCTTTCTCCAGAGGAATTGAAGGATTTGATTCGTCGGTTCTTGCCTAGCTCCGCTGGACGAGCACCTGACCTGATCTCACTAATGAAGCCTTAGCGCTGGGAGTAATGTCAAACAAACGAGGACTGGGGTGTGGTCCCACTTTTTCACTGTTCGCCCGTCACTCCACTCCTTGCTTGACGACAAAACACCCGACATGGCCTACTTCTACCTCACCAAATCGCCGCTAGCGGCGGCGGCCTAAAACCCGGTGGAAATATCGCTTAAATAAACCGAAAACCTGTTTCACCACTTGGGGCCACCTATCGCCCGATCGCGGAGAGATGTGCTGAGATGACCACAAATCAAAACCCCGCCTTGCTCACGTCAAAAGAAATCATGGGTGTTGTGCGCGGAGTACAACACACGCCCAAAAACGACGTGAGCGTGCTCGCGCATGGCGTCGTCTCTTCCGCAGTCCACGCCCATCAACTGAATCGCCCCGGGAATTGAGGAGGCTCCATTACCTGAGAGAATGGAGCCATGAACAAGTCGAACAAGTATTCACCGGAAATCAAAGAGCGCGCGGTACGGTTGGTGCAGGAAGCGCGCAAGGATTACCTCTCGCAATGGGCGGCGGTTGAATCAATTGCCCCCAAGATTGGCTGTGCGGCGGTCACGCTGCATGAATGGGTCAAGAAGCATGAAATCGACAGCGGTATCCGCGATGGCGTGCCGAGCGCCGAGCGGGAACGCATCAAGTCCTTGGAGCGTGAAGTAAAGGAACTGCGCCAGGCCAACGAGATATTGCGGCTGGCCAGTGCGTTTTTCGCCCAGGCGGAGCTCGACCGCCTCAAGAAGAAGTAAGAGCCTTCATCGACCGGCATCGGGAAGAGTTCGGGGTCGAGCCGATCTGCAAGTTGTTGCAGGTTGCCCCGTCCGGCTACTGGCGCCATGCTGCCCGGCAGCGGGATCCCTCTTTGCGTAGCGCGCGGGCGCGGCGTGATGAGACGCTGATTCCTGAGATCCAGCGGGTTTGGCACGCCAATCATCAGGTATATGGTGCTGACAAGGTTTGGCGGCAATTGCGTCGGGACAAGATTGCAGTAGCGCGCTGTACCATCGAACGCCTGATGCGTCGTCTTGGGCTGCGCGGTGTTGTTCGCGGGAAGGTCGTGAGAACGACACTGGGCGATCTGACAGCACCACGCCCTCTGGATCGCGTCAATCGGCAATTCAAGGCGGATCGGCCCAATCAGCTGTGGGTCTCGGATTTTACGTACGTTTCTACGTGGCAGGGATTTGTCTATGTCGCATTCGTTATCGACGTCTTTGCTCGCCGGATCGTCGGTTGGCGAGTCAGCCGTTCGATGCGCACCGATTTCGTTCTCGACGCTCTGGAACAAGCACTCTATGCCCGTCAGCCCGAACGCGATGCCACCCTGATCCATCATTCGGATCGGGGATCACAGTATGTTTCGATCCGCTATACCGAGCGTCTCGCCGAAGCCGGAATCGAACCTTCCGTCGGCAGCAAAGGGGACAGCTACGACAATGCGCTGGCTGAAACCATCAACGGTCTTTACAAGGCGGAACTGATTCATCGTCGGGCGCCCTGGAAAACCGTCGAGGCCGTTGAATTGGCCACACTTGAGTGGGTAACCTGGTTCAACCACCAGCGTCTGCTCGAACCCATCGGATACATCCCTCCCGCCGAAGCAGAGGAACGGTATTATTCGCAACTTGTAGTACGAACCGAGTACGCCTGTACTTAAACCACGGGGCCTCTACAAAACCCGGGGCGATTCAAACTCTGGGATTTGCCGAATCTAAGAAATCTCAATGCACAGGAAAAGAAGAATTTTCCAAGTATAGATTTGGCCGATGACGTAGCGAAGGTTGCTATTCAGGTAACGGCAACTTCATCCATCGACAAGGTTAAAAGCACACTGGAAACCTTTGTACGGCATGACCTCCAAGCCTCATATGCCCGGCTATATGTCTACATTCTGACAAGAAAACAGGGCTCGTATTCGAAGAAGGCAACCGACGCCGCCACCGGAGGACAATTCATCTTCAATCCTGAGTCGGATGTATTGGATTTTCGGGACCTCTTGGCAAAAGCCCCCCATGCAAAGCCACAAAGGGTAAAAAATGCCCTCGACGTTGTTGTTGCTTACCGAAGCGGCGCCAATGGCGTGGGTCTATCAGAAGCCGATTTTGACCCGCCGCCCCTTACGGAGATAGCGCAACTAAACCTCGTCGAGGTCTTTTTCCCTAATACCCTATACGTCGCGGACCTCCTGCCAACTGTTACCGAAGTTAAGGCAAAAGGAAAGTATCCGAACTGGCGCAACATTGTTCGCGGTACGCTTAAAGAGATGGGGTACAGCGCCCCAACAGAATTTGAGGTCAGCGCAAGGCGAGTCATCACGTTTGAGGCACTCGATGATTCAAACTCGGCTTGGTCGTCCATCGTCGACATGGGTACCGTAACATCCATGGGGTCACATGAATTTTCCAGCATCGACGAAGACCACGAGCGGATATTCAAGTCTTTGCTAAGGCGTTCATTACAGAACAAGCTGTTCCGCCAGGGCGTTCACTGGATGTACGAAGATGGTCTTTTCGCGTTCATGCCGCTAGATGAGAAGGATTATGTTCGAGAAGTTTCTTGGCAGGGGAAAAAAGCAAATTCCAGAACAGTCTATGAGCGAAAAATGAACAAGAACGACGCCAGCAAGACGTTTACCTGCAAACATTTTGCCTTTTCGGCGGAGTTTCTGAGGTCGGACAAGAATTGGTATGTTGCTCTAACGCCCGAGTGGTATTTCAGCCGCGGAGATGAGGCTTACTCACGCTCTCTTTTTTCTGACGAGAATATAAGTTGGCTAAAAAGGAAAGAAAACAATCAGGTTGTTAATAACCACTTCAGATTTATCGTCAGTTGGTTGCTTGGGCTCGATAACGAGGATTTATTTCAAAGCTCAGCCAGCCATCGTTCTGTTTTGTCTTTTGGGGATGTGGTCCGATTTGACAACAACCCTCTCCTGGACGACGGGCAATGGTTGCCGCCCAGCCAGAAAGACACGGAGCGGGATGAACTTTACAAAAACGTCGCCCTTTTCGAAAAACTATGAGGCTAGAACACATCAGAGAACCGCGATTGCAGTTTGCGTCTGGAGAGCATGTGTGCCCGCGACGGGGTATAGCTGCCTACGGTGTGTTTGATAGAAACGAGCAGTCCCGGCGCGAAACCATGATGATTGGCGTCGTCGGTACGCCTGCTTGCATAGAGGCTTGCGCCGCTTGGCTTGAGAAATGTGGAGCGGAAATAGCGGCTAGAGCCGATAACAACCAGCCCAATTTGTTCCCTGAGTTTTGCGGATTCAATGAGCGGTCTGGATTCGGTGCGAAGTTCGCATTTAGCGACAACCTGTCGCGGCCCATCAAAAAGACTGAAATTGAAGACCTGGTGACGCAGGGAACATGGAGAGGACGTGTTGCTGCTTCGGTAGAGCTTTATTATGAGAACATCAAGTTCTTGGCTCAGAACAGGAATGTCGATGTAATTGTATGCGTCATTCCAGAGGCTCTCTACAAGAGCATTTCAATTCAAGAGAAGCCCGCTGTCGACGAGTCTTTGGATGCGTCCGTTGATGTCACAGGCGAGCTGAATTTTCGTAGGGCGCTCAAAGCAAAGGCGATGCACTTGGGCAAGCCTTTGCAGTTGGTTCGTACATCGTCGCTCGAAAGCAGTAAGCGTGGTCAGCAGGACGATGCAACGAAAGCATGGAACTTCTGTACGGCGCTCTACTACAAGTCAGGTCCAACCATTCCTTGGAAATTGCCAGTAGACGCTGGGCGGCCCACCTCGTGTGCGGTAGGCATTGCTTTCTACAGGAGCCGCGACTATCAAAGCTTGAATACGAGTTTGGCCCAGATTTTCGATGAACTCGGTAATGGGCTAATTCTCAGAGGCACGCCAATTGAAATTGGCAAAGATGACCGTGTCCCGCATTTGTCTGCTCAGCAGGCTTACGATTTGCTAACGAATGCACTTAACGAATACCGAATTGCCCTTCGGAATTACCCGGGCCGCGTTGTCATCCATAAATCGTCAAATTTCACGCAGGCTGAGATTGATGGCCTCAGGCAGGCGGCAAAAGAACTGCGCATCGATACGATAGATTTGGTCACGATACTCGATTCGAGACTTCGCCTGCTACGTGACGGTGAGTACCCGCCCTATCGTGGAACTAAAATCGAGCTGGATGAGAAGCGTCATTTGCTTTATACAAGAGGCTCGGTTCATTACTACAAAACATATACCGGACTATATGTTCCACAGCCTATAGAACTCAGAATTGTTCGTTCAGATGAATCGCCCGCCTTCATCGCTAAGGAAGTGCTTGGCCTTACCAAAATGAACTGGAACAACACGCAGTTCGATGGCAAATATCCGGTTACGCTGGGCTGCGCACGCAAAGTTGGAGAGGTCTTGAAGTATCTGGATGACAACGAATCGCCGCAGATTCGATACGGATACTATATGTGAGCCGACGTAGGCTCCGCAACATATCCAATTGTGAAACCGATGCCCACCTACAAGCTTAGGACCACTTGAAACTGCTTTCTTTTCGCGGCTAGCAAAAACGCACGAAGCTGGCCGCCTATCTACTCGGCTGCAAGGACTCATTTGTAAGGATATCGATTCAAGCCATTGCCCCAAAAAGCGCCATCGCCACCAAAGAGGACCCGTCTCTTAGCGTTCAGAGCTTTCTTGCCCGACATACGGCAAGCCAGTAACATTCGAGGCTCTTGAACACCACTATGGTCGCACGGCATTTCCAACGGGCGCTTGATGGCGCCCTTTTCGTTTTTGACGTGCGTAAAAAATACACCAATGGCTCAGCAACAAATCATACCGGTTATTGACCTCTTCGCAGGTCCCGGGGGCCTTGGGGAAGGCTTCTCCTCCTTAGGAGGAACGGAACCCGGCACACGCCGTTTCCAACTACGGGTATCCATTGAAAAGGACACCATCGCCCATCGCACGCTCTCTCTCCGCGCGTTGTTCCGGGCTTTTCCGAAGAATCAGGTTCCAAGTGCCTACTATCGTTATGTGCGTAACGAAATTTCAAGGGAAGACCTGTTCAAAGACCCAGCCGTTCCGCCGGAGGCTGTAGCAGCATCCGCTGAGGCGAAAAAAGCCGAACTCGGAAAAACCCCGCATTCAGAAGTGGATGCCTGGATAAGCGAGGCGCTCGATGGCGCCGAGGAATGGGTGCTCATCGGAGGACCGCCTTGCCAAGCGTATTCCTTGGCAGGACGCTCCAGACGCACGAAGGAAAGCAAGGAAGAGTTCGAAAACGACGAAAAGCACTTTCTCTACAAGGAATATCTCCGAATCATCCAGGTATTCCAGCCCACGGTCTTCGTCATGGAGAATGTCAAAGGAATCCTGTCTTCAACCCATGGCGGCTCCGGAATTTTCGAACGGATTCTGAAAGACCTATCAAACCCTGGGGGCAAGCACTCCTACAGGCTGCGCTCGTTTGTAGTACCGGGAAATGCAGAGAACCTTGACCCGCATGATTTCATTATCAAGGCTGAGCACTTTGGAATCCCGCAAACCCGACACAGGGTCATCCTCTTTGGAATACGCGAAGACGTGGCGTCAGAAACCCCCATCCTCGACACCCACCCTGAGAGATTCCTCCTAACCCCCTGCCAAAAGATGTTTACAGTGGAGCAGGCTCTATCGGGCCTGCCCGCCGTACGTAGCCGCCTGTCAAAGGAGCCTGACTCCTGCGAGACATGGCTCTCTGCACTTGCCGAAGCTGCAGACACGCTCTCGTCACATTTCAAGAATGAGCATGCTCCGTTGGTCGCGACGATGAGGAACGCAGCCAAGCAAAGTGAGCGGCTTTCAGGAAGTGGCGGCAAGTACATTCCTTGGGTGGGCCCAGACAAGCTTCCGCCCAAAACACGCGAATGGTATCTAGACCGCCGGCTTGAGGGGGTCCTGCAGCATGAATCAAGAAGCCATATGCGTTCAGACCTTCACCGATATCTCTTTGCGTCAAGTTTTGCAAAGGAACACGGGTACTCACCCAAAATCAAGGACTTTCCGACCGAACTTCTGCCTGCCCACGTCAATGTATCTTCCGATTCGGTTCCCTTTGCCGACCGTTTCAAAGTCCAGATGGGCGGGCACCCATCAACAACAGTCGTCGCACACATCGCGAAAGATGGGCACTACTACATACACCACGACCCGTCACAGTGCCGTAGTCTCACGGTACGTGAGGCCGCACGCCTCCAAACATTCCCCGACAACTACTTTTTCGAGGGAAACAGGACGCAGCAATACACCCAAATTGGCAACGCCGTCCCACCCCTGCTAGCGCGAAAAATCGCCGTTATCGTGTCCGACTTTATTGGAGCGTACCGGCGCGCGAAATCTCCCCGATAGTCTCGGCGCCCTCAATCCAGTCACGCAACATCTCGGGGAGCGCACCAAGAATTCTGGAGTCTCGTGTCGCGCATTCCCAGACCGTCAGGACACGCCACCCGGTGCTTACGAGCAGTTCCCTTGCCGCTCGGTCCCTGTCAACGTTTCCGGACAGTTTCGCCCGCCAAAATTCAGGACGCGTGGCGGGAAGGCGGGCGTTTGGGCAACCAACGTGCACATGCCAGAAACAGCCGTGTACGAAGACCACCACCCTAAGCCCGGGAAGAACGATATCCGGAACACCGGGCAGGTCCCTCCTATGGAGCCGGAAACGAAACCCTGCCTTGAAAAGGGCCTGCCTGACGAGCCTTTCCGGTTTCGTATCCTTACCCCGGATGCCGGACATCATCCGGCTTCGTGTCGGAGCGTCGACAATATCGTTCAAACAACGCCTCGCCGCGCCTCGGGAACATCAAATACTGGCGCCGAGAAAGGCCGCGAGAACATGGCATCCTTGCACTCAGGTCGTTTCGCCCACTCCGAAATCATCTTTCCATTCGATGTTTGATGGAGGCGTTCGCTGACCTCTCTGGCCCAAACCTCGACCTGCTCGACAAACTGCGATGAGACACCTTGTCTGCTCCATACTCGCTCTAAATCGAAGGCAGACCCATAGGTGCGGGAAACCACAGCGACCGTGTAGGCGGCAACATTTGCGAGAAACGCTGAAACAAGAGGGCGCGCCGTTTTGTGCACGGCTTTGAATACCAGAGCCTTCGCGACCAAGTCCTTGAAGAAGGAAACATCCGGCAAGACCGTCCGGCCTTCCGCCTCGGCAGAGGCCAGTCCCGACATGAACCGGTCGAAGCACTTCTGGGTGCCGAGTCCCACCACGTCAGGCTGAGCATCCCAAGCCATGATGTATTTGGCAAGTTCCGTCTTGGTGATTTTGCGAGACGTCGGGACAGACTCCTTTAATGCACGAAGCTTCGCTGGTGTCGTGCCCTCGCGCGCGAGGAGCGTGTTGTAGCTTCCGGCGGCCCGCTCATAGAACCAGCGGCCAGCTCCATCCGGACAGTAAACGGAAAGGGAGAGACGCTCGATTTCGACGTGAAATGGTTTATTCGCCGAGAGGTCGGACTGGCGTACCGCATTTTGGGAGTTGGCAAAGCGCGAGATGTCAGAAACCAAAGCTTCCTCCTTGCCTGGGTCGTCTTCCTTCATGACGATGATTTTGGCGGGAACCCGAACCTTGGTCAGGTCGGTTTCACCGAACTTCTTCTTGGCGAAGAAGATGGAGGCAGTGGTTTGCCCCCCATTTACAATCTGCATGCCGCGGAGCCAGACGATTCCAGGGGAACCGTCAGCAGCCCGGTCGAGGCGCATCTCGTCGGCGACGAGCACAATGCCGTTGTTATAGGCCATAAAGCGCTCCGGCGCGTTCCGAAGAGTGCTTTGTATCCCGGCGTTCACTCCCTTGGCCTTCACGCTCAGGAAAGAGCGAACGTTCGCCTCAAGAAGCCGGGGACCGAACTTTTCATAGAGGAACCTCAACGCCTCGCCCGGAATGGCAGTGAGCGCGTAGTCGTAGTCGCCCGTGTCGCCGGGAACGAACACGCACGGCAGCGCGGAACCGGAAACATCCTTGAAGTCGACGACAAGTTCGTCGCGGGGTTTACCCTCGGAGCGGTGGCGGAACAACCGTTCGATGTCCATAACTTCCAGCTTGACACTCCTGCCGCCTATCTCCCTCGTCTTGAAGCTCTTTGACTTGGCCACCCGGTCGGTGAGCACGAACACCCTTATCTGCTCCAAGTCGTTGTAGATGCTCTGGATATTGAGGGCCAAGAGGTGTGCATCGTGCGACTGGTCGATTTCCTCTGCCATCTTCCCCGATGCGCAGAGTGTGAGAAAGCGAAGGCACTGCTCCACGGCAGCGGTCGTTTCCGAGTCGGGAATCGAAATCAGCTCATCGGCCCCGTCGTAGAGACTAACGAACAGGTCAAGCTGGTCGGCCTCCTCCGAAACTGCGTATCCAGTGATGCGCAATTTGGCGCGTCCGCGTCCAGACTCCCCCCGGACCTCCGCCTGATAGTGGCACACGACTGGCTCGAAGGTCATACCCACATCGGCGAGGTGCTGCATTACAACCTCGGCGAATACGAGTTCGGCGAAGAGAGAGCCCTCGCTCATCTGGGCTCGAACCTCGGACTGGGTTTCAAGAAGAAAATCCAAAAGCGTCATCAAATCACTCCAAGTGTTTGCAGTGCAACGTTCAAATCAGTCCGATGGGCGGTGGCACGGCTCAGGTCAATCTCATACAGAGCCTGCGAGACTCCCACAGGGACGTTACCGCGGACCAGCCTCGGGAATCCCTCGGTGACGGCGCAGACATCGGTCTCCTTGTTAAGGAAGCGGCGCGTGTATTTGTCAGCGTGTGATTCGGCGTACCCGGCGGCGAAGGTTCTTTCGCGGAACGCCGAAACCGCAGCCGGGTCTGAGGCAAGCCTCTCCTCTATCTCCGCAACACGCTCCGGCAGGGTAGTTCCCGACTCACTCACCGCGAAGCGAATCCCTGCAAGAAAGATGGGGGAATGGAAAGAATCGTCCAACTGCTCGAGGGACCCGATTTTCGCTGCAAAGCCAGTAGTGGAGAGCGTCGCTTTCACCTCTACGGCACCGTCGCCAAGAACGAAATCTTGAGGTGCATCGTTCGGCCCCACCCAAGACTCAAGAGCAATCTCCACGTCGACGCCAGCGTCGAGTAGCGCCGACAGGAAGGATATTTCGCCTACAAGGCCGACCTCAGCCTCCGGGCCAAGGGGGCGACTACCCTTCCCCATGAAGGCTTGCCACATCCGGACCCTGCGAAGCATGGCCTTCAGGACCCGCTCTTCCCCATCCGGCACAGCGGCATCCATCGCACCGGCCACATCGCAAACCATCTCGGTGAAAAGGTCCGCACTTCCGGACTCTCGCCGCGAAAGGGCAAGCCAAGTTTTTCCGTCGCCATTCGGGTCCGCCTTAATGATTTCGAACCCCCTCCCCTCGGGAAGATGCTCGGATGGACTGAGGTGGGCTGAGGGGAAGTGCGCCAGCAGAGCCTCCTCGTTGCCGGGGAAGCGTCTGGCAGCCACCAGACCGCAGGCTCCAGCAGGCGTCACAGGAATCCCCCGCCAACCGCCATCGCCCAGGTTTCGTCCCGAAAGCGCAGCCCACGCTGCCACGAATTCGTCAATCGGCCGGGCCATACTCGCGCTCCCATAGAAGATGGTCGACCTCGTATTTAACCGTCGTGTTCGACTTGCTGCCGGGAAAGCTGACGCCGAAGGCTGTGACCGGCGGCGTTCCCTCGGGCATCTCAGCAAACCCGGGGTCGAGCGGGTAAATCAGGAGAAGCCCTCGTTCCGGCGTCGCCGGGACGCCGGTGGCTCCGAAACCGCGAACGGTCCGGATGGCCGGCCCACTGGGGATTTTCGGCGGCTCTGGCCTGTCGGATTCGGACTGTCGGGCGGGGTCCTTGGTCCAGGCCGCGACCGTGACGTTCATGGCCGCCGTCCACGCGGCCTCGTCAAGGTCGATTGCCTCATCCCGCGGCGACAGCAGCCGGCCGATGGAATAGTGTCCGCTGCCCTCCTTGGGCTTGCGGCGAATCATCTTGTCTACAAGATAGCGGCCACAGAACTCGTGGGGCGCTCCCTCGCCGCCGCCCATGAGTACGACCGTCCAGGAGGTCAGTTCGCCGTTCAACGCCATGGCCCGCACAAAATCGTTCAGGAGCGCGCTGTTGACCTTCCGGGCGGCTGGGTGAGTGAGGTATGAGGAGAAGAAGTCGGCAACGAGGTCGGACGACACGTCGTTCCAGAGGAACCCCTTCCACTCCTGCGTCGAGGCACCGCGCATGCGGACAATGGAACCGGCCTCAGCGGGAGCTCCCGCCGCGTTGAGCAGCCGCTCGGCGGCGGCCAGGTTTCTGGCCAAAATCTCCGGGTCGCGGTGGAAGGCCACGGTTTCCAGGACGTCCCCGCTGAACGAGAGTTGCAGGCTCTTCGCCGAGCGCATCTTCAACGGGGAGGTCACCATGAGAACCGGATGGGACTGAACCTTCATGCCGTAATTCTCGGGCGTAGCACCGACGGCGGCCATTGTGTCGAATTCCTGCCTCAACTCCTCGGCCGCGTCCGCGATGTGCCCAAACCACTCGACGAGGTCCTCGCTCGTGTAGAGCCTGCACAGGTCGATGTAGCCCGGACGGTATCCGAACCAGCGCCCCATCTGCATCAATGTGTCGTACATCTTCGACGTACGAACGAAGTAGCTGACGCAAAGCCCCTCCAGGGTCAGGCCCCGGGCAAGCTTGTCGCCGCCGATGGCAATCACCTTCAAGCCGGTCCCCTCGTTCTCGGAGTAGTCCAAGGCGTCCTTCGCCGTCCCGTTGATGGCTCTGACATCAATGTCCCGGAGCGTCTCAGGAAGTACAGCCACGACGTCCTCCCAGACCGGCAGAGCCCAGTCCGACTCCGCCCCGGGAAGGGCCCGGGCCAGGGTATCCGAGGTTGAAACCAAATCCCCTTCCCAAAGGCCGCGCCACTCGTCGAGAAGCTCGTCGCGGTCGAACCCGCGCTCCACCCTCTGTCGGAAGCGCTTGACCAAGTCTTCCACCTGCCTGCGGACGTCCTCCTGGACGGAGTTGTATCGCGTGACGTGTACCAGCATTGAGGAGTGCTGCCTTCCCTGCCCCCTCAGCGTCCGTGCAGCGCACGCAAGGACGAAGGCTCCGACGGCCTCCCGAAGCGATGGCGGAACCGCGTCTTTCCCCTGATACAGGGGGACGTGTTCGGGTCTGTGCTTCGCGGGCATCCAACCCTCCTTGCCTGTGGAGTCGACGTGGTCGCTCACAACACGAACCAGGGGAAGGCCGCCCGAGCGCCCATCCTGAGAGCGCAAGCCAAAAACCCTGGCGGGGCCCACGTAGTTGGACGGCGCGGCCAAGTTGACGATAAAGGACTGAGGGAACAGGTCCGGCCCCTCCTCGCTCGTCACGCCACGCCTGTGGATGAAGATGTTCGCAAATGGGGTGGCCGTGTATCCGACATAGGCCTTCTTGGCGAACGAGTGAAGGATTTTCCGGATGCGGCTGTTAATGGCCTTGGGCTGGTGCTCGTCGTCTGGCGTTCCGTCAGGATTGAATAGCTGCTCGCCGGTATCTACGGACGCGTGGTCAGCCTCGTCGTCGATGAGGAGAAGCGGCAAGTTGCTGACCAGCGGGCGGCCATCTACGTCTTTGGCGTCGGCCACATGGTTGCGAATCCACTTGAGCAGCCGCTCAAGGACGGTCTTGTTCTTCTTTACCACGAAGAGCCAAGGCCGCTGCTCCGGTGAAATCGCGTAGTGCTGCGCGACCTTGGTGTTGAAGTCTCCGTTGTTGGAGCGATTGGTCGCGCAGTTGGGCCTGATTTCGGTGTCGCTGTCGAACTCGCCCACCCCGATGGCCCTCACAGAGTCGCCCTTCGCGGATGTCTCGTATCCGAGAAAGCCCTCTTCGAGGCGAATCTGCGTCTGCGAGCGGAGGTTGTTGTGCAACCCCGCCAGGACGATAATGATTTTGTAGCCTGCGTCTGCGGCTTTACAGACGAGTCCAGTGTAGTTTCCCGTCTTGCCCGACTGGACGTGCCCGACGACGAGGCCCCGCCGGTCCCACCTCCCCTCGCGCGCGGGGTCCTCGAGGAGCCCGAGAACGTGGTCGGTAGACTCGTCCAAAGCGTCGACGGCCTTAACGGACATCCTGCTTTCGAGCATGGACTGATAGCGCTGCCAATAATGCCAGTCTTTCCTGCGGGCAGCGGTAAGCCATGCCTTGTGCCCCTCGCCGTCCGCGAGGGTCGAGTCCTTCCCTATCCAAAGGCTGAAACGACGTATGAGTTCTGCGACTGCCGCCGTCTTGTCGACGTCGGCACCGCGGGCGACGACCATAACCGCCACCTCGACCTGTTCCGATATGAGCGCCGGTGTGACCGTGCCGTTTTCCCGGTCGGCCTGAAGCAGGGTCTGGGCTACGCTCAGGACCCGCTGAAAAATCTTGCCTTCGTCATCCGTCATTTATTGCTCCCTCGTGCAGCCACGTCCCATCCCGGAAGGGAGGCAACGAGCGCCGTATAGTTCTGGAACGGGTCCGTCGTCGACAGGGTGCGGACAGCAGACTCTGGGCTCATGCCGCGCCTGCCGGTCATGTCGCGGTAGAGCGTGAGCAGCACTTTCTGCACGCCCTCAGTGGCCTCGGGCGACTCGCCGGAAAAACCCGTCCTCGGCGTATCCCGGTTCTCGGCCGTGTCCAGCCAGATGCGCTGAACGGGTACTGTTTCCTCGATGACGCGGAGCATCGCCTTCACAAGAGCCGACCGTTCGCCGGCTGCCTCAAGTACTGCTGCGACTGCGGGATGCGCCTCGTCGATTCGGTAGCGGACGCCGTCCCTGAGCCGCTCAACACGCCATGCCTGCTCAACCGAGACGCCACCAGGTCCTGGGGCGGGTACGCCGCGAAAAGCAAAAACCCTCCTGGCCCTTTCCCTCGTATCCTCGGCCAGTCGTGTCAGCCAAGCCCTGACTTGCACCGGCGGTCTGGCGGTGGATTTTTTGACGTCGATTTTCCAGTCAGCATCGGCGGTGTTGGGTATGTCGAGGCGAATGCGAGCGAGACGGTGCGACTCCTCCCGGTTCCACGCTCTGCCTTGGCCGAGACCTAGCCATCCACCCGCCAGGAGCAAGCGGCGGTTACGGTAGACGTAGAAGCCCTGTTGCGAGGTCCAGCCCTCGGGGCCAGCGGCCAGCTTGAACTCGTCTTCGGTGAGACGGTCCTTGTGCGGAAGCACATGGCACTGGACCGCAATGACCCCTTTCGGAGTAGCCGCACTGGCGACCGGCGAGTGCCAAGGCTTCGCGGGGTGCCCAATCATGAATGGGTTCCATGGTCGGACCGGCTTTCCATTCAGGTATAACTTAAGGGCCGGTCCTGGCCCTTCCAAGAGGCGGTGAAAAACCATGCCCAAGCGCAACTCAACGTCATCTGAGAGGTCGCCGAAGTGGCTAACGTCGGACCCCGGGGTCACGATTCGGTCAATATTCTCCCAGAGCACAAGGGTTCCGGAACGCAGGGCGAAAAGCGGTTCAAGAAAACCCGCGGAACCCTCCGCCGGCCCCTCAAACATATTCCAGTCGCTGTCCAATGACGCCAACGCATCCAAGTCCCAGCGCAGGCAGGAGATAGTCCCGCCTTCGCTCCTGGAGGCCACGGTTAGTCGACGGCACTGCGAAAAGGAAGCTGTCTTGAGCCCCATTCCGAAGCGCCCCAAGTCATCTGCCGCCCTCTCGTCCAGTGGACTTTTTGCACCGAGCGTCATTGCGACTTCGAGCTGGTGGTCGCTCATTCCCTTTCCATTGTCGAGAACCGAGACCCTGCTGGCCGTCCCTTCCCAGTCGAACGAGACTCTGACCTCCGACGCTCCGGCGGAAATGCTGTTATCTATTACGTCGGCCAAGGCCGATGCCGTCGAGTAGCCAAGGCCGCGAAGTGCTTCCAGCATTGCACCTGCCCTAGGCGGCGCATAGCGAGTCTTGCCGGTCATTCGGTGCGAATCCTGTCAAAGTCCGGCGCGAAGCCTGGGGTCTGCATGGTCATCACGCTCGCTCATCCAGTTCTGAAAGGGCCGCTTCCACATCTCCATCGACTGCACTCCGGGCGAACTTCCCCTCTTTGGCCCTGCACATCTCACTCATGTATGCAGCAAGGATTTCCTTGCGCTTCGAATGCGAGAGCTTACGCAAGGCGTTGACTTCAATCTGGCGGATTCGCTCACGCGTCACGCCGAACCTCTGCCCGACTTCCTCAAGAGTCATGGGGTCCTCGTCGCCAAGACCGAAACGCAGCGTGATTACTTCGCCCTCCCGCTCTTTCAGTTCTCCAATCATGCTCAAAAGCCTCGCGCGCAGCGACGTCGCCTCCGTACGCAGGTATGGGTCATCAGATGATGGCCCGAGTAAGCCCTCGCCGAGTGCTGCCCCTGTCTCGGGATTCAACTCATCAAGCGAAGCGGTGCTTTCCGACAACTCAACTATCCTTCGAGCCTTCCATAACGGGAGGTCCAACCGTCGGGCTGTTTCCTCCAGCTTCTCCGGCCGGCCCAAAAGTGCCTCGTAGGCTTCCCGCTCCCGCGCCACACGTCGAACGGTGTCGTGCATGTGGACGGGTATCCTGATGGTTCTCGACTTATCTGCGATGGCCCTTGATACTTGTTGGCGAATCCACCAGGTGGCGTATGTCGAGAAGCGAAACCCCTTACGCCAGTCGTATCGCTCAACGGCCTTCATCAGTCCGATATTCGCCTCTTGAACCAAATCCTCCAATGGTTCGCCTGAGCGTATGTACTTTTTCGCAATTGAAAAGGCCAGACGGAGGTTGGATAGAATCATCCTCTCGCGTGCGGCAAGCTGCCGCTTCATTGCTGCGACAAAATCTGACCCGCCTCCATGGCCACTGGCTGCCTTGGTCAACTCAAGGAGAAATCCTCGCGAGAGATTGGCTCCGGCCAGCGCAACCCGGAGACGCCCTTTTTCCCCAATAGAAGCCTCGACCTCACCGACAGCAGCAACAAACGCCAAGGCGTCTTGGTCAAGTTCAACCGCATCGCCCTCAAAATCGAACTCAGAAGCATGGGTGACCTGATTGCCGTCGCTTGAAGGCTCGGGACCGGAACTGAACGATTCGACGTCGGCTTCTCCGCAGGTTACCTGCCTTGCTGCCTCAATGACGAAGGCGACACCCGCCGGCCATGCTGCCAAGGCATCCAGCGCGGCCTCACCCGCTTCATCCATTACTCTAGCGAGTGCAAGCTCCTCTTCAGCCTCAAGCAGTCCGACCTTGGAGCTACGTAGATAGAGCCGTAGCGACTCGTTTCTACCAGAGGCAAGTTCCTCAATGTAAGCCATGGCCTCGGAGAGTACGGGTTCCTCATCGAAGGTCTCACCCGACTCATTCGGTGCGCCGTCACTCTCATCCCTATCGTCAATCGAAGCACCAAGGTCTCCCACGACGAAAGAAAGAAGTCGCTCGGCTTCTTCGTTTCGCGAACCATCCGCCTGTCGGCAAACCTCGACAACAACGGATTCCGGAACGGAGCCCTCGCGGAGCGCTCGAAGGAGCAGGCGCCGGACTCCTGCTCCCTCTTCGTCACTCCTGAGAAGTGGTAACGCGCGGTCTGGCAGGAAGAGCTCAATGTTGCCCCAGTCCTCGTCTGAATCGACTGCCTTATGCCGGCCTAAAGCCACATGAACAGCCCGAACCTCCTCCGCGACAGCGGCGTTACCTTCAGGGGCAACGCCCTCCTCCTCGGGCTCCCATCCGCCAAGACAGAATTGGTTCTCTGGCGCCTCAGAGCAACTCAACTCAGATATGCCCTCTGGCCCGGCCTCAGGTTCCGCATTGGGTTTGGCTTCTTCAGCCAGCTGCGCCGATTCGATAGACTCGTGTGCAGCAGAATGCTCACAGGCCGTTTCCAAAGTGGAGGAAGGGTCGCTCATGTGGCTCTTCCCCTCACCACCCTCGTCTACTGCTACCGTCTCCTCGTCACGACAAACGGCTTCAAAGTCGTTTTGCGAGACGCCGGCGCCATCGAAACCTGGACTGTTTTCTCCGAAGGAAGAAAAAAGCCCGTATCCGACTGCAGCAGCAGGGTATTTCGTATGAATAGGCGCAAGGAAGGCGCGAATGAGGTCCGCACACTCGCCGGCACCGGAGCGCTCCGCGTATCCGATTGCATCAAGTCCGGACAGGTCGGTAAGCAGGGGGTCCGCTCCAGCAGACAAGAGCAGAGCCACGATGCCCGTCTTCCTTCGTCCTGCAGCGAGCATAAGAGGAGTCGCCCCACCACCATCCCTCGCGTCTAGGTTGTCCCCTCTCCGAATGTGAAGGCGGACGGCGGTCTCGACCCCTGCAAGGACAGCCAAGCGCAGGAGCGGATTCATTGATTTCACCGGCCTATCCACGGGGATTGTCTTTATTGCCAGGAGGACGGTAACCGGGGGCTATGGCAGCACTCTCAACGCCGTATAGCGCCAAGGAATCCCGAAGCCACAGTGTGTATTCTGGCCCACGCATACGGTGGTCCGTGGAGCAGTCGACGTTCCACCTCCTCAATACATAACCTGCCAATGCAGCACGTACCCGAATAAAAAGAACTCCGTCCACCATGGGGTAGTCGAAAGTGGCCAACTCTGGACACTCCGAATCGGGGTGCGCAACCAGCTCGAGCTCGACCATCCGGGTCCATTGCGCATCGTCATCAGGCATCTCTCCCGTTCCGGGCAAATCTCCATCCACTACCTCGGCGGCAAGTATCCGGGTAATGACGAAGTCCCGAAAGGAAGAAGTTCTCCTGTCGAAGGCCCGGACGTGCCAGCGAAGCCCGTTGTCCACCAGCGCGAAGGGGATAATTTCACGCGTTGACTTCCCTCCTGAGGCGGAAAAATAGACAACGCGAAGAACGACTTTCGAGGCGATAGCCCTAGTCACACGAGCCAACGTTTCAGTCGCTGGTCTGTTGATAGGTGTTGGAAACTCACAGGGGACCATTGGTCCTTCCACCCCACCAATGCCGTCACCAAAACCGAGAGACAGTGACGACAAGACACGGTGAATGGGATGTTCGAACACAGGGACGAACGAATCCCTGATGCGATACGTTTTGGTTCTGCCATCGAAGGCAATATTGCCTGGGGCGGCCTCACGGTACTTGGCCAAGTCGCGCGTAGCACCGGCGGGAGCAACACCGAAGCGAAGGCAGATGTCTGCCCTGGAAACCTCGCCGAGGAACCAGAGACGAAAATCTATGTGCGCAAGCCTCTCCCTCTGGGCTTGCCCGAGTTTTTTCGGAAACCCGATTGCCGCCACGGCGGTCCTTTTTTTCTCGCTTCGACGTCAGACGATTTTACAGATAGCCCCGAATTTTGTATATGACATCTACTCATTTTGACGACGTGTCTCCCCCTGTACAACTGCAGCGGCAACAGTAGTAGCCCAAGTCGACGACCAAAGAAAGCCAAACTCGCTACACAGACGCACAAGAGGCTTTTCGAAAGGCGCAGACTGGCCGCTCCCAGTTGTGCGCACCCGAGTCGTCAGCATCTTCCGCGACATCCACAAGCTAGAAGCTTGTGCCAACAAACGACAACAAACGACGCATGACCTCGACGGACCAGCGCAATTGCCATACACGCTCTGATAGTGAGCATCGTTGGATAAACCCCCGTTCGCTATACGTTTTGTCACCGCGAAGAATGCGTGACACAAGCCGCGTGGCAACTACCACCAAGGGCAATAACACGGCATCAATTCTGTAGTTCAAAAACCAATGCCGTGACCCTCCCTCGCTCCGCACCAATTGTTAATCAAAGGCTTAGAGAGAGGTTCCCGTGTATTGCCAACAAAATCCCCGTGACGACAATAATTCAGCAGGAGTTTACTTATGAATCTGAACAATGCCGAACTGGCATGCGTAATTCAAATCACACATCAGGCGCCGAAAGCTACCAAGCGCGTGAATCCCACTTATGCAGAAATGCGTCAGCTTGCCACCACGCTGTGGACAGAAGAGGGAACGCCGCAGTACATCATCAGCAACCTCAAGACGGCACTGAACGCGTGGATGCGCTATATCAATGTCGCTGACAATTCGCTCGTTGGCCCCGAGTTTCGAGAGGACTTCGAGGAATCCCTGTACCAGTTTTCAACGCACGAAATCGAAAAGGGCCGAGGCAAAAGAACGGCTAAAGACCGTTCAGAGTTCATCATCCGGTGGAAGAAAATCTACGACGAAAACAGCATGCTCGACTTGCTGCCATCCTCGTTTTCAGAAGCCTTGGCTGAACTGTTGCGCAGAGCGAATTTCGACGCCTACGAACTGTCTCGTCGCAGCGGCATTCACATCGACACGATTAAAAACTGGCTCGCTGACAAATACGTTCCGAGAGTTGATGCTGTACCTCGACTGTCAAAAATCGAGACCGCCCTGGCCGTCCCGCACGGGACGCTTATCCGAAAAATTGGTCACATCCGTCACCAGTGGCTCGCTGCGAAAAGCAAGCAGGACCCAACACTTCGAACGCAGACTCCTTACCAGAAACGAATGTCCCAAAAACATAAGGAGAAACACTACTACTCGCATCCGCCAACACCTCGCCTACAGGAACAATGGACAGAACTGATACGCTTCAAATCTGACACCTTCCGGGAAGGTGCGATTCCGCGGAACACATGGCGGCTAAAGAGGGCTGACAAAGTTGCCCGAAAATACGACTGGTCCGCGAAATTCGAGAACATGATATGTCCGACCGCGAACATGCAATGGAATATGCTAAGTCTATTCTTGGGCTGGCTGTCTCAACCGTCGCACGTCGGCAAGGGAATCCAAAGAGAGGCATCGGATACGCTGGCCTGGCTTATTCGCGATGACGTATTTGTTCAATACTTGAACTGGCAAATTCGACGTTCGGACAACATCATTCACAACGGAATCATGACAGCCCTTCAGAATGCTGCCTCCATGCTCCGCCCCAAAACAGGATTCATCTATAACAATCCCTGGCTTGGTCACACGCTTGCCGACGAGCACCTGCCGAAAAACCTCAGGAATCTTCCAGCAGACGAGTTCGAGCAGGCATGGCAATCGGAATGCGAACGCGTCAGACGTGTCTATATTGCTCGAATCAAGGCAAACACGAACTCGCGGCAATTCAAGAAGTCTCGCGACCCGCGCGCTCCCATATTGAACATTCTCCAGCAAGAACGTCCATCCGAAGCACTCATGCTCCTCGTTCGAGAGATGGAGAGCAACCCACCGCCGAAAAACAACCGACAGGTCTATCCCGCCTACCTCCGCGACAGGGTACTTCTCAAGATTATGATTACCAATCCCCTTCGGGTCGGGATGTTTCCAATCATCAAGTATTACCCGAACAATACGGGGAATATCTATCAAACAAACGCTGGGGCCTGGCGCCTTCGATTTGAAGCTGAAGATTTTAAGAACACAAAGGGAGCCGCCAAGGAAGACTATGACGTCGCCATTCCCCAATTCATATGGGAGGATATCGAGCATTACCTAGCGGAAGGACGGCCGTACCTCAAGCACGCGGACAAACCCTACTTTTTTCAGGGCTCTTCGACCAATCGGGAATCGACACACGACCGCTTCGGCATTCAACTTCATGATAGGGACGGCATGTGGACAGCCGAAAGCGTCTCCGTCCGCATCGCAGAATGCGTCATTCTCTACATGCCGGGCCAAACTCCGTTCCGCGGCCACGCGATTAGGCACATCATCGCAACCGACTACCTGAAACGCAATCCTGGTGACTACATTACAGTGGCAAAACTTCTTCACGACGAACTATCAACGGTGTTGCGGGAGTATGCCCATCTGCAAGTCGACGATAGTCTGAAACGGTTGCACGGTTATGTTGAAGGGTTTTTCCAGAGCCACTAACTGGAGAGTTTTCGAATCAAAGATGATGCAATCCTTGGCCGGGGAAATACCTCGGCCATCGCCTCAATGCACAGTCGCGTTCTGCTCCCGAGGAAACTCATGCCGAACGAAATTCACGCACTCCACCTCGTACCATGAGACTACTGCTTTGCAGTATTCCTCACCCAGGACCGCAGTGGCTTTGGTCGATTCATAAAAACTCGCACGTGACTGGTCTAGCTCCGAACTTGTTGAAGATATGAATCCGTGGATGGCGCTATTCCTAGCCTTACGCCATTTATTCAGCTCCCCCAGCAGCTCCCGCGGCCAGTTATAAGCTGAATCCTGTTTAGTCGAGATTTCCTTCAACAAGGTGTGAAACGACGGATTGGAGAGCGAGGTTCCAGTCCCATCCAGAAAATTAAACAAGCAATTACTAATCAGGCATTCCTCAAGTGCAATGGCCTCAAGATAGTAGCCATCGTGCAACGCTTTTGAGATTTGACCCATTGCCGCTTGGTACGAGTCATGGCGCGTCTTCAGCTGGCTAATCGCTTCATCAAAGTCAATATTCTTCGCACGGGCCACGTGAAGTGCTTCAAACACTGAGTAACCTGACTTTCCGATATTCTCCCTATCGAACTCTTTTTGGAAGGACATAAACGCATTGTGGTAGCCGTTGATGAACGTATGAACAGCGACCCAGTCTTCCTTAGCCCAAGCGAAATACTTGCCCGGCTCTTCAAGCTCAGGAATCCCCATCAGAGAATGACCAATCTCGTAAATCCATTCGTGCGAAACCATCACCAGCGCCGCTAGGTGGATACATGTCATCCGTTTTTCCGGGTAGACGTAGGTCAGCTCCGGTCGCCAGTCCGCGATATTCTGAAATTGGATTTTCTTCTTTGCTTCCTCGTCGCCCAGCCGCTCTCGAATGATGTCGATTAGGAGCATGTACACATCCCGTGGCTGTGGCGACAACTCGAGAATGCCATCGAATCCGAAGCAGTGCGACAGGTACACGCAGAACGGCTCCAGGACAAGCCGCCCATCCTGCCGGATGTACTGGTAGTTGAGAATTTCATCAAAAAAAGCTTGTCGCCCCTGAAGTTCTTTACTGTCCATTCTTTATTGAGTGGTTCGAAAATGTGATTAGTGAAGACGCCAGCTCTAGCCATACTAACGAGCATGCCAAACAAGACCGTAGCCCATCTGCTCGCACATGAAGCCGTTACTGCTTACACTGCACGGCACCCGCCCGCTGCCCTTTAGCGGTACATGCAGACATCGTCGCGGTCTGGCAGGCGCGGAACAGACGCAAAACAGCCTTCTTTTTAGCACCATCCGCCGCTTGAATAGCTGTTGTGCGCAAAACTCCGTCTCCTGGCGGTTATGGCAAGCCCCCCGCAGAAGGAGCTTGCCTCAAAAACAAGGTTATTTCTTGGCCGGCGGGTTGTTGGAGTCGACATCGATATGGGTTGCCATGATGCTTTCCTTTCACAAAGTCAGTTGAAGTTCGGCGTCCACTTGGACGTACACTAGGGTCTCATCAGCCTTTCGGCTGGCGGTACCGCGCCATGGAAAACCTTCTCGTTGCCTCGGACACATCCATTCAGAGCTTCTCCGACATGACCATCGGGGAACAACTCATCAAGCCATTCCAGGCGGTTGAAATCCAGCGCAGGCTCGGCCCTTACGGTCGAATGCTCGACCTTGAACCGGCGATTCCCAAGGCGCCAAGCCCGGAGTTCCTTGTTCGGCTGCTGACAGGCCATGCCAGCCACCAGGCGTATGTTCGGCATAGCGCCGGAAGCCATTACAAGAATTTGGAGAACCTGATTCGGCGCAAACACAAAGTTAGCCCAACGACGAAACTCGTGTTAGCTAATTGTCTGGGTCTCCCGGTGGAGGACCTTGAAAATCTCTGTGGCAGCGCACCGGAAGGTCCGCTGATACCTGGAATCCTCGCGATATTCCAGGCTGTTGAGGGCCTTCCAACGCGTGTCACATCTTGGCTCCTATATAGGGAGGTTCCCTGTTCTTGTTGCGGCAAGAACCTTTTGGATGACGCCAACGCCTGGTGGTCGGAACATGCACCGGGGATGAGGGCAGCTGAATACCAGCTCGCTGAGCGCCTGCTAAGCGCGCTCCTCGGCGCTGGACTAATTGAACAGTTCGTTGCATCGCTCCAGAAGCGAGAAGAGCGGTCCCTTGACCGCTTAGGTGCTTTGGCGAACCCGTCGCGCCATCCGATTGGCAACTGGCTCAATGAAGCTCAAGCGGCCATGTCTTGCGGTTCGTTGGCAGAGCTTGCAGCCGCGATGCAACTGCGGGGGGACGCAGGAATCACGTTCTCTCATGGTCGGCTAAAAAAATGGTCTGCCGGCCAGGATGTGATGCCGCTGGAAGCAGGAGAGGCGATTGCTGAGTCCTGTGGCCAGGCCCAGGGTGGACTGCTGCGATTTCTGGCTGCGCGTACGATTGCGGTGGTAACTGACTTTGTCGCTGCCTCGTTGCCCATAGCCACCAACGTGGTTGGTCGAAAAGGCGCTCAGGAAATTGTCCACTCCCGTCTTGAACAACTGAGAGGTAATCATCAGATTGCAATCGCAGCAGCTGCGGGAAGGTTACCTCAGCACTCCATGTCCCGAAGACCGATAGTGGCGACTTCGAACTGACAGACTCCGTTGAGCAAATGGGACGACCGAGGACAGCTCAAGCAAAAAGAACGGCGGGGCATCGTGCGGCGGCGTCCCGCCAAGTGGTGTAAGAACGTGAGGGTTTGAGGTGTTTGCCGTGGAGGCCCTGCAGGGCCTCCACGGCGGGCGCGATCGGTGGGTCATCGGAGAACTTCGGTAAGGTGGGAGTT
>Ga0302250_1000795_pt1 | contig 27457 bp, 28 predicted proteins | sample AAG_RA_Asp_MG_FD_193536 | JGI IMG/M metagenome (GOLD analysis project Ga0302250, IMG submission 193536) | Enriched activated sludge microbial communities from anaerobic digester in WTTP, New Holstein, Wisconsin, United States - AAG_RA_Asp | ecosystem: Engineered > Bioreactor > Anaerobic >... | reverse complement strand
ACGGCAAAATCTTCCCGAAGACCCGTTCTGCTGCCGATGTCCTTTCCCTGCTGCTCGGCGAATGCAGGACGCGGGGTGTTGAGGTCCGGTGCGGGGAGCCGGTGCATTCGGTGGCGAAGACCGCAGGCGGTTTTCTCATTACCACCGGAACCGGGGCATACCCTGCACGTTCCGTTGTCATCACAGCCGGCGGGGCCTCGTACCCGAAGACCGGGTCCACGGGCGACGGCGCACGGATTGCGGCAGCGCTCGGCCAGCCGGTGACGGACCTTTCCCCGGCACTCACGCCGGTCTCGGTGCAGGACTACCCGTTCGCTGCTCTTGCCGGCATCCCGTTTGAAGACATCCCCTTCTCGCTCTGGCATGGCGGGAAGAAAACCGGTTCGTTCTCTGGCGACATCCTCTTCACGCATACGGGGCTCTCCGGCCCCGGCATCCTCGATGCATCGCGGTACTTTACGGCCGGGGACATGCTCCGGGTATCGTTTGCCGAGAAGATTCCCCGCGATGCCTTTGAGCGGGACCTGGCCGGGCTCCTCCTCTCGCAGGGGACGCGCCTTGTCCGGACCGCGATGGCCGGCCTTCACCTGCCCGACCGGCTGCTCCGGAAGATCCTGGAACTGTCGGGCGTCCCGGACGATCTCACCTGCGCCCACCTTACTACTGCGCAGAGAAAGGAAATCGTCACCCGGTGCACGGAGTTCCCGTTTGTCGTCGACCGGCTCGGGGACTTCTCCATTGCCATGGCAACCCGGGGCGGCATTGCACTGGAGCACGTGAACCAGAAGACCATGGAATCGAAGATCGTCCCCGGTCTCTTCTTTGCCGGCGAAGTGCTCGACATCGACGGCGACACCGGGGGCTACAACCTCCAGGCCGCGTTCTCGACCGGATATGCTGCTGCGATGGCGCTCCGGAAACGGCGGGACACACCGTCCTGAACGCGGTTCATACTCGTAACCGGTCGTTGGCCGGAATGAACCGCCATCTTAAAATCCCGGACAGCGTACCGGGTACCAATGGAGCAAGAGATCAAAAAGAAATGGGGCATCATGTTCAAGGCGATCCTCATGATGATCGCCCTCCTCATCGTCCGGACAGCAGTCGATCTTGCCGGGCTGGACGTGATCCCGATCACGCCCGTTGTGGGTGCGTTTATCACGGGCGCCATTTTCACGATTGCGATCATCTTTACCGGTACCTTCACCGACTTCAAGGAGAGCGAGAAGGTCGGAAGCGAACTTGCCACCTCGCTCAAGGCCCTGTACAACGACAGCCGCGTACTCCCGGTCACGGACGAGTCCATGACAAAGACATTCCGGGCGCATTTGCGGGGGGTTCACCGGACAATCCGGGACAGCCTGCTCGAAAACCGGTTCAGCATAGAAGAGGTCAACCGGGCCATGGATCTCCTGAACAACGATGTCCGGGCGCTTGCCTATGCAAACGTCGCCCCGCCGCTGATTGCCAAACTCCGGAACGAGATGGGCGCTATCGACCGCATCTGCAACCGGATCGAAGTGATCATCCGGACGGACTTCATCCCGGCAGCCTATGCGCTCGCCGAGATCGCCACCGGCGGTGTTATCCTCCTCCTGCTCTTCATCAAGATGGACGGGCTTGCCGAAGGCGCGATCATCTTTGCGGTCATCACGATGATGCTCATCGGGCTTCTCCTTCTCATCCACGACATGGACAATCCGTTCGAGTTCGGACCCGACGCGTTCGCTGACGTGGACCTCGAATCGCTGGTCATGCTGGAGAAGTATTTCGACGAGCAGGATGCGGCGATAGAGAAGAGAGGGACAGGAAAGGCGTGAGCACGGATCTGCATCACTTTTTTTAGCCTATTCTCTTTTTTCCAACCACACGGCCTACGGTGATAATGAAGAAAAAATAATGAAGAAAACCTTATTCTGATGATCGTCCCCCCCTTGCGGCAACCATCCCCGGGGGGTATGGGGGCATCAGCCCCCATCTCTTCGTTTGATGATTTCTACTAAGAAAAACGCATTCAATATCAGAAGAAACGGTCACTCCCCGCCCTTCTTCACGCCGCCCGGCCCAATCGTTATCCCGGCCTTCTTGATGAGGTAGTATCCGGCAGTGAGACCGACAATGATAACACCGATGCTCATCATCTCAAAACCGTACTCAAAACCGTTCATGTTCGAGGGGTCCATCAGGATGACCTTCCGCGCCACGGCAATAACGGCCAGCAGGATCACAATCTCGACATGGATGGTGTTCTCGCGGAAGTACGCCTTGATGGTGTCGAGGAGTTCTACACCGATCAGGACAAGCAGGAAGGCGCCAAGGACATTGATCATCTCGTACGACTCCATCAGGATGGGGCTGGTTGTGAGGAGCGCACCAAAAAGGAGCATGGCAAGGTCAATCATGGCAGTGATAAGGACGATGACCAGCATCACCATCAGGGCCGCGTAGATACCCTTCTCAATCTTTTCTATGGTAGTGATAATTTCCATGATTGGTCAGTCCCCCCAGGGAACGAGGTCCGGCTCTGCCGGGTCGTACAGGTTTACGACATCGCCAATGACAATCACCGCCGGGGGTTTGACGCCCGCTTTCTGTGCCTCACCCGCGATCGTTTCAAGGGTGCCGGTCGTGACACGGCGGTCCTTCCGCAAGCCGCGTTCGATGATGGCAACCGGTGTTGCCGCCGCTTTCCCGTTCTTCACCAGCACTGCCGCAATCTTTGCAAGGTTCGCGACACCCATAAGGATAACGATCGTGCCCCGGCTCTTTGCCAGCAGCTCCCAGTCGAGCGCCGGTTCCGCCTTGGTCGGGTCCTCGTTGCCGGTCAGGATCGTGACCTGGCTTGCATACTTCCGGTGCGTGAGCGGGATTCCGACCGATGCAGGGACAGCAAGGGCACTTGTAATCCCCGGCACCATCTCGACCTCGATCCCCGCGGCACGGACGGTCTCGAGCTCTTCGCCGCCCCGCCCAAAGAGGAAGGGGTCGCCGCCCTTGAGCCGGACAACGCGTTTCCCTTTCTGCGCCCGGTCCACCATCAGCGCCTCGATCTCGTCCTGTTCAAGGTTGTGCTTCCCGCCGAACTTGCCGCAGTCGATCTTCTCTGCACCGGCCGGGAGGGTCGAGAGGATCTCCTCTCCCGGCAGCTGGTCAAAGAGCACGACCTCGGCCCTGTCAATCACGTCGCGGCCCCGCTGCGTGAGAAGTCCTTCTGCACCCGGTCCCGATCCTACGAGGTAAACTTTTCCTTTCATCCGGTAATCCCCAGTCGTTTGTACGCTTCGTCTATCAGGTCCTGGGCCTTTGCCTTCAGCTTCGCGCCCTCTTCCCGTGCCTGGGCGATGTCCTTTACATCAACCTCGACCCGCTCGGCCCGGCCCCCGTCCAGCGAGAGCACCTCGGCGATGAGGTGCCCGCCGCGGGAGAAGATTCCCAGCGGCGTGAAGCAGCCGCCGCCGAGCTGTTCCATTACGGCCCGCTCGATGGCAATGTCGGTGCGGGTCTCCGGGTGGTCGAGAGCCGAGAGCACTTCCATGAGCGAGGGGTCAGCCCTGCTCACGACAGCGACCGTCCCCTGGTTGGGGGACGGGACGAACTTTTCCGGAGGGAGCCGCTGGCCGTCGATCTTAATGCCGAGCCGCTGGAGGCCTGCCTCGGCGAGCATGATGCCGTCGTACTCGCCGGCTGCCATCTTCCGGATCCGGGTATCCACGTTCCCGCGGAGATCCCGGATCGTGATCCCTGGATCGTGCCGGAGGAGCTGTGCTTTCCGGCGCGTGCTCGATGTGCCGATGACCCGCACGTGGGCAAATTCGCCCTTGTGGGCAAGGTAATCCGCCGGCGAGTCGCGCTTCAGGATGGCGGCGGTAACAAGGCCGCTCGGGCGGATGGCCGGGATATCCTTCATGCTGTGGACGGCGCAGTCGATGGTTCCCGCGAGGATCGCGTCGTCCAGTGCCCGGACAAAGACACCCTGCCCGCCGATCTCGTGGAGCGGGACATGGGTCGTAGTGTCGCCCTGCGTGTTAATGATAACCTTCTCGGATTCGATCCCAAGATCGCTGAGTTTCTGTATGACTGTCTCCGCCTGGACAAGGGCGAGCTTGCTGCCCCGGGTCCCTATCCTTATCGGCATTTCCGGTACGCCTGTGCCAGTGCGGCGAGATCGTGATCGGTATGCGCTTCGGAGAGGAAGTTGGTCTCGAACTGCGAGGGCGGCAGGAAGATATTGGTATCGAGCATCTTCTTCCAGAAGACCGGGAAGGCCGCAGTGTCGCATTCCTTCACCTCGCGATAGTCTTTCGGGGGCGATGACCGGAAGAAATACTTGAACATCGAGCCGAGGCGGACAAAACAGCCGCCCCCCATATCGCCGATTCCCTCTTCGAGAGCCCGGCCTTTCTCTTCGAGATTCTTATACAGCGACGCGTTCTCGTGCAGGTACCGGAGGGTGGCAATGCCCGCGGTGAGCGAGAGCGGGTTGCCGGAGAAGGTCCCCGCCTGGTACACCGGCCCCTGCGGTGCAACGAGCTCCATGATCTCCCGCCGGCCGCCAAAGGCGCCGATGGGAAGACCGCCGCCGATGATCTTGCCGAGCGTGGTGAGATCGGGCTTTACCCCGAATTTCTTCTGTGCCCCGCCGATACCCACGCGGTATCCCGTGATTACTTCGTCAAAGATGAGGAGCACGTCATGCGCCTTCGTGATCTTCCGGATCTCCTTGAGATAGCCATCCTGCGGGAGGACGGGCCCGATATTGCCGAGCACCGGCTCGATGATGAGGGCTGCGACATCGCTGTTCTTTGCAAGCACCGCTTCGAGTGCCTCAGGATCATTGTAGGGGACCTGCCGGGTGTGGGCCACGAGGTCGGAAAGCACGCCGGCCGAGTCCGGGACGCCCATCGTTGTTGCGCCCGAGCCGGCCTTGACGAGCACCGCGTCGTGCGCCCCGTGGAACCCGCCTTCGATCTTGACGATGTCCTTTTTCCCGGTGAACCCGCGTGCGAGCCGGATCGCGGCCATGGTTGCTTCCGAACCGCTCGAAACGAACCGGACCATGTCCATGCCCGGGTGGTCGCCCGTTATCATCTTTGCGAACTCCGGCTCGAACGGCGACGGCGTCCCGTAGAGCCAGCCGCGTTCCAGCTGCTCCTCGATGGCGCTGCCGATCTCCGGGTGGGCGTGGCCGAGAATGAGCGGACCGTAGGCCATGCAGCAGTCGATGAGCGTTATCCCGTCCGCTGTCCTCAGGTGCGCTCCCTTCGCGCCGGTGGTGTAGAACGGGTACGGCTTGATCGCCCTTACCGGGCTTGAGACGCCGCCGGGCATCAGGATCTTTGCCTCTTCGAAGAGCTCGCTGCTCTTCTTGTTTGTTTCAGTGTTCATGGAGCCACCCTGCAACTTCACCGGCAAAGTACGTGATAATCAGGTCGGCCCCCGCACGCTTGATGCAGGTGAGGGACTCGATGATGGCCTCCCGTTCCCTGAGCCACCCGTTCTGTGCTGCGGCCCTTATCATGGAATATTCCCCGCTCACCTGGTAGGCAGCGACCGGGAGGCCGAGGGTCGCGACCTCCGAGAGCACGTCCAGGTAGAACCCGGCCGGCTTGACCATCAGGATGTCTGCTCCTTCGTCAACATCCATCTGCGACTCGAGCAGCGCCTCACGGCTGTTCGCGGGATGGATCTGGTAGGTCGAGCGGTCCCCAAAGGAGAAGCCGGAGTCGGCCGCCTCGCGGAACGGGCCGTACAGGGCCGAGGCGAACTTCGTGGAATACGACATGATCAGGACCTCGTCGTACCCGGCCTCGTCGAGCGCCGTCCGGATCGAGCCGACCATCCCGTCCAGCATGCAGGACGGGGCAACGATATCCGCGCCCGCCTCCGCGTGCGAGAGGGCGATCCGGTTCATGAGCACAAGCGACGGGTCGTTTAAGAGGTCCGTCCCGCCCCGGGTCTCGCCTACGATCCCGCAGTGGCCGTGGTCGGTATACTCGCAGGCGCAGACGTCGGTGATGACCACCATGCCCGGCACTGCCCCCTTGACATTCCGTACTGCCTGCTGGACAACGCCCTGCGGGTCGTACGCCGACTTTGCCTCAGCGTCTTTTTCCTTCGGGATGCCAAAGAGGAGGATGGCCCGGATCCCTTTCTTCCAGAGGTCCGCTGCCTCGCCCGCGATGCCACTCACCGGGTACCGGAACTGTCCCGGCATGGCCGAAATGGGTTTCTTCTCTGAAATGTTCTCGTCCACAAAAAGGGGTGCGATCAGGTCATTTCTGGAGAGAGTGATCTCGCGCAGGAGCGGCTGGATATTCCGGGACCGTGTCCTCCGCATCCGGCGTTTGGGAAAGATGCTCGTTTTTGCCACCACCTGCACTACTTCTGGTGAGTACTTTTTTGGTCCATGGTATTTATGGTTGCAGTATCCGTGGCGGTCACCGCGCCGGTCACTGGCCGGCGCATTCCTGCTCGTTTTCGCACTGCTGTTTCAGGGCGCACGCGAGCCGGAGGGCGGAGAGCACAAGGTTGGAGAGGTCCTCCTGTGTGTACCGGTTGTTGTCGATCAGGTCCTTGTCCTTTGTGGTGTCCTCGTCGTTCTCGCCAACCCACGAGGCTATCGCGACTTCAGGGATGTGGAACCCCACCCAGGAAAGGAAGTTCAAGAGATTGCCGGCAACGTGCTGCACGCCATCCACGTGACCGATCACGATGAGTCCTGCGACCTTGTTCCGGATCAGCCGGTTGCCAAACCACGAGTACTGGTTCTCGATGGCGTTCATCCGTTCCACGAACTTCTGGATCAGGGATGAGTGGTTGTTCCAGCGGATGGGTGTTGCGAGGATGAGGATGTCGCAGGCAAGGACCGCATCGTATACCTTCTGCATCTCATCGTCCTCGTACTTCATTGAGCTCTGGCAGGGGTAGGTGCAGTAGGCCGGGTTTTCAGAGTAATTCCCTTCGCACTCGTAGATCTTCAGGTCCTTTAACCGGATAAATTCGGTCGTGCACCCGAATTCCCTGTACTGGGCGAGGGCCTTGTCGAGAAGCGCCTCGGACTTGCTCATGACTGGCTGTTGCCGGCTCGACCCGGAAAGCCCGAGAACCCGGATCTTTTTGCAGACCTCCTTGTCCGGAACCGGAATGATGTTGATCCCGAACTTCCTTCCAACCAGCGGGGCAGGCATGATTTAATTATCATGGAGAGGGGGATAATCTACTTGTTGATTGCGGGGTGAGAAAATGGACAGAAAAGACCCGGCTCTAACTGGCGAGAACAAAAAGAAGTGCATCTGCGGGCCCTGCCCGAGCTACACGGAATGCATGCGGGCAGGAGAGGAACTGCTGTTCTGTATCGGGGGAAAGAGTGCCGACTGCGTCTTTGAAAAGAAAGGCTGTATCTGCCCCTCGTGCCCGGTAACAAAGGAGCTCGGCCTGAAGAAAGCCTACTACTGCATCCGGGGCACTCAGGAAGAGCAGGAGCAGAAATAGTCCGGGTGTTTCGCAGGGTATCGGCATCTTTTTCCTCCACCCGGTTTTATAATCGATAATGCGCAGTGCTCAGGTTCTTGTTCTTTTCCTTCTCCTCTGCAGCGTTCTTGCCGCGGCGGGGTGTACATCCAGTACGGCCAATCCACCTCCCGTTACCGCAACCGCGATCTCGCTCCCTTCAATTGCCCTCGACCGCACCGATCTTCCCGAAGGCTATGTCCTGACCATGAGCAACGTGAAGACTGACGCGGATGTAAGTCCTCTCGCGCAGTCGCTTGGCTGGCAGGCCGGGTATGTTGCAGAGTACACGAAGTCCGCTGCCCCGGGCACGGTCATCCTCCATTCGCTTGCCGGTTACAAGGAGAGCAGTTTGCCGGATGTCATCGCGTATATCAACCGCGCTGACCGGTCCTGCAGCGATCTTGAATATTTCGATATTGCCGTGACCGGTCTTGGTGAGAACAGCCGGGGATTTATCGGGTACATGCCAGACAAAGAACAGGTCGCGATCCCGGCATCCGTTCCCGCTTCCGGACCGCTGACCGATATCGCGGTCTCGAACGAGAAACCAAGCACAAGGTCCTGCGGGCAGAACTATGTCGAGATTGTTTTTACCAAGGGAAACATTCTCGAAGTGATCCGGATCTCAGGGCCGACAATCGATGACAAGGAAGCGATCGCGATCGCACAGAAAGCGTACTCTAAAATCCCCTAAAGGGGATTTTCTCTTCCTCCCGGTCTGATGACCAGTCGGAACCAGAAGACCTCATAAACCCATTTTTTCCCTCTGGCAGGATCAATCCGCAAGCATTATTGTATCTGAATAATAACGCAAGCGAAATGTTATTGCTGCTGGCTTCCGCAACGGTGTTCGGGATTCCCCTTGCCGTTGTATTCGGGATTATTTCTTTTTCCTGTCTCCTTGTCACGGCACTCTTTGGGGACCTTGTGCTGAAAGGGAAGCACAACATCCCGCTTGCGTGGCATATGCGGATGGCGGCCGCAACGATCATCCTTGCCGTGGTCCACGCGATTCTGGTCATTGCGTGGCTGTCGGGCTGATTACCGCCTGCCAGACCGGGTGGGAGAGGTTCGGGTATACTCCATTGGCGCAGATGAATTCACCTGTTGCATTCTGCCAGCCATGGGCCTCACCGGTATGGTGCCAGTCGTAGGAGTCCTGATAGTTATTATATCCGCCGGAGTCATCCCATTCTCTCCAGGCATTGGAACCAAGCACCAGAGAGTAAATCTCCACCTGGTTTGATAGCACGGTGGAATAGTCTGCATAAAAGGGGATTTCCCGAACAGAAACAACTCCAGCGGATCTCTTCCACTGCGAATCCCGGACCCCGGTTGTTGCCGGGAGTGATGCCGGCACTACCGGTTCTGGCAGGAACACTGCTTCATTTCCGACCGGAGACACCGTATCGATAAACAGCAGAGGGGTTTTTACAAAGGTGAAGTTGTCGATTTCGACAAGGAACTGGGTTTTTCGTGTGCCCGATGCTGGAAGATTATCGACATGAACACGGAGATACCAGGACGACTCATTGCCGGTTACGGGCGTGACATTCCCGATCTCCTCAGTCGACAATCGGACAATATCCGTTGAACCGCCGAATTGCCCGAAGCTGCCCGGAGTCAGAGCAACCGTTCCGACCCTGGGAGTACCATTCTTCACGGGCAGGGGAAGGTAGAACGTCGCATTGGTCAGCGGGTCCGTGGTCCGGATATTAAGAATATAACTGGTGTGGGTGGAGAACGTGTGGGGTCCGGAATGGGAAGAACAGCCGGCTGCAAGCAAAAGCAATGCAATAAGAACGCCTTGTATGATGAGTTGGGCAAACCGTTCTCCCATAATGGAATTGAAGTCTGTTATCCGAGTAAATAATAATTCCGATTTGTTATTAGCTTTAGAATAAAATCGAAATGGCTAAATACTTTAAATTTTTTTAATTAATTCCACCAGACAACATATTCTGCAAAATATATGACTGGTCATAACGGAGGAAATTTATTTCCTGTTTTTTTCTTGCAGAATAGAGGAAGTGAACACCACCATGAACAAAAAACAGTGTTTCTTCACAGGATTGATGGTAATTCTGCTCATCGTCGGGATAATATCCCCGGTAATGGGAGCAGAAGAACGCATGGATAGTAAGGAAAAAGAACTCAATGCCGATCTGGATGCGACACAAGAGAAATTCTCCCGTTTTTCGCACGAAGGGTACGACCAGAAACACCGGTGTCCGATCAAGGTTCCTGATTCCTATACAATGATCGAGAACCTGACCATCGATGCATCGCTGATGAACGCAACCCCGCACTGGGTCTTCCTTGCAGCCGGGAAAACCGAACAAAAAGCACTGCTTTCCTATGTCAGAGCTGCAAACGTGACCGCGAAGAAAAAAATCCAGTGGTCATTATTCCTGATGAAATCGTGGATGAAATACCCGGTCAAGCTCATCAAAACAGATAATGGCACAACACTAGTCCCCGGGAAAACGCCCTACAGGTTCTCGATGACTTCCCAGGAGAACAGGACATTCCAGGAGATCGAGCGGTATATTGCTGAGGATATGGCAAACGTCCAGGCTGAAACCGCTACGGTCAGGTGGTTTGCAGAACCTACCCATACTACGTTTATGCTGACCGCATTTTCAAATGCGGATAATATTCCTGATGATCTGAAAACAATAGCGGCAGGTGCAGCTATTCAGCCCGATTCCTGGTACTCATTTCCGGTTCACCAGATGAACCATGGATATGTTCCCATTTCCATTACACCTCCCATTACCGGCGCCGGCATTGCTCCGGATAACTTCAGGGATTATGCCAATTCAGCAAAGTCCAAGTTCTCATCCCATGATTATGAAGGAGCGTTCAGGGACATGGGCTATGCCAGCCACTTCATGACGGATCTAGGGAACCCGTTCCACACGCCCATGGTGCAGCTGATCCCCCTAGAGTATATTGATACGCCATTTTCCCAGGTTGTCTTCCCGAATTCACAGATGATCGTGAACTACGAGGAACTGCACAACAGATATGAGGGCATGGTCTCATCGAACTGGGGGATGTTCTATGACGGGAATACAGAACGGTATGATATCATCGAACCGGGATTCTCGGCAAAAAGCCATGCAGTGTATTCCTGGGGCATGAGCTACCCGCTCGTATACCAGTGCTACTGGCACTTCGTGAATACCCACAATACAGATTTCTCGACCAATTCAGCAATTGTCGGAATCACGAAAAACCGCATCAGCGAGAGCATGAAAAATACCCGGGGTCTCGTCTATTATGTGACCGAAGGGAAAGCCCCGACACTCACTGTCACGGCATCAGCAGGAACCGGGGGATCCATCTCGCCGGCAGGGGAAAATACCGTTCCCTATGGCGGCTCGCTGACATTCACTGTCACGCCTGCTGCCGGATATGAGATCGAGGATGTCAAAGTCGACGGGTCTTCTATAGGAGCTGTCAGCAGTAAGACGATCTCTTCAATAACAGCCGATCACACCATCTCCGCAACATTCAGCAAGAACCTCCCGCCCATTGTCGCACTCTGCTCTGCGGGGACTGCATTTGACGCAACCAAATACCCGCAGAACTGGCCGCAGTCCGACGCCATGACCTCCCAGTGTAACTGGGATGGCAACGGGCGAGTCTACATATCCGGCGATCCCGGGGCGCTCACGGGAATACGGGCGGATGACGGGTTCACCGTTCAGATCCAGCCAAGCGGCGCAACCTATGATGCCCAGCCCCACCATGCAACAGTTCATAATATTATCGAACTGACGGGAGGGATGACGCCGGGAATGAATACGGTAACGGTTGTCGTAAGGAACTGGATGGGCCTGTCAATGAGTTATGGATCCCTGTCCGGTATCGGGACGGACCAGACGCCGACCATCATCCAGGTAAATTCCCAGACACTTGCCTTATCAGCAATGGAAAAAACGTCGGCCAGCGATCTTCCGTCGTTTATTACTGAGAGTCCGGATGGGCTTATCGTCAACGGAACGCTCATGAAAACCACGAATGAATCGAGCGGTTAATCCATTTTTTCCGCATGTTCCTTTTCCCGGGATCTCCCGGGACAGGGACACATTTTAAAATTCCGGAGCGAACGGATATTGCCCGGTCATTCCTTCTCCGGCTTCCCTTCGATCCGGTCGCCTTTTGTGATGGCATTGACGAGCGCTTCGGCAGCCGCTGCATCACCCTCCTCGGCACTGGTGCGGACGGAATACGTGGCATCGGTTAAGAGTTTCTTTGTCAGGACCCGGGTCAGGTCATCGATGACTGATATGGTCTTCTCGTCCGCTGCACCGAGCCGAGAGAGGGCTCGCTCGCGTTCCCGCACCCGGACTTCTTCGGCCCAGGTGTGGAGCGAGGCAAGGTAGCACTCGGCGGTCCTGCGGTTCAGGTGCCGGAGGAAGAGGGAGAGCTCGGCCTCGACAAAGCCGTGCGCCCGGTCGGCCTCGGCTTTTCTCGTGCTCATGGTCTGCTCGTTCACCGACCGCAGGTCATCGATGGTGTAGAGCCTGACGCCATCGATCGTGCCGGCGCCTTCTTCCACATCGCGGGGCTGGGCAATGTCAACGAGAATGAGGGGGCGGGGGTGACCTTCAGGCGGCCAGCACCGGTCTTTCATGGCCCGGGCGAGCTCGGCCCTGCGGATGATCGCGTGCGGGGCTGCCGTGCAGGAGATGACCACGTCCGAGAGCGTGATATAGTGGTAGAGCTCGTTGAACTTCACGGCCTTGCCGCCGATCTTGCCGGCCAGGATCTCGGCCCGCTTGTAGGTCCGGTTCGCAACGTACATCGCCGTGAGGTGCTTGGCTGCAAGGGCCTGGGCCACAAGGAGTCCCATCTCCCCGCTGCCTACAACAAGGATGTGCTTCCCCGCAAGGGACCCGATCTCCGCTTCGGCAAGCGTGACGGCGGCAGAGCCAATCGAGACCGAGCCCCGGTTGATGAGCGTCCGGCGCCGCACTTCCACGCCCACGTGGACCGCCTTGTTGATGCAGGTCTCAAGGAACTCGCTTGCGGTACCGGTCTCCTGTGCGTCCGAGAGCGATTTTTTGAGCTGCCCGATGATCTGGTCTTCGCCCACGATCATCGAGTCGATGCCGGACGCAAGCGCAAAGAGGTGGCGGAGGGCTCCCGGGCCCTCGTGCACGAAGAAGTCCTTTCTCCCCTGTTCTGCAAGGAACGCCCGGAGCCCTGCTGCATCGCCTTCAACCAGGACCTCGACACGGTTGCAGGTCTGGAGGAGCATCACGCCGGGGAACCGGCTGCGGGCCGCTTCAAGGAACGCGGGCTCGTCCGCGAACCGGAACGCCTCGATGGTGGTGACGTTTGCGGTATGGTGGCTCACGCCCGCGATCGCGAGCGGTGCCGTCTGGCATTCAGCCATGCAGGTACCTCCGCTCCACGTCCTTCCAGGCAGCCCCGCGGTCGGAGAAGAGCTGCTCCCAGATCGCGTGATCGTTGAGCACGTTCCGGAGCACCGCATTCCGCTTTGCCTGGTCCGGCTCTTTCTCCTTGAGCACCCCGCGGAGTCGCTCCTGGAGCGCGATCATCGCGTCCAGCGCCGGGAACTCGTCCTCGATCTGCTCGCGGATGAACCGCGAGACCGCAGGGCTCGCCCCGTCCGTGCTGATCGCGATCGTGTAGTGGTCGCCGCCCGTCACGGCCGGCAGTACAACGTCCCCGCTCTCCCCGTCAGCGTTGTTGAACAGGATCCCCTTTGCCCGGCAGAGCCGCCCGATCCGGTTGTTGATCTCCGGGTCCGACAACGCTCCAATCACAAGGAATGCGTCCCGTATCAGGTCCAGCAGTTTCAGGTCGCTTGTCTTCTCCAGGTCGATCTCGACCCGGGTTGCCTGCAGGCTGTCGAATGCGGAGACAAATGACCGGCTCACGACCGTCAGGTGCGATTTGCCGGAAAAATACGCGGCCTTCCGTGCAGCCACATTCCCCCCTCCGAAGATGACGATGCGACGATCAGAGCAGTCAACAAAGAGAGGGATCATCTGCTATAAGATAGAGCGATCTTGGAGAAAAATCCTGTGGAATTCGTTTGACAGATGATACAATCCCTGCCCGCACCCTACTCAAGCCCGCGGATATACGGAGAATATGTTTTCAGGAAATACGTTTCCAGTCCTTCGCGCGAACGGGGAAGCGACGTTCCGGTCTGTGCTTCGAAGAATACAAAACTGAGTTCAAGAAACTCAAGCGCAGTTTTGGTCAGTTCCGTAACCTTTCCGGATCATATTTCAGGTAATGGACACGACCGGCAGTATCAAAGCCCTAGCGGGACGGGATGTAATAACTCTCCAGCCGGCTCATGACCGGGAGGAATGTGCGGAACCGGTTGTCCAGCTCACCGGATGCGGGAATGACATGGGCAGTGGAGAGATCCGATGCAGGGTGATCGCGGGCTACGACAATGGAGACGAGCGCAAGACATCCTTTGGCGCCTTTCTCGCATACCTGTTGGGCATGGAAGACCGCAACCGGATAGAGCCGGTTCCCAAGGGCCGGCCGGGCCGATGGTGTCGCGGTCGAACAGCGCATCGGCAAAGCACCGGACTGCCCGCGCTTCGTGGAGATCAGACATGGTAACCGATTGTGGCGCTGTCCATAACAATTGGACGGACATTCCGGCCATCGGGAACTGCCCGGGACAAAACGTCCCTGCCATGAATGAGCCGGTGGTGCTTTGAGATCTCGTACAGGATTGGTGAATCGCTCTTCAGCTCGTCATGGCCAAGAATGATGAGGTCAACCGACCGCCCGGTCTTCCCGAGCAGGGCGTGTCTCACTGCGGCGACTGATTCGGTATATGCCTCCGGCACACTGCCCACAACGGCTGCAATAGCATAATCGCTCCGGTATCCGCATCCCCCCGGGCCAGACTCCCGAAGAGGGAGATTGCTTCGACACCTTCAATCTCCCGTAGTACGGCTGCGGTGATTGTTCCGAGATCGCCATCGATACCGGAAGCCTTTCGTTTCCCGGTATTCTTTTTTGCCTGCCTGGCGTTTGTCATGGTGTTTTCCCGGCTCCCTGGCCGGATTCGTTACGGGATATTATCTTGCGGTTTGAATAAATAATCCTGCTTCTGCACTACGGCAGCAACATGGTACGGGTTGATGACTCGCTGGAAATCATACTCTTCATACGGTAATTCTCAAGCCGGAAATATTTTCATCTGCCAATCGACTGTCTCCGGTTTCTTGCCAAAAGGGCATCCACATCCTCTTCTGCTTCCGGTTCTCCGAATTTTTTCACAAATATCAAAAACGTTTCCCGGATTATTACTTCAACACGGGCATTCTCGGGAATGTTCACCATGTCATCCAGTACCAGCACCCCATTATTCTATTCGGCTTTTGTTCGTATTGCAGGCACAGGGGATCAGTCTCGTCAATACAAACATCCCTGTTTTAGACGATAGCGCTTGTGGCTCTATTATAGCATTTGAACAGACCCGACGCGATATTTTTCTCACAGTTCGGTTGTCGTCCGCCCTTTGTTCGATATACTTAAATCAGATGAATACCCACATTGTAGAGCACACTGCGCCGATAGTGTAGTGGTTATCACTAGGCGTTGCCAACGCCTAAACCCGGGTTCGAGTCCCGGTCGGCGCATACTGCCTGGTTCTGTTGCAACTACGGTTGATTTCGGAATTTATTCTCGAAAGATTTGCTGTTTCAACCGTCAACGCAACAGAACCCTCCCGTCCAAGAATGCCCTGCCTGGGCATTCTTCTCCAGAGATTATCCCCTGCGGGAATAATCTCTACGTAAATCGCTCCGTTTTCGAATACGGGTTCATTTTGAAAAACCGACGTTTGGAGGGTCGCACATTTTCGCGAATTACGATGCACCGTTTTTGAAATACCTGAAAATTATCGTTTAATTCCCTGACAGGGGCCGAAGTGCACCCGGAAAAATGTCAATATAGTCGCTCTGGTACAAAGGATCGCTGTTTTTTCTGGACATGAGCACGCGAAACGAACCAGGAGGGGGTTTTGAGCAGGGCCGTACCGACGGAAGAGTGATTTTCTCCGTCGAAGGATCATACGGATCCTTCTTCTGCTCCTGGCTTTATAGCCAGTCCCACGTCGAAGAATTCCCGGGCCACTGCTCCGGCCTGCCCCCCATAGATACCTGCGCAAATCCGGGCCCTCCACAGGCTCCGTTTCCCCTCAGGTACCAATCCAGAGGGAATAATTCCCCAAAATGAGGGAATAATTCACGCATTTTCCTGAATTTCACGTCGGAGAGATGAGGGAATAAACAGCCACGTTTCAGCGGCCTTTTTTTCCCGGTAAGGGTTCCCGCCCGATCCACCCTGCCAAACGCTGCCGGACCACGCCTATGGCCGTTTTCGGATCCACCGTCGGAAACAGGGCGACCGGTCCTGATAATCAGGCACCGGACGGAGTGTGTCCCAACTCACAGTTACTCACTAACCGATAGTTATAATATAACCGCAAGTACACGATCTGCCGGGAAATTCCATGGTGCAACTGACAGGAGAGATCAAAGAATCCCTGCAGGCCGCGAAGCTCGCGTTCCTTGCAACCGCATCGAAGTCCGGCATCCCCAACGTTGTCCCGATCGCGGCGTTCAAAGTCCGTGACGAAGAAACGCTGCTCATCTCGGACCAGTACTTCAACAAGACGCTTGCGAACCTGAAGGAGAACAAGGAGATCGCGTTGTCCTGGTGGGGAGAGAAGGGCGGATTCCAGATCAAGGGGACTGTCACGCTCCACACAAACGACGAAATTTTCCGGGAAAACATTGCGTGGATGAAAGAAAGCTTTCCGAAGTTCACACCAAAGTCCGCGGTGCTCGTGAAGATCACGGGTGGGTATATTGTCAAGCCAGACCCCGAGCCCGGGAAAAAGATCCTGTAGCCGGCATGGCAGGGGCAGAATGAAAAAATTTTCAAAAATTCCAAAAAATTTCCGGCACCGTCCGGCACATCCAGGAAACGAAAGAACATGAACATCGAATCAGCAAAACTCGTATATTTCTCACCCACCGGCACAACGCAGAGTGTTGTCCAGGCCATTGCCCGCGGTGTAAACCCAGGCACCACGGAAGAGATCGACATTACACAACCGGCAGCGAGAGTGCAGCCGTTGCGGACATCAGAAACCGAACTGCTCATCATCGGCGTACCGGTGTACATGGGCCGGGTCCCGGCCATTGTCCGCGACTGGCTCAACGCAATCGTTGCCCGCAACACCCCCGCGGTCTGCGTTGTCCTGTACGGCAACCGGACATACGAAGACGCCCTGCTCGAACTGAAAACCATCGTAACAAAATCCGGGTGCCGGGCGATCGCGGGCTGTGCATTCATCGGCGAGCACTCGTTCTCGGACCCTGCGGTCCCGACCGCACAGGGCCGTCCCGATCAAAACGATCTCCAGCTTGCAGAAACATTCGGCAGAAAAATCCGGGAAAAACTGCAGGCCGTCTCAGCGGTCGCAGAGATTCCGGAAGCAAAAATCCCGGGTGAATTCCCGTACCGCGGCGACTCGCGGCTCTGGACCGTGGACTTCATCGAAGTCAGCGATGCATGCACGCAGTGCGGCACCTGTGCGGAACGCTGCCCGGCCGGTGCGATCGATCCGGCAGATGCCAAGAAGATCGATACCAAGCTCTGCATCACCTGCTGCTCCTGCATCCGGCAATGCCCGTCGCATGCCCGGTCAATGAGGCCCGGGCTCGTGAAGGACGCACAGTTGCGCCTGCACACATTGTATAACGAACGAAAGGAGCCGGAATATTTCTTGTAGAGGAAACCATGGGGATATCCGAACGGAGGCAGCGGGAGAAGGAGCAGCGGAGGACCGGGATTCTCGATGCAGCCGAACGGCTCTTCTTTGCGAAGAATTACGAAGATGTCTCGATGGACGGGATTGCCCGCGAAGTCGAGCTGAACAAGGCGACCATCTATCTCTATTTCGAGAACAAGGAGACGCTCTACGCGGCTATCGTGCTACGGGGGATCGCGATCCTGAAGGAGAAATTCACGGAGTGCATGACAAAGGACGCGCCGGGCATTGTCAAGGTCTCCCTGATGGGCCAGGCCTATTACCGGTTCTCAGAGGAACACCCGGAATATCTCCGGATGATCCATTTCTACGGCTCCGAACGGTTCTCGAAAGAAAACCCGTGCACCGCAGAAATCGGGAAAGGGTACGGGTCGTGCCGGCTTGTCCTGCGGGACGCGGTCCGGCAGGGCATCGAAGACGGGTCGATCCGGGCCGATCTCGACCCGTTCCTCACCTCCATGTACCTGATGATCTCCTTCATGGGCATCCTCTCCATGGAAGACAAGTGGAAACAGGTAATCGCTGACGAAGGGTTCGGGTACGAAGAGTATTGCAGCCGGTTCTTCCGCTTCATCCTGCCGGCTCTGGCACCGGACGGGAAATCCCCCGATGTTAAAAGGTTTGCACGCTACGGATTTGTCCTGACAAAGCCTGAAGGATCCGGGAAGCGGGACGAGGATTGCCCGATCCCCTTATCCCCATGCCTGCACAACTCCCCTGCAGGTAATCCCGATGACCGGCACCCCGCATAAATACCACCCCGCTCTCTTCTTCCTCATCGCGTATGCGGCCACGTGGGCATGCTGGTTCGCGGCCGCGTACTTCAGCAACCATGGCGGATCCGGAGAACTACTCGGCCTGCTGATGGTTGCCGGACTCTGCGGGCCGCTCGTTGCTGCGCTCATCATGTTCTGGCGGGCAAAGAGCCCGGAACTCTGGCGCGATTACAAGGACCGGTTGTTCAGCCTGCGGAGGATCGACATCCGGACGCTGCCGATCATTCTCTTCCTGGTCCCGGCTGTTATATGTGTCGCGATCGGGATCTCCCTTCTCTTCGGGAAATCGCCGGACCAGTTCACCATCCGGCTCGGGGCGGTTTTTCTGACCGTCCAGGGCCTTGTCGGACTGTTCCTTGCCCCGGCGTTTGAAGAGGCGGGATGGCGGGGGTACGGGATGGACAGCCTGCGGAGCCGGTATACGCTGTTCATCGCAACACTCTGGTTTGCCCTCCTCTGGGCAATCTGGCATATCCCGCTCTTTTTCCTTGCCGGGTTCTACCACAACAGCCTGCTTTCGAGCGGGCTGTACACGGCAAATTTCTTTATTGCCGTCCTTGCAATGGCATTCATCGTCAACGGGCTCTTCTACCGGAACAACCGGAGCATCGTTGCCTGCTTCCTCTTCCACCTCTCCGCAAATGTCGCGATGAGTTATATCCCGGCAGAGCAGTTCACCAAGTGCATCGTCACGGTGCTGCTGCTCGCGGTTGCGGCGGTAATCGTAGTTGCGGACCGGGACCGGTTCTTCCACGAACCGTGGGCCGGGCCGGTGTGAGAGGCGGGAGATATTTCCTCGCTGATGATCAAGGATACGATACATTCGCGCCATGGGTATTCAAAAAATGGCAATTGTTTTATTATCTGGTGAAACAATTAATTTCTGGTGAATCATGCCAAAAGTGGAGATCAAACCGGTTGATGCCCAGGGAAGGATCATCCTCCCGAAAGCATGGCGGGCCCGGCTCCGGACCAGTTCGGTTGTTGTCGTTGACGAGGACGACCGTCTCGAGATCCGGCCTGCGGATGCAGACCTTTCGCGGTTTGTGGATGCCGTGGAAGTCGAAGCGGAGCACTTTGACAATTACCATAAGCTCCGCAAGGGCCTGAGGAGAGATGCGGTTCATTGACGCCAACGTCTTCATCTACGCAGTCCTGAAGCCGAAGGGTTCTCTGCCGGATGCGGTACAACAGAAGAAAAAAGCGGCACGTGAGATCTTTTTGCGGGTGAACGATGGCGAGCCGGTCATAACAACCACGGTCCATCTGAGCGAAGTGGCCAATGTACTCGAAGATGCTGCCACGCTGCCGTTTGCCTGCGACCTTATTTCGGCGCTCCTGATAAAATCCTCACTATCCATCGAGCCGGTTTCCGCTGACGATTACCGCGAGAGCATCGGTCTTTCAAAGAAATACTCTATCAGCATCAACGATGCGCTCGCCCTTATCATCATGGAACGCCTCGGCATCGATGAGATCTATACCTTCGACCGGCACTTCCGGAAGACCGGTGTTACTATCGTACAGGAATAAAAAGTTCATCATTTTTTGGCTCTCCTTTTGATCAATCCATGACACCGGACTGACGTGTATTGCAACAGGATTCACACGTCCGGTTGTCGGGAAATTATCTGTGATGGATTCCCCCTCTCCGAAACCTTCCCCCACAGGAGACTCCGGCATCCTATTTGCTCTAGCAGCGCACAGGTTAGTGTAACAATGGCAGGCGACCAGATCCCCATCGGCCGGTTCTCGCTCATTACCCGGCTCAGCCAGAAAGCGCTGCGCTTTTATGATGAGCGGGGCCTGCTCGTGCCGCAGGTAAAAGACCTCTGCACCGGCTACCGGTATTACACGATGGCCCAGATCTCCCGGGGCGTCTCGATCAAGACGCTCTGCACGCTCGGGTTCTCCCCGGCCGAGATCGGCGATCTCCTCTCCGCAAAAGAGGGGCATGACACGGAGATCATCCGTACGCTCTTTGCAAGGAGACGGCAGGAGATCCGGTCCGAAGTCAGCCGGTTACAGCAGATCGAGGCGATCCTCGCAGACGAAGACGCCTCATTAGAGTTGATCTACATGTCACTGAACGAACCTCTTGTCAAGGAAATCCCGCCCCAGCGGATCGTGGGAAAGAAGGGAACCGGCCCGTACGGCGAAACCATCTCGCGGCTCATGCCGGCACTCTGCGACCAGATCTTTTCCGAAGAGAACCAGAGAAACAACCTGAAAGTGACCGGGCCCTTCATGACCCTGTATCACGACAACGAGTACCGGGAGAAGGATGCGACAATGGAGTGCGCCGCCCCCATCACCGGGCGGATCGTGCTCACGGACCCGGACATGGAAGTCCGGACCCTGCCAGGCGGAAAGTGCCTCTCCCTCATCCACAAGGGCACCTACGCCAATCTCCAGGCAGCCTGGAGCCGGATCGGGGCATACGCGGAGGAGAAGGGATTCGTGACACGCGGCATCTGCCGGGAAATGTATCTCACGGACCCGAACGTTGTCGCGGAGAGCGAGCTCCTCACCGAGCTGCAGATCCCGATTGACATGGATGCCCTGCGGCAGCAGCACTGACCTGCCGGAAACGGTAGCGGATTGCGCGGAGGCCATGCAGCGCCACAAGACCGTTGGTGCGGTTTCCTGTGGTACCGGCCCTCTTCCTTTTATTACTCTTCGCGCAAAAACACCTGTCTAGAGCGATCATGAAAGTCCTCGGAATTGTAACAAGCCCCCGGAGGGGTGCAAACAGCCAGACGCTTGTCGAGAATATCCTTGCCGGCGCAAAGGACGCCGGGGCGAAGACAGAGATCGTGCGGCTCTGCATGATGAACATCCAGCCATGCATTGGCTGCAACAAGTGCAAGACCGAGGACGGTTGCATCATCGAAGACGATATGGCCGGACTCTGCGAAAAACTGGAAAACGCGGATGCCGTTGTGCTGGGTTCCCCGATCTACTGGGGCCGGCTGAACGCCCAGGCGTACCCGTTCATCGACCGGCTCTATGCCCTGATCAAGGCGGACTTCACCACGGATTTCCCGAAGGGAAAGAAGCTCGCGGTTGCACTCACGTGCGGCGGAATGGAGCCCGAAGCCATGAAGCCGGTCAACGATTACGTCAAGTTCGTCTTTGGCTTCCTCGGTTTTTCGGACGGGGGATTCATCTGCCAGAACCACTGCCTCCTGCCGGAAGATATTGCACAGTTCCCGGAGACGTTGCAGAAAGCAAAGGATCTGGGCCGGGCCCTCGTGAAATAATTTTTCCCGGCACCCGAGTACCTCAGGGAAGATTTCATCGAGCCCGGCCTCCGGCCGAAGCGGAACTTCAGGGACATTCCCCGTTGCAGATAAAAGTGCCGACGGGATAGCATCACCATTTTTTTATATTCTCTGACAGGAAACCGGCCCCGGAGATTAATTCACTAACTTTAATAATTTTTATGCACAAAAATCTCCTTTATCATACGGTGACACCGGAGCACAACTGCCCGTAACCACGGTCACCCTGTCAGGAAAGCAACCATGGACCGATCCGCCAATCCCGCACTCCGCGACGAACTCTTCGGCCCCGGGGAGGACCGGGCCGGTGCAAAGCCGATGACCATCAGGGGAACGATCGACAAGACTCTTGTCCTGCTCGCCATCGCGATGGTGTCTGCGGTTGCAGCGTGGAAGTTCCTCCCGGCCGATGCCATCCCGGTCATTCTCGTGTCGGTGGTGGCTGCGTTCGTTATCGGGTTCGTGACATCGTTCTATACCGCATGGTCGCCGGTCACCGGCCCGGTCTTTGCAGTCTTTGAAGGGATCTTCCTTGGCGCCTTCTCCGGGGCAGCGGAGGCGCTGTATCCCGGCATTGTTGCGCAGGCGGTTGCGCTGACCTTTGCAGTTTTCGTCCTGCTCCTCCTGATCTTCCGCGCCCGGCTCATCCGGGTAACGGAAAAGTTCCGGCTCATCGTGGTCGGGGCAATGGGAGCGATCATCCTCTTCTACCTTGCCGCGATCGTACTGGCCTTTTTCGGCCTGCCGCTCGGGTTCGTGAACGAAGGGGGCTGGCCGGGAATCGTCATCTCGGTCATTATCGTTTTCGTTGCCTCGCTCAGTCTTGTCCTTGACTTCGACTACATTGAGCAGGGCGTAACAAACGGGCTCCCGAAACGCCACGAATGGTACGCCGCGTTCACCCTGCTCGTCACGCTGGTCTGGCTCTATCTTGAGATTGTCCGGCTGCTCATGAAAATCCGGATGCTGGCGCAAGTACTCCGCCGCTAAAAAAGGAACAAAGATTATTTTTGCAGAGATTTCTCGCGGCACTCCTGCATGAATACATCATCGCCCGGGTTCTGCGGGCCGGTGGGTGAGATGTACACGACGTTAGTGCGGACGCACCCGCTTGTGCACTGGGTGTAACCTGCGACTGCCGCTTGGGTTGTATCCCGGGCGGGACACTTCGCCTCTTCCCAGCCGGCGCACGCGGTCTCGCACGAGCCGCCCTGCCCGGTCTTCCATCCCTGGTCCGTGCAGGTCTTGATACAATCGTCAGCAGAGTGATAACAGACAACGGGTGATGCCGGTGTGGCGGATGTCATGATGAAGGCCCCGGCAAGAATGATGCCGGCAAGGGTCAGGGCGATCAGAGCCAGAATAAGCCGGGCGGGGGCCGACCGGCCGGAAGAATGATCCTGCATGGAAAAGATCTGGGTCGCTCATCCTTATGACCATCTTCATCGGAATCCGTGCAGGAATGAATTTTGGTGAGAATCAAATCAGTATAATTTAAAAGCATTATTGCAAAACGTATATTTCACAGCATATCCTGCATCCTCACTCCCGGCGGAACTCCTCTTCGTCTCACGGGTGACACTACGCGGGCAGAGCTTTCCCTCAGCGATACTTCTCCGGTGATTCCATGAATTTCCCTTACCCTGACCCGTTGCTCCTGTTTGCCCTCCTGGCGCTCGCTTTGTACATACTTATCCCGTCGGCACTCGCTGCGGGGTTTGCGGTCCTGCTCTTCTGCCTGCTCGACCGGATCAGAAGCCGGCGGGTCCAGATCGCCCTTGTCCTCGCGGTGGGCATCCTTTTCATTGTCGGGGAACGCTCGTTCCACGTGTTCGCGTACCAGTCGCTTGGGGCAAACGAACTGATGCTGCTCGGCCCGCTCTTCAGCCTCATCGATATGATCCCTCTGGCCCTCATCCTCGGGACCGGTGTCATCGTTTCGTTCCTGCTCATTCGGGATCACCTTGGCCTGAAACGGGCGTGGGCCGGGGTATTTGTTGCCGGGACGATCGCAATCGGGGTCGACTTCGTGAAAAATTTCCTCGTCGCCTTCGGGCCGCCGAATGGGAGGTCAACCGCAATTTACTCGATGCCGTACTATGATCTCATCAGCAAGTTCGGAGAAGTGCTGCTGATCTTTGTTGCAGCGTCCGCGGTCTTCGGGATGTATATCTTCATCCGCTATGCCGCTACCCTGGCTGCGGGCCACCGCTCTAAGCGGGGCATCCATGCCGCTGTTGTCATTGGACTTCTCGTCACCCTGCCCGCCGCGGCAGTCGGGGGGCTGGCGGTGTACCTTGCAACGCTTTGCTCAAAGTGTTCCGGGAGGCTTGTGCCCATACTGCTGGCGCTGGGTGCGATGGTTGTTGTGGGGACCGGCGGCAGCTTCCTCATGGGAATCCCCGATATTGAAAGGATGGTAGGTCTTTTCATCATCCCGACAATCGTCATGGCCCTGGCGGCAATCATCCCATTCGTGTACTTCTCCAGAACGATCCCGAAGACCTGGCAGCCCGTCATCCTCTTTACCGGTACAGCAGCAGCCGACCTTGCCCTTTCCGCCATCGCGGTCCTCCTGGACCTGGGCGACCGGCTCACGTCCGACCCGATCACAATCCTGACCTTTGCCGAAGGAGGGATCATCCTTGCAGCGCTTGCATTTGCTGCCGGGAACTATCTCGTTGCCCGGCTCGACCATGCAGGACCGGTCCCGGTTGTAGAGGAGTTGCCATGATCAAACCGTACATCGCAGGTGCGATCCTGGTGCTGGGCCTGCTCTCTTTGTGCGCCGGGCCGGTCCTTGCCGAAGAGAGCCCTTCGCAGGAGTACCGGGACGCAATCCGGATGGATGACGGCGGGTTCGTCCTTGTCAAAAACGCCGAACCCAGGGAAGATCAGGCCGGATTCGGCAAAGATATCGTCCTCGAACGGAGGGACCGGAGCGACTCGCTTGTCTGGAGCCGATGGTTCGGTGGCACGCAGGATGAAAAGGTCCGGGGGATCACGCAACTCTCCGATGGCGGTTTTCTCATCTTCGGACAGACGCAATCGTTTGGCCAGGGCTCATGGGTTGTCCGGACGGACGCGGAAGGCCGGGAGATCTGGAACCAGACATTTGGGGGGAGGATGTCCGACTTCAATACAGCCATCGAGATGAAGGGTGGGGAGTATGCCCTTGCCGGCACGTCCGATGCCTTCAGCGGCAGAGGGCAGGGGGCATGGCTGGTCATGCTCAGCCCGGACGGTACCGAGCTCTGGAACCGGACATATGGCGGCGAGGTGCTGGATTATGCAACTGCTGTTGCTGAATTCCCGAAGGGCGGACTTGTACTGGCCGGCGTCCGGATGACAAATTCGGACAAGCTTGAGGAGGGCCTTCTTGTCCGGACCGATTCGGCCGGGAACACGATCTGGGAGAAGACATTCGGGGGAAGCGGGAGCGATGAGATCCGGTCTGTCATGGTCACCCGCCAGGACGAGATCGTCTTTACCGGATCCTCGTTCTCCCCGGGCCTGACCATTGACGACTTCTGGGTCGTGAAGACCGATGCGGATGGGAACGAGATATGGAACCGAAAGATTGCCGGCAAGGGGATCGAGCGCGGCATGGTAATCACTCCTGGTCCGGACGACACGTTCCTTGTCGGGGAAGTCGTGACAGCGGATGAGTATGAGATTCACCTGCTCACTCTGGACAATGCCGGCGCGGTCCTGTCGGACAAGACCTATACCGGCATTGAACCAAACCTCATGGCGGGGAGCTGGAGATTGTCCCGGTCTGGTGACGGATCGCTGGCCCTTACCGGCGCCGGAAATCTCCGGGGGGCATGGGCTCTCGAAATTGCAGCCGACGGTTACACAACTAACCGGCACCTGTACGGCATGGAGCCGGCCGTGAAAAGAACTGCGGCAGAGTCTGGTTCAGTTCCGGTGTCGACCTACCAGGAGCCGTTCATACCATCAGGCTGGCTTGTCAGGACTGACAGCAAGGGGAAGGAGCTCTGGAACACGACGTTTGGCGATGGCCGGATGCAGGAATCCTTTGCCCTTGTTATGACCAATGGCGGGGGATATGCCGTGGCCGGGTCGGCTGTCATCAACGGAATGCATTCCGATGCCATGCTGACCCTCTTTGACGGGAGCGGACGCCAGACCGGGCAAGTCGTGCTCGGATCGGACGGGCTTGCCGAGATCCACTCGATGGAGCAGGAGCCGAATGGAGGGTTCATCCTTGCGGGAGCCCACGACACGTCGGGATGGGAGTCACAGACGATGTGGGTCGTCCGGACCGATGCCGCAGGGTCGCGCCAATACGACAATGACATTTCTGCTATTCCGCGGGGGAACGGCGCGCATGTCATCCAGTCACCGGATGGCAATTATGTTGTCTCAGGTAGTTTCCACTCGGCTGAACACCGTTCGCCGGACGGTGTCATCGTAAAGACCGGACCGGACGGGACGGTCTTCTGGAAACGGACGTACGGGGATGGCGGACAGGATGGTATCCCGTGGGTCGACCGGGTGCCGGGAGGGGGATATGTTGCCGTACTGGCATCGACAAACGGGGGCGACCAGGCAACCTACAAGAGCTCGGCCACCCTTCTCCGGCTCGGGGAAGACGGATCCGGGATATGGTCAAAGCCTCTGACCGAAGATACGCAGGTCGAGCCGCGGCAGGTCCTTGCCACATCGGATGGCGGGTTCCTGGTGGCCGGGTATGCGATCCGGGGGGATGCCCTTGTCGGCCCGTGGATCGTCAAGACCGATCGACAGGGTACGGTCCTCTGGCACCATGTGTTCAATTTCGGGACCCTCGGCCTGAAGGGCTCGCAGATGGCAGTCGAGACTCCAGATGGCGGGTATGCCATGACGGGCGACAAGGGCGAGGACATCTGGCTCGTCCGCTTCGATCCGTCCGGTACCGAGCTCTGGACAGCAACCTACGGCGGCTGGTCGCAGGAGACTGCCCGGGGCCTCGTGGCTACACCTGACGGGGGGTTTACCCTGGTGGGGATCACGCGATCCTATCCGGTGACCGAGACCGCACATACGGAGCGGATCTTCCCTCTCTTTGTCCTGTTCACGGCAATACTCGCGGCCGGCCTTGCGGCCGCACTGTGGAATGAGCGAAAATCAAACAGTGGAAAACGATGGACCTGAAACGGATCATCCTGCATGTTAATGCGGGCGATCCGGGTTCAATCCAGTAATTATTTATCGGCTCAGGGCGGATCCAACGATTACCTGATGGGTTGATCACCGGCATTCCGAATACGGAGGCCCTGCCTGTCACCGAGGATCCTGCCATGTTGCACCCAAGCCAGATTGCCCGGGCGGCCGGGATAAATACGCACCCGGTCGCCATTGTATGGACTGACAAGAAACCGAAGAAAGCCCTTGAGTTCAAACCGGGAATCTGGGGCTGCGTCATGTGGTTCTTTGCCAAAGTGGCAACGGACGGGAAGACAGCGGTCTTCTCCCGCGATACCACGACCTGCGCCGGCGGCTGTATGGGCCTCGGGTTCGGAAGGCCGTTCGATAAGCACGCGTCCCGGAGCGAGGAAGGGTTCTGCTCGTTCCTCTCGAACGGCATCGAAGGGGCCAGAGACAAGAAAGCCTACCAGGAGATCATCGACCGGAGCTTCGACGGCCACCACAAGAAGATGCTCACGGAAGGGGAGCGCTTCTTAAAGAACCCCTCAGTCGTAAAGAAGTGGCTGAAGAACCTGCCGGAGTACGATGCAAAGGACCGGTATGTTGTCATGAAGCCGGTCACGCAGGCAGACCCGAACGAAGAGATCAAAAGCATCGTCTTCGTTGCCAACGCCGACCGGATCGCAGCGCTCTCGACGCTCGCAAACTTCGCGACCGGGAATGTCCGGAACGGCATCATCGTAGCGGCGGGCGCTGCCGGCTGCCAGGCCATGGGAGTCTGTACGTATGCGGAAGGGGATTCAGAAACACCCCGGGCCGTTGTCGGCCTCACCGATCTCTCGGCGCGGAAGGCGGTCCGTCCCACGCTCGGCAAG
>Ga0302250_1000793_pt1 | contig 27501 bp, 29 predicted proteins | sample AAG_RA_Asp_MG_FD_193536 | JGI IMG/M metagenome (GOLD analysis project Ga0302250, IMG submission 193536) | Enriched activated sludge microbial communities from anaerobic digester in WTTP, New Holstein, Wisconsin, United States - AAG_RA_Asp | ecosystem: Engineered > Bioreactor > Anaerobic >... | reverse complement strand
TACAATTTTTGGAACGGCATAATCAAAGCAAGAAATTATCAGCTTAGTGCTGGTCTACTTATTGGGGAGGGGTACAAGATGAAGGACAAAAAATTTCAATTAGTGGAAGTGGAATAAAAGGCGGTATGGCAAATTTATTCAATAGCCTTGATAGTGAAATAATTGTCTTGATTAGTGATGAAGAAGATAAAAATAATAAAAATATTGTAAGTTTTTTAAATGGAATTTCTAATAAAGCTAAAAATCCTGAAACGAGTTCGGCACAACAAAATGGCAAGACCCAAAGCATTTAAAAGAGAATTGCGATGGTTACGCCAACATTCCTAACTCGGTAAAAGATTTATAGCCGTTATCTCACTGCTCACGCCTAATCTCATAGGCGGGCCCCAATATCCCGTACCTCTATTGACATATACCTGCAATTTGTCGTTATGGCTATAAAGCCCTGCTATGTAAGGTTGCTGCATCTTTACAAGCAGTCTAAACGGATAAAGCTGTCCGCCGTGAGTGTGTCCGCTAAGCATGAGGTCTACACTGCTGTTTTCAACTTCTTGAATGTATAATGGCTGATGTGCCAAAAGCACGGTAGGCGAATTTGCCACGATACTCTTCAATGCTTTTTGGAGATCGGGGATAAACTCCAATGTACGATACCCAAACATATCATAAACACCGGCTAGATTAAAGCCGCTGCCCTCTTCTCCTATATAAACAGAATCATTTTCCAATACGTTTATACCTAGAGATTTAATGGTTTTTAATATTTCGTAAATGTCGTGAAAATACTCATGATTGCCGACTATAAAGTATGTTCCGTATTTGCTTTTCAAAGATGCCAATTCATTTAAGGCGCCTTTGGCGTATTTTATCTCTATATCCACAAGATCGCCGGTAATCACTACAAGGTCAGGCTCTAGTGCATTTATCTTTTCGACAATTGATTTGATAAAACCTGCATCTATCAAACCGCCTATATGAATATCGCTTAATTGTACTATACTGTATGGTTTTTTTAGATCTTTTATATTGATATCCACTTCTTCGAATACTATATTCTGTGCTTCGCTAATTGCTCTAATATTCAGGCCAAACAAAGCACCCACAGAGATAATATCCAATGATCTTCTAAAAAAGTCTCGTTTGCTTTGTGATATTTTCGATAACTCCAATGTTTGGTTGAATGTATCATAGATGATAGTCCAGCAAAACATCAAAAATATGATGCCTATCGGCAAAGAAAATATAAAATAGAGCCAATTGGGGATAAAAGGATAATATCTCGTTAATGCATAAGCAAAAACACCGAGAAAATTCAATATCAAAAAAATATTGAACGCTCTTTTAACAGATCTTCGCAGATGTGATTTTTCTACAAAACGTCTATGGATATAATAATGAAGAGATGCCAGCACGAGAATCAATAGGGAGATAAAAATAATTCTCATGGCAGTTTACCGGTTGGTTTTTTTATTTATGGCTTCTATAGATCATCACCATATTTCAAATTTCTGATAGCTTGCGTGATGTCGTCTTGACGCATAAAATGCTCACCCACCAAAAATGCATCAGCTCCGATCTTGGAGAGTTCTACGACCGTATCATGACTATCTATCCCGCTTTCTGCTACTATTATTTTACCATTTGGGATAAGCGGAATGAGCTTTTCGCTCAAGCTCATATCCATCTCAAATGTCTCTAGATTGCGATGGTTGATGCCTATTATATCTGCCCCGGCAAACATAGCCTTTATGAGGTCACTTTTGTCATGGACTTCTACCAATACATCAAGCCCCAAATGAAGCGCATAATCATATAGCTCTTTAAGCTCTTTTCTGCTCAACGCAGCAGCGATAAGAAGCACAAAATCAGCTCCGTATACCAAAGCCTCAACCAATTGATATTTATCTACTATAAAATCTTTTCTTAGCAAAGGAAGCCCAACGTATCTGCGGATCATTCCTAGATACTCTTTGTCTCCTTGAAAATAATGAGGCTCAGTAAGTATGGATAATGCATCCGCTCCTCCTCTTTCGTATGCTTGAGCTATAAGCACGGGATCGAAATCTTCTCTTATCACTCCTTTGCTCGGACTTGCTTTTTTCACTTCGGCAATTATACGATATGGATTTTGCGGTGTCGAACGAAGTGCGCCTTTAACATCTTTTGGGATAAACGGATTAAATGCCAACGAACGGCCAAGCCACTCTAGTGGAAAATCTACTTTTCTTTTTTCTAGATCATCTTTGGTTTTTCGTATAATTTCTTGAAGTATCTTTGGCATTTATAAACCTTTAAATTTTTTGCAGCATTATAGCTTAGAGCTACTTATGTACCTGTGTAGTTGAACCTGGTATGTGATGATCGCATTTTTGTATCTTGAGCCAATGCACTTTAGAATCTGGCTTGCTTAAAACTTTCGCGTTGGGAATATTTTTTATGATCTCTTGGGCTTTAGCACACTCACCGTTTTCATAAGATTGCCACGCTATTGTAATAATATTATCTAAATATTTATCATCTCTGGTCTTGTTATATAATAGTTTTGATGTTTGCACAATTCCATCTGTATTGTTGGTCTTGACATAAAGATCCAATAGTTTTTTATGCAAAGTATCTTGACTTGCATATTTTGAACCGTGCTCAAGCAATATACTGATAGCCTGCTGATGCTCACCATACATATCCGATAAAATAATAGCTATCCTCATAGCCACATCCTCTCTCAAGCTCTCATCATAAAGTTCTTTGAGTATCGCTAGGGCTTTATTTGGATCATTGGCATACAAAAACGCATCAGATGATATTTCTCTATCGACAGGATCTTGAGACAATTCCAATAAACTTGCAGCATTGCTTTTTGCATTCTCATAATCTTTTTGCATTAGATATAGGGTCAATCTAAGTCTTAATACTTCTATATCGCTTGGATCATTTGCGTACAATATATCAAGTTCTTTTTTTGCAAGATCCAGATATTTGTTCATCAAAAGCGAGAGGTGAATTTTTTTGAGCAGATAAACCTTGGCATGATTGGTCTCATATAATTTGCTAAAAACCTTATAGCTGTTAGCATAATCTTTTTGTTCTTCGTACCACAAGCCTTGCATTATAAGATCATCTTCTGTAGAAATTTGCAAAGATAAAGGTCTATTATCAGCCCCGTTAAAGTCTTGCGGATGGGTATATATCCACAATTTTAAACCTATAAATGATAATGTGATCACCAATAAAAATGAAAGTATTACAGTTACTATACGATTCCTGGACACTCGTCTCTTACCTCGTCTTCATTATTTTTAAATTGTTCCCAAAAAGGAAATGTGCGACATTGCAATGGCCTTGCATCATAGATAGAACACTGCTCCTTTATTTCATCAAAAAAAACACATGCATGATCATCTTCTTTTAGCTCTTTTTCGATCAAAGAATAACGATGTCCTACTTTTTTGAGATATATTGTAGCGAAATCTTCGACACTTAGCGACAAATAAGTTGCAATATGATTTATTTCTTCATATTTCACCCATATATAACCGCTCTCCCCTCTGCAGCAATGACCGCCGCAGCTCGCACATTTTGAAGGATCAAAACAATAACTATATCCCTCTTTGCATTCAACCATATATCTAACCCCTTTGTGCTTTTATGCTATGCGCGGATGCAAATTCAAATGCTTCTTTCGCTTCATCTGTGTATATATCATTTTTTTCAAAAATAGTCAATGGCGGCAACACTTTTGTGGATGCTTTTGAATTATGTCGGCAAGCAATAAGTACCAATTTGGATTCTTTGTCGATTTTTGAATGTACGAAGCGTACCACCTCAGGTGTTAAATGATACTTTTTGAGCATACTAAAAATATCGCCTATCTGCTTGGCATCATAGCAAAAGAAAAACCTGCCTTGAGTAGACAGTATCTTGTGTACTTTGGCAAAAAACATCTCTAGGGGCAAATGAGTGGCGTATCTAGCCATATGCAAACTGTCATTCGCACTTTTAATAACTCCATCAGCATAAAAAGGAGGGTTTGAGACGATCACGTCAAACGGTTTAGAGGGTGCTAGATCTAAAAAATCTTGATTGTATGGCTCAACTGCGATCTGATTGATATTATAATTATGCACGGCATACTCTATCATAGATGCCTGCTTGTCTACAACAGAAGCGCTCAGTGGAAATTTACTGCTTAAAACAAGTCCCACTATCCCTACTCCGCACCCTACATCAAGCATTCTTCCTCTCAAAGCAAATGAAGATATAAAATGGATAAGAAATATAGAATCGCTATTGTAGCAATATCCGTCAGGTGATTGGTATAGAAGCATTTTAATGTCTTTTTGTTGTAATTTTACTATATTTCAAGTATAATCGCGTTTATGAATAAAAATGATGCCCTTAATCCGCCATCTACGGATTTTTCGATGCTAGACTATGAGTGTGCCTATCTGCCAAATAAGCTGGTGCGCATGAATTACAAATATGTCACACAACCCAATGCTGCATTTGCATCAGCTGTCATCCAAAGAGGCTGGAGAAGATTTGGCAGATACTATTTTAATCCTACATGCCATGGATGCAATGAGTGCAAAAGCCTTAGGATCGATGTAGAAAATTTCACCCCATCAAAAAGTCAAAAAAAAGCCATCAAGCGCAACAGTGCAACCCAGATCGTTATCAAACATCCAAGTCTAACCAAACACCACATAGATCTATACAATAAATACCACTATTACAAACAAAGCAAAGACAACTGGAAATATCGTTCGATATCACACAAAGAATATTATGAAAATTTCGTAGAAGGTGCTGAGGATTTTGGCAAAGAAGTGCTTTATTTTCAAGACGAAAAACTCATAGGTGTTGACCTGATTGATATACTAGAAGATGGGATAAGCTCGATCTATTGCTACTATGATCCTGATTTTAGCGAACTCTCCCTTGGTACTTTTTCACTGCTTTATCAAATAGAACTTGCTAAACAGCTCGGGTTAAAATGGATATATCTTGGGTACTGGGTCGAAGGGTGCAAAGCATTTGCTTACAAAACAAATTTTCAGCCGCAAGAGCTGCTTGACGGCTTCCCTGCCTTGGAAGAGCCGCCTGGCTGGAATAAGTTTTAGTACTATTATCATGCCTGCAAAGAGAGGCTTTAATATGTCACTTAATATTTTATCTTTCTTATCCAATTCCAAAACAATCTATCAGGGTTGACCCTGCTGTCAATTTCTGCGCCATTTACCATATATGAAGCCAGCTCATTGGCTAAGTAAGGCCCCAATACAAATCCTCTAGCACCTAATCCATTTAATATAAAAAGATTATCTATATACTTGATCGGATATTTTCTGCCATTTAAGATATTTGGATAATTGAGCATATTGGCTACATCTATCACTTTGCCGACTACCGGAGCAAAATCCCTGCTCCCGCTTCTCATGCCGCAATATGTTTTGATAAGTTTAAAATCACTTGTATCAATGAGTCTTGATGCATTATTCTTTAACTCCATAGCCTTGCTTTCATCGCACGGTTTTGGTTCTTTTACTTCAAGCTCATGCGTAGCTCCAAGCTTTATGACACCCCCCATATTGGCAGAGATAGACAAACTCTCATGAAGTGTTATCTCAAGAGGCAAGGATGATCCAAAATCAGCCCTATTGCCCCAAGTGCCCTTAATGCCCATATATTTGACATCAAATAGATCATTCTCAAATCCTGTAGCAAGCACTAAATTTTTTGCATCAAAGCCTTCAACATGCCATTTGCCGTCTGCAAAATCTATATTTTTTGCCTCTAATAGTTTAAAATCGATACCTTCCAAAAGTGCCTTGCAAAGAGGTACCGTATCGCAAGCTCCTGCTTCATTGAATAATGTACCCTCATATATGGAATTAATATGAAGTTTGGATAATTGTTTTGGATCTAATATCTCATTTTTGGTTTTATGAAACTGCGAATAGTATGGGATCTTAGCTGCATCTGTGGCGGTTTTTGGGATTCGCACTATACCTGTAGCATGATAATGGTCCGGAAAATGATCAGAATAAAACGAGTATGCAAATGCAAATGCATCATCGGTAAGATCTTTTAATGGCGAGTTTACTCCTATTTTGGGAGAGACAAATGCTCCTGCAGCACCGCTTCCCCCGCTTGCTATTCCGCTCTTGTCGATCACTAGGACTTTTTGCCCTAGTTTGTTGAGATAATATGCCGCAGCCGTTCCTGCGATACCAGCACCGATCACAATGGTATCATAGGAGCTGCTTGACATTTATATGGTGATCTCTTTGATATCCGCGATACTTTTGAAGCTGTTGTATATAGCTCCTATTGTAGCTTGGCGATTTGATCTAAGCATTTCATCGTCACTATTTACCATTACATTATCAAAATAAATATCGAGTCTGCTTTTAAGTCCAAACAATGCTTCTAATTTCTCTTTATAGCTGCTGTATGTTCTATTTGATACTGCCGTAAATTCATCATATAACACTTTTTCTTCGTCTTGCGCAAACAGTGTCGTATCGACTATTGTTTGACCATCTCCGCCAGAGATATTGGCAACCCGTTTGAATGTACTGGAAATACTTTTAAAATCATCTCTTGAAACTATAGAATCCAAAGCTAAAGCTTTTTTGAATATTTCACAAATATCTCTCTCGCCTGAAGCCAATACGGAAGCTATGATAGACGGATTTACATCTATAGATTTATAGATTCTCTCTACAATAAAAGATGATAAAAGTTCCAAGTCAAACGACTCATAGTTTGATGATAGATCCAAAATAGTACTATCTATATCAAAAGAGAGATCATATTCGACCAAGATGCGAACGATCCCGTTTACTGCGCGACGAAGGGCAAACGGATCTTTTGAGCCTGTAGGGATCTTGCCCACACTAAAGAGCCCCAGTAATGTATCAAGCTTGATAGCCATAGCAACGATAGCACTAAAAATAGAACTCGGAAGCTCTGCGCCCTCGCCTACTGGCATATACTGTTCTTTTATAGCAACACGAATCTCTGCTTCCTTCCCAAGTGCCGTGGCATAGTAATATCCCATTAGCCCCTGAAGCTCTGTAAACTCATATACCATTTCGCTCGTAAGATCCGCTTTTGCCAATCTCATGGCTTCACTCATCAAAGGTTTTAAAATGTCTATTGTTTTATCAAATTTATGGCTATATTTATTTAAGAGATAAAGAGCTATTTTCTCTTCTCTATCTATCTTGTCTTTAAGAGATCCGAGCCCATCCATAAATTGAACTTTTTCAAGCCCGTCTATGCTAAGTCCTCTTTTTAAATCATTGTCATAAAAGAAAAGAGCATCAGTTAGTCGTGGTTTCAACACTCTTTGATTGCCCTCTACTACCTTAATATAGTTATCGGTTACGGCATTGCTGACTACCACAAAATGATTGGATAATTTTCCGTCTTTAAATACAGGAAAATATCTTTGATGCTCTTTCATAGAAGTAATGATAACTTCTGGAGGAAGACGCAAAAAGCCTTCATCGAATGTACCAAGCAATGCTTTTGGATTTTCCGTAATAGCTACAACTTCGGCAAGCAGATCATCATCTCTTTCTATCGTAACACCCTTGGATTGTTCAATATCATCAAAATCAGCCAATATCAAAGCTTCTCTTTCTTTTGGTTTTAATATCACGGCACCGTTTTTTAAAATATTTTCATACTCGCTAATAGTTGGAACGCTTACGCTGTCCATATCTACCATACGATGTACAAAAGTAACATTACTGCTTTGCACTCCATATAAAGATAAAGGCACATTTTCATCTCCAAGACGGACCTGAAGCCAACGGATCGGACGAATAAACTCATCGCTCTCGCTACCCCATCTCATCATTTTTCCAAATGCCATAGAGCTTATCCACTCTTTTAGCATATCTTCAAACAAACCAACAGATGCTTTACCTTCAACAGTACTGGAATAGAAAAACACTTCTCTGCCTTTCTCTTCTCGAGTAGTAAGCTCGTCAAAAGATACACCGCATTTTGCCGCAAACCCAATCCCGGCTGGCGTGGGTTGACCGTCTTTTGTGGCTACATTTAATGGCGGGCCTACAAGTTCTACTACTTTGCTTTCTTGAGTAGCAGGCATAGCTTTATGCATAAGCACCAAACGGCGAGGAGTATAATAAAACTCAAAGTCACACTCTAGAGAATATTTTTGAAGTATATCTTGCCAAGAAGTTTTTATATTTTGAATAATTTTCAATAATGGTATAGCTGGGAGTTCTTCAACCCCGATTTCAATCAATAATGGCTTTGTCATCCACTAATTCCTATCATAGATAAAGTTAAAGGATTGTACCAAACCTTTGGTAAATAGGCGATTAATGTGAACTATTATCGGTATCTTTCATATCTATTCTATTTCCGTCCGGATCAAATTTATTGCGATAATAATTGCGAATGATCACAAAAGTGATGCCGACAAACAATACCAAAGCTATTATATAAAATATTTCTCCTATACTCATTGATCGATCTCCTTGAATGTATTATAATTTTGTCTAAGCGCCTCATATGCTACGATACCGACACTTAGGGCCAAATTTAAACTTCTTCCTTCGCTGGTCATCGGTATAGTTATACACTTGTTTTGGTTTGCTTCAAGTATATCGGAAGGTATCCCGCTAACTTCTGAACCAAACAATAAAAAATCACCTGCTTTATATTGTGATTCAAAATATAATTTATCTGTCTTGGTTGTAGCTAGATGAAAATGCTCATTTATTGGATTGGCTTCCAAAAACTCCTCTAAGCTCTCCCAGACCTTCAAATCAAGCTTGCTCCAATAGTCAAGCCCTGCACGCTTAACCTCTTTATCATCTATAGAAAATCCAAGCGGTTTAATTAAATGAAGCCTAGCACCTATATTGACGCATAATCGTCCTATAGTGCCGGTATTTGGCGGAATTTGAGGATGAATAAGAACTATGTTGAACATCAAAAAACTATCGTTTTATTGCCGTTAACAAATACACGATCATTTATAACAAGCGATAACGCACGAGATAATACGATCTTTTCTACGTCTTTGCCGGCACGCTGCATATCTCGCCAGTCAAATCTGTGATTTATAGGTATCACATCTTGGGCAATGATCGGGCCTTCATCCAGATCATCGGTCACAAAGTGTGCCGTTGCACCAATGATCTTAACTCCTCTGTCGTAAGCTTGCTTATACGGATTTGCACCAACGAAAGCCGGCAAGAATGAGTGATGGATATTGATGATCTTCCCACTAAAATGAGAGACAAAATCCGGGGTCAATATCCTCATATATTTAGCCAAGACCATATAGTCAAAATCAATACCTCTAAGCACATCGATCACTAACTTTTCATGATCTTCTCTGCATATGCCATCGGCACAAACATTATAAAACGGTATGTCGAATCTGCGTACCAATCGCTCTAATGTATCATGATTTGAAATAACGGCTTCTATATCGGCATCAAGTTCTCCGTCTGCATGACGAATAAGAATATCACCCAATGCATGTGATTCTTTAGTGGCAAGTATGACTATTTTCTTTCGCTTAGGAAGAATGACTCTGGTGTTTGCATTTGGAGGCAAAATGGCTTTTAATTCTTTTTCCAAATCTTTTGCTTCAAACTCTCCGGATATCACGGTCCTCATAAAAAATCGTCCATTTTCCGGATCAACGAACTCTCTATTGCTTTCGATATTTAATTCTCTATCATAAAAGACTTTTGAAATTTTATATACCAAACCCTTGGCATCTTCACAATCAATAAGTACTCTGGCTCTTGGCAAATCTTCCATTATTTTATCCTTGACATTTACACCGAAGCGTATTTTGCAACTACGTCACCCATTTGAGAACAATTACACATTACCTTCGCATCATATGCGCCTATATCTCCGGTGCGATAACCCTCTTTGAGGGTTTTTTTGATAGCATTATCTATTTTAGCAGCAGCTTCTTCTTCTCCAAAAGCGTATTTTAGCATCATAGCAGCACTTGAAATAGTAGCAAGCGGATTAGCGATACCAAGCCCTGCGATATCAGGTGCACTTCCATGTATAGGTTCATAAAGCCCTACGCTCTCTCCGGTACTTGCACTTGGCAGAAGGCCGATAGAGCCGCTTAGCATGCTGGCAGCATCAGAGAGAATATCTCCAAAGATATTACCAGTAAGGATCACGTCAAATTGTTTTGGATTGCGGATGAGCTGCATAGCAGCATTGTCTACATACATATGGCTAAGTTCGACTTCCGGATATTCTTTGGATATCTCCACGACTATATCTCTCCAAAATTGACTCACTTCTAAAACATTTGCTTTATCAACGGAACAAACTCTTTTGTCTCTTTTCATTGCAATATCAAAAGCAACTCTTGCTATGCGTTCGACTTCATTTCTTGTATAGATCATGGTATTGTATGCATAATCTTCTAGATATTCTCTAGGTTTTCCAAAATATATACCGCCTGTTAGCTCTCGCACGACCATTATATCAACACCGCTTACCACTTCCGGTTTAAGCGTAGATGCATTTACAAGCTCATCATATACGATTGCCGGGCGCAAATTTGCGAATGTTCCCATTTCTGCTCTAAGTGCCAATAATCCGCTCTCAGGTCTAAGGCGTCGCTCCAAATTATCCCATTTAGGGCCGCCTATTGCACCGAAAAGTACGGCGTCACACTCTTTGACTCCATTTTTTGTATCTTCAGGAAACGGTACACCTGTAGCATCGATCGCAGCACCGCCTAGCAACATTTCACGATATTCAAATTCTAAACCGCAGCTTGGAGCAACAGCTTCTAAAACCTTGATAGCCTCATCAACTATCTCTGGGCCTATGCCGTCACCTTTTATTACACCTATTTTATACTTCTTTGCCATATTAATTTCCTAACTCTTTTTTTGCAAATTCCATAAGTCCCCCTGCATCAACAAGCGACTGCATAAATTCAGGGATTGGAACGAACTTATATGTTTTAGCCTGGCTTATGTTAACCACTTCGCCCTTATCCATATTTATTTTTATAGTGTCGCCCTCATTGATCTCATCGGCTTCTTTTAGTTCAAATATCGGTAACCCCATATTGAATGCATTTCTATAAAAAATTCTAGCAAATGTAGGGGCGATAATGGCACTGATGCCCGCTGCTTTTAGTGCGATTGGAGCGTGTTCACGGCTGCTTCCGCATCCAAAATTCTCACCTGCAACTATAATATCGCCCATGTTCATTTTTGAAACAAACTCCGGATCAGCGTCTTCCATAACATGTTTGGCTAGCTCTTTTGGGTCACTTGTATTTAGATACCGTGCTGCGATTATCAAATCTGTATCAATATTCTCTCCAAATTTCCAAACTTTACCTTGCACGAGCTTTCCTTTTGTCTTAAATTTGGGCGATTATATCTAAAATTAGCATAAAATGACAAACAAAAATGTTGCCAAAATAACAAAAAAATTACAAAAAACTCAACAGAATTTAAAAAATTTCGGTATAATATGCTTCATTTTACAAAACAATTAAAATTAGAAAAAGTTATATCTCTTATTATTAATTGAGCAAATCAAATTAAGAGACTTTCGCAACAAATACACTAAAAATCAAGGACACATAAATAATGGCAGAAAAAGATAGCGTAGTTCGCGTAGAAGAAATATTGGGTGCCAAAAAAAAGGGCGATTTCATCACATATGAAAATATAGCTAAAGAATTTGCCAAACCTATTACAAGCGCACAAGCCAAAAAAATATACAAAATTTCTCAGGAAAAGCATATTAGTGTTATAAGTGCATCAGAATATGCCAAAAATGCTACTATCAAACAAGGCGCAAATAGAGAACTTTTACGCAAAAAACAACATGACGGCAATCTGGAAGAAGAGTTTGATTTTGCAAAAGAAAAAGAACTCTTAGAGTGGAGCAGAAGTGACAGCCCGGTTCGAATGTATCTACGTGAAATGGGTAAAATTCCGCTTCTTACAAAAGAAGAAGAGATTGATCTGAGCGTTCAAATAGAAGAAGGCGAAGATATCATTATTGATGCTATATGTTCGGTTCCGTATCTTGTAGGATATATCATAAAATACAGAGAACCTCTGCTTAACCGTGAAAGACGAGTTAAAGAACTATTTAAAAGTTTTGAAGACACCGATACCGAAGAGGAAACAGAAAGCGAAGAAACAGATGATGCCGAGGGCGAAGAAGGCGAGACAAACGGGACCGAAGAGACAAAAGCAAAACCTGTAAAAGACGACAAAAGGGTACAGCAGGTACTTGAAAGCTTCAAAGCTCTTGAAAAAGCAAAAAAAGAGTGGATGAAATCACGTAATGAACTTATCAAAATGATCGAAGAAAAAGGCGAAGAAGAATCCGAAACCCTATTTTTTGAACGTTTGAAAGTTGCTTTCAAAAAAGAACAGCTTAAAGATGCCTTGCTGCACCTAGGGCCTACAAGTAAACTTATAAATGAACTTGTTAAAGCAATGGAAACAGCGCTTAAAAGCGATGACAGTTTTGACAAAGAATTAAAAAGACTGGAATACAAACTTCCGCTCTTTAATGAAATACTTCTTAAAAACCATCAAAAGATACTAAAAAATATCATCAACATGGACAAAGAAGATATTGCCTTAGCCGTTCCAGAAGCTACGATGGTAAGCACTTATGTAGAGATCAAAAAACTTTTTGAAACCAGAGAAGCCAGTAAGGGCGGATTTGATCTAAGTCCTGAAAAATTGGCTGAGATATTAAATCAGATCAGACTCGGAAAAGCGAAAAGCGAAAAAGCAAAAACCAGAATGGCAAAATCAAACCTCAGACTGGTTGTCTCTATAGCCAAAAGATATACTAACCGCGGATTGCCTTTCTTGGATCTTATCCAAGAGGGAAATATCGGGCTTATGAAAGCTGTTGACAAATTTGAATACGAAAAAGGATACAAATTCTCAACATACGCGACATGGTGGATCCGCCAAGCTATCAGTAGAGCTATCGCAGATCAAGCTAGAACGATCAGAATACCTATACATATGATAGAGACTATCAACCGTATCAACAAAGTGACACGCAAATACATCCAAGAAAACGGCGCAGAGCCTGATATGGAAACAATAGCCAAAGAGATAGGATTGTCAGTAGATAAGGTAAGAAATGTTATCAAGATCACAAAAGAACCGGTCAGCCTTGAGTCTCCTGTGGGGGATGAGGATGATGGAAGATTTGGTGACTTTATCGAAGATAAAAATACTCTCAGCCCTACTGAAGAAGTGTTGCGTGATGACCTCAATAACCAGATCGACGAAGTCTTAGAGCAGCTAAATGAAAGAGAAAGAGCGGTTATCAGAATGAGATTCGGATTGCTTGATGACGAAAGTGACAGAACGCTAGAAGAGATAGGCAAAGAGCTTAATGTAACTAGAGAAAGAGTCAGACAGATAGAATCATCAGCTATCAAAAAACTAAAACACCCGAAAGTCGGCAGAAAGCTCAAAAATTATATAGAAGAGTAAAAATTGGATTTTTATGCGCTTATCATAGGCACTGAGATACTAAATCGCCGCCGAAATGATAAGCATTTTGAATTCCTCTCACGCAAACTTGCCAAATACGGATATACACTCAAAGGCTCGCTCACGATAGCCGATGAGCCTAATCTCATCGTCTCGACGCTCAATTGGCTAAATTCTCTGCCAAACAGTATAGTATTTAGTTTTGGCGGCATAGGCTCAACCCCTGATGACTATACCAGACAAGCAGCAGCCGATGCATTGAGCGACGGCAAACTCTATCAGCATAAAGCTGCAAAAGATATAATCGTATCGGCTTTGGGCGACAAAGCATATCCTCATGCTATCAAGATGGCCAATCTGCCTTGTGAAGCCAATATCATAGAAAATCCATTCAACAAAATGCCGGCATTTAGTATGTTTGGCCGTTTCTTTTTCTTGCCTGGTTTTCCTGAGATGAGCCATCCGATGATCCTTGATATCCTTGGCAAACTGGATATTGTCCATAGAAAAATATACCGACATACACTAACTGCTCTTTGCAAAGAAAGCGTGCTCATAGAAACTATGGAATCCTTACCCAAAGATATAGAATGCTCATCTTTGCCTAAAATCTATAGCGACGGCCCTAGAGTCATACTCTCAGTCGCATCAGATGATGAGACAAAAGCCAAAAATGCTTTTGAGATGTTTACCAGGCTACTAGATGAGAAAAATATCCCTTATGCTTTGCAAGATGAACATGAGGATTGAGATAGAAGTAATATTTTCTTAATATGCATTCCTTATCGGGAGATGCGGAACGAGGAGAAGCATTTTTTCATCAAAATAAAACTAAATAAGGAGTTAAGTTGAGATTAAATGCAATAACATTTATTTTAAATAATTTTTATATCATTTTATTCTTTATAATTATTTTGAGTGTACTATTATATTATTTTGGCGATAAATTGGTTATCGAGGATAAAAAAACAAACAATCAACAACGAAACAAACAAAAATATACATATTTTTTTAAACAGGATATTATTTTAAATAATCTTAATATGATAATTATTATCGTGGCAATTTTAGTATTTTTAACTATTGGATTTTTAATTAAATAACATAAACTTTAGTGTGAGTTCCATATCTTCCGATTCTACGGGTCAGGCGTTGAATTTCCACTTTTTAGCACCTTTGAAATAAGAGATTTTGACAATCCTAAATGATTACCTGTCTGAGATTTGTTATATCCGTCATTCAATGCATTGATTATAGCAATATTTCGCAAATGTTTTGTTTTGTCATCATAGCATCACTTTGTATAAGTTTAGGCTGATATTACTTCTAATATTGGCAGTGTATTATACAACCATTATTCATCGGATAAATTTGTTATGTTGTAGTAATTTATAATATGCATTCCACCTTAGGAGAGGTGGAGCGAAAAACTATCTATTTTGAAATTACCAATAAAATTCCACTAAGCACTATCAAAGCTCCGCCTATCAAAACTTCTGATGAAGGATATATGTCTCCCAGCATTATGCCAAATATAGTTGCAAAAAGCACGACCGAATAACTAGCTGCACTTACTATACCTGCAGGAGCTGTATAATAAGCTTTTGTCATAAAGATCTGTGCCAACGCAGCAAAGCTTCCCATCATCACTATCCATAGCCAATCCAAACCTTGTGGCGATACATACACAGCAAGCTTATCGTCTATAAACGGGAATTTATAAAAAGCGCCGGCCATCATCAAAACAAGAGGAATGATCGTACCAAATCCCATAAAAGATAACACGACTGCTTTTTCATCATAATATCCTTTGAGACTGCGCACGCTCGTATATGCAAGGGCAGCTAGAAATCCTGTCATTACTCCGATTACCTGCAATGAATCGATTTCGAACCTGTCCAAAACGGCTATACCGATAAAGCCTATCACTATAGCAAATATCGATACATAGCCTAGCCTCTCTTTTAAGATAAAAAATGCCAATAGTGCCGTAAAGATCGGTTCTGTTTTTGCATAGACCACAGCGCTTGAGAGTGATGTTGCTCCAATTGTATAAAAAAATACTATGAGTGCAGCTGTGCCGATGATCCCCCTAAAAATAAGAGTAGCAAACATGCCTCCCCTATTTTGCATCGGATTACGCCAAACCATCCATAAAACTATTATCAACCCGACTATGTTTCGCCAAAATGTTACTTCAACTGCTCCCATGCTATGAGATAATAATTTCGCAAATGCCATAGTAACAGCAAACAAAAAAGAGCCTGTGAGCATATACACTACGCCAAGTTTTGTTCCACTCACAAGCTTGCTTTCGTATTTGATCTAATGCTAAGGGCAATTTTATTTTTAAACATCAAATTCCTTTGAATATATTGCCGGAATTATATCATTCAAGTAGCCAAAAATGCTTATCGCCTTAAACATAATTATGCTAATATTTTCAAAATTTTCCAAGGACACAAATATGAATATAGATAAAATAGGTTACGGTAAAAATCCGGATGAAGTTAAAGTAGTCATTGAAGTACCTCTAAATTCAAATATCAAATATGAACTAGACAAAGAAAGCGGTGCGGTTATGGTCGATAGAGTTCTTTACTCTGCTATGCACTATCCGGCAAACTATGGTTTTGTGCCAGATACTCTTTCTGATGATGAAGATCCTGCAGATGTATTGGTTCTTTGTGATTATGTGCTTCAAGCAGGAAGTGTTATCAAATGTCGTCTAGTAGGCGTCCTGATGACAGAAGATGAAAAAGGCGGAGATGAAAAACTGATTGCAGTTCCGTCAAGTAAAATCGATCCAACTTATGACAATATCCAAGACTTGAATGATATCCCAGTGCATACACAAAACCGTATCAAAAACTTTTTTGAAACATACAAAGCGCTTGAGCCAAATAAATGGGTAAAAGTTACAGGATTTGGCGGCAAAGCAGAAGCGACTGCAATTCTAGATAAAGCTATCAAAAACTACAAATAATTTCTGCGACGGGACTACGGTCTCGTCATTATTCTAAAAATACAATTCTATAAACAATCCAATGATTTAATTATCTATCTCTTTTGCGCGGTTTGCAAGATATCGTCCGATACCATCAGCAATTCCCATGGCTGCTCGTTCTTGATATGATGGATCAAAAAGCTTTATTCGTTCTTGCGGATGTGTTATATATCCTATTTCTACCAAGACAGATGGCCTGCTTGCTCCAACCAATACCCAAAACGGAGCGCTTCTCACGCCTCCGTCATAGGCACGCAGATTGCTAAGCAAATTTCTTTGAATATCAATGGCCAATTTATGAGATAAGATGATCTTAGGGCCTGATAAAACCGCATCCAAAATAACTTGCTTGCTGCTTCTGTCGGTTCCTTGCAATACTGCACTGTTTTCTCTCTCGGCGACCCTTTGGCTTCTGGCATCTCTGGTCTTTTGCAAGAAAAAGGTCTCCACGCCATACATCGAAGATGCCCTTTGTTCATTTGGTGCCGCGTTGCAATGAAGAGAAACAAAGATCTTGGCATCTTTTCTATCAGCCATCTTGGTTCTTTGTTCCAAAGTCAAAAATCTATCATCATCACGAGTCAAATATACTTTGTATCCTCGTCTGCTCAAGACCTTGCCCAATTCTTTTGCCATAGCAAGCACTGCATCTTTTTCTTTTTTACCTCCGCTTGTAGCGCCAGGGTCTTTGCCGCCATGACCGGCATCAATTACTACCACATCTCCGTTTGGAGAATATGACGAAGTGGTGGATACTTCTTTTTGTGTCTCTTGTTTGTCAATATTTTTTTTATTATTTTCATTTTGAGGTTCTAGATCATTTTCATTTTTTGATTTATAGGTAAATAGAAATGCTAGCTCATTTTTTTTAAATTCTAGTGGGATTTTATATGTTTTGTTAGTTGGAGAAAAATACGGTTCACCACCTATCTCTCCATCTATCACGACTCTTATCTTTGTAGGTTGGTTTTGAGCTATGCGAACCATTTTATTTGCATCGATGGCACCGATATTTTGCCCCATAACTGCATCATTAAAATCAAATACTTTTTTTGTCGGGTTTTTCATTGCAAAACTATGGATTTGTCTGCTATCCAATGCGGACTTGAATTGCAACTCTAAGACTTTGTCATTCAATAATACTTTTTCTAAAACATTTACTGCATATACGCTTGTATATGCAAATAAAATATTAATAAAAAGCCATCTTGATAACATATCAGATCATCCATTCTCACCAAATTTTAATTTGTGCATTAATTCTTTGACAGTAATAATTTCTGTAAGTTTATATCCGTTTGAGCCTGTGAAAAACAATCCTCTGTTTAAATCGCCGTAATATGCGTCACTTAGTCTATCGGCTATACAATATCCAACCGCTTTTGCCTCTACACCTCTATGGCATGGGGCAACACAGTTTGAAATACAGGCAACTTTTGGCGCAGTACCCTCTTCTATCATTTTATGAAGATTTGTTTTTACACCCCTGGCAGGATAACCAACCGGTGATTTAAAGAGTTGAATGTCGTCTTTTGTGGCATTAATGATAGTTTGCTTGAAAACATCACTTGCATCACACTCTACTGTGCCTATAAATCTGGTACCGAGCTGAACTCCTCTAGCACCAAGAGCAAACATTTTTTTAATATCTTCATTATCCCATACGCCTCCGGCTGCGATCACTGGTATATCGCCCCAAAGTTTTGCTTCTTCTACTACAGGAGGCAGTATGGCCTCTAGTTGATTTTCAGGTAAAAAACATTCTTCATATTTAAAGCCTTGATGGCCTCCGCTAAGCGGTCCTTCTACAATCACGGCATCAGGTAATCTGCCATGACTTTTTTCCCATCTTTTGCATAAAATCTTAAGTGCCTTTGCTGTTGACACTATCGGCACTATAGCAACATCAGGAAAATCTTTGACACATTCTGGCATTGTAAGAGGCAAACCTGCACCTGTTATAATGATATTAGCTCCTGCTCTACAGGCATCTTCAACGACTCTTTTATAATCATTCATAGCATATAATATATTACATCCGAGCGGTCTGTCCCCGCAAATTTTACGGGCATTTTCAAAAATAACGCTCAAAGCTTTTGCTGAATAGAAATTTTCTGCTTCAACAGGACGATTATCACCGGCAAGTTTATCGGCATATGCGCAATTCTCATAAATACCAGTACCAACAGCACTGATCACTCCAAGCCCTCCTTCCAAAGAAACAGAACCGGCTAATTGATCCCAACTAATACCTACACCCATGCCACCCTGTATAATAGGTGTATCTATGGTATATTTTCCAATTTTAAGAGGTGCGAATGCCACTATAATACCTTTACTTTTGCAAATTTTCTTTTTCCAACTTGAATAACATATTCCCCACTATCAAGTTGCAACTGGTCATCAACGACTTTTTGTTGATTGATCTTAACTGCACCTTGTGCAATATCTCTTCTGGCCTGTGAAGTTGAAGGTTCCATATTGGCATCTACTAATGCTTTGCATATCCATATAGATGTTTCAAATGAAAACTCAGGCACCTCGGAAGGAATTTCATTTGATTTAAATACCTTATCAAACTCCTCTTTTGCAATATTAGCCAACTCTTTATTATAAAACCTTTCAACAAGCTCCATTGCTAAATTTTCTTTTACGATCTTTGGATGCATAATACCATCTTCAACACCTTTTTTAAGCAAAGCGATCTCATCAAGTGTTTTTGTACTAAGCAGCTCATAATAACGCCACATAAGCGTATCTGAAATTGATAAAACTTTGGCATATATGGTATTTGGGCTTTCTGTGATACCGATATAATTATTTAAAGATTTACTCATTTTGTGTACGCCGTCTAAACCTTCGAGTATAGGCATTGTGATGACGGCTTGCTCTTTTTCTATGCCGTAAGAGCGTTGCAGGTGCCTACCCATAAGCAAATTGAACTTTTGATCGGTACCGCCTATTTCGATATCGCTTTTGAGTTCTACACTATCATAGCCTTGAAGCAGTGGATATAGAAATTCGGAAATGGATATGCTTTGTCCGCTTTTGTATCTCTTTTCAAAATCATCACGCTCTAACATTCTTGCTACATTAAAAAGGGTACTCAAGCCAACCATACCGGCAGCTCCAAGTTTATCAAACCAAACTGAATTATAATAGATCTCTGTTTTGGCTCTATCTAAAATTAAAAACGCTTGATCTTGATATGTTTTTGCATTGGCAATGATCGTATCTTTGTCCATAACTTTTCTAGTTTCACTCTTGCCGGTAGGATCACCTATAGTTGCAGTAAAATCACCGATAATAAGCTGTACTATACCGCCATGATCTTGAAATATTTTTAACTTATGCAAAAGCACGGTGTGCCCCAAATGCAGATCTGCTCCGGTAGGATCGAAGCCGACTTTAACAGTATAAGTTTTACCTTCATTGTAATATCTGGTTATCAATTTTTCTATATATTCTAGATCGATTATTTCAGATACTCCTCTTTGTATCTCCCCAAGTGCCTTTTGTACCATTAATTCCCTCTATTGTTTAATTGCTGTATGCGTCATTAAGGCTAATTATCTCAATTAGCTTATACGATTTCGATATTTTACTTTCTAAAACTGATTTTTTACTCTCTATGCTTTCTACATCTATTTGGCAATATTCAGCCTTGTCACTGCGCTGGATGCCAAGCTCTATACTAACCAAATTCAAATCAAGTTTAGATAAAGTTGTAAGCAATTGAGCCAAAACACCTTTTTGATTTTGAAGACTGATAATCAGACGGTACTTTGAAAGTTTAGAATTTTTCCAAGATACATACACCATAGGCGCATTATCACGCATCATTTGATATGCTTTTTTACATAATTTGTGATGCACTATAACTTTATCATTTTCCCAAAAAGCTACAATTTGATCGTTTATCTTTGGATGGCAACAATAATCAAATTCGACAGCATCTATGCTCTTGTTCGCAAAAAATTCAAAAAGTTCGATCGTTTTTACAGAAGGTTTCTTATAGCCTTTTTTAAAAAGTTCCCATAAGCGAACCTCTTTTGCACCTATATGTTCTGCTATTTTGTATATTGTATCTTTTAAAAAATCCAACTGTGTCACTGTGCGATAGATATTGTCTTTAAGATGTAGCTCTTCTACTATAGGCTTAAGATCATGCACTTTCAAATCAAACATAGTAGCCAATATGTTATATGCGCTCAATGTATCACACTCTTTTAGCCTAGCTTTACAACGACTTCTTATGCCTTCTTTTGCACGAGATGTTTTGACGCTGTCTACCCATGAGCAATGAAAATTTGATCCTTTACCCGTCTCAATACGTACAATATCTCCATTTTTGAGAGGAGTGAGCAATGATACTTTATGTTTATTTACAAGCGCACCTACTGCTTTGGCTCCTATCTCGGAATGTACAGCATAAGCAAAGTCTATAACCACAGAGCCTTTTGGCAAAGTATAGTTATCTCCCTTTGGCGAAAATACCGAAATATCTTCGCTAAATAGATCTCCTTTTGCAAGCTCGTAAAATTCTTCGGCAGATTCGTTTTGATACTGCAACCCTTCAAGCCAGCCAAGCTTGATCGCTGAGTATCCGCCTTTGTACTTCCAATGAGCAGCTACTCCATATTCTGCTAATTTATGCATTTGTTGAGTTCTTATTTGAATTTCTACAATTCCTTGCTCATCAAAAAGTGTTGTATGTATCGTTTGATAACCGTTTTCTTTTGGCAAAGCAATATAATCTTTAAAACGGGAAATAAGAGGAGTAAAATGCAAATGCATAGAACCTAAAACCTTATAGCATTCTATAGGTTGTTCGACAATAACCCTAACGGCCAACAGATCCAAGACTTCATCGATATCAATACCCTTGCGATGCATTTTTAAGTAGATTGAGTAATGATGTTTGACACGGCCGAAAATTTCAAAATCATTTTCTAAAATACCGTCGTTATTTAATGTATCTTTGACTTTTGATATGAATGAATTTAATTTTACTTGAATATTTTGATGATTTAATTCTAAATAATCTGAGATTTTTTGATAATCTTCGGGATAGATCACTTCGAAACTAAGATCTTCTAGCGTATTTTTCAATCTTGAAATACCAAGTCTATGAGCTATCGGAGCATAAACAACCAATGTTTCTTCTGCTATTCTTTTTTGCTTATCTTTATTCAGCGCATCAATTGTTAGCATATTGTGAAGCCTGTCACAAAGCTTAATAACTAAAACTCTGACATCCTGTATGGAAGCGATAAGCATTTTACGAAAAGATAGGGCTGAGCTTAAAAGTTTTTCATTTGATTGGGAAGATGCAAGTTTTTCGTCCCTGATGGCCACGATCTTTGTAAGCCCCTCAACCAAATGCGCCACATCATCACTGAATTCTTTTGCAATATTTTCTATATCAAGATCAGTATCCTCCACTACATCATGCAGCAATGCAGCTTGCACCATTATCTCGTCACCACTTACAAATGCCGTAATAGCAGCAACCAAAATAGGATGTACTATATATGGCTCACCACTTTTTCGTTTTTGATCAGCGTGTGCTTTTATAGCAACATCCAGTGCTTTTACGGTAGACGGAGAATAATTAGGCAATTGGCCAAAGAGCAGTTCTTTGGCTGCTTTTGTATCTCGACAACCCTTTATATTTTTTAAAAAAATATCCACGACAGATTAACTCTCGTGGTGAACTATAATTTTTCCTTCTGCAATCTCAAGCAAAGCAATATCTGTATATTTCATTTTTTTAGTATCAGCTTCAACCAATGGTTGAGCGCCTTTTGAAATTTCTTCGGCTCTTTTGCCTACAGCAGCCGATAAAAGATATCTATCAAATCCTACTTTTTCTAGTGCTTTTGCTGTAATTTGTTCTGTTCTTATCATAACTTATCCTTTTAAATTATTTCACTATCGAGCAATGCGTCATATCGCCTTTTGCAATGGCAAGCAAATTGCCTTTTTGAAACATATTGCATACCAGTATCGGCAAACCATTCTCTTTTGCTAAAGCTATTGCCGTATCATCCATAACCCTAATATGGTCATTTAATGCTTCATCATAACTGAGAGTATCAAGTTTTATTGCATCACTAAATTTATTTGGGTCTTTGTCGTAAACTCCGTCTACTTTTGTTGCTTTGATCAAAACTTCTGCTTCAATCTCAGAAGCCCTAAGCGTTGCTGCTGTATCCGTAGTAAAATACGGATTGCCCGTACCGCCTGCAAAAATAACCACTCTGCCTTTTTCAAGATGTCTTCTAGCGCGTCTTACTATAAACGATTCTCCAATTTCATGCATTTCAATAGCAGTCTGCAATCTAGCATCAAGCCCTATATGCTCCAAAGCTTCTTGTATAGCTACACCATTTATAACGGTAGCCAACATTCCCATATAATCGCCGCTTGTTCTTTTGATAATACCGTCTGCTGCAGCACTAACGCCTCTTATGATATTGCCGCCGCCTACTACGATACCAACTTCTATGCCATTATCTACAAGCTCTTTGATCTCGTTTGCTATATAATTTAGGATTTGAGTATCAATACCGTATCCATTTTCACCAGCCAATGCTTCACCGGAAAATTTTACTAAAATTCGTTTTATCACGACATATACCTCTTTGATTTATCGCGAGTATACCAAAAAATCATTTAGAAGATGTTGAAAAGATCATATCTGTATCAATTTCAAAGGATCAATATGCTTTGAGTTTTTGGTAGCTTCAAAAATAAGCCGCTTTGTAACTTTGCCTATGGTATAGCCCTTTGAAACCGTAGAGCCCACTCTGATCGTAGGCGGGATTTTAGACAATCCTGCATAAACGGTATGCATGTTTCCGCTATGTGCTATTACAACGACCTTGCCAAGCATACTGCTATTTCCTGCATAAACCACTTTGCCGTCCAATACGCTTACCACTTGCGCATCAGATGAAGGAGCTTGCAATGTAACTGATTCATTAAATATCTTTATTTTATAAACAGGATCTTCATATGTTCCGAATCTTTTTACAATGCTTGCCCCGGTTATTGGGGAGATAGTTTTGCCGCCTTGATAGCTATAAACCTCTTGTTCCTGATAAGAAGAGTTGATTTGTCTAACCCTGTCACTTTGTTTACTGGCCTCAAGAGTGCTCATGTCTACTTTTTTACCGGTTTTGCGTTCATAATTTTTAGCATTTGCCTGTTGCGATCTGAGTCTTTTTTTGCGTGCAGCTTCCAATCTTATAGCTTCTTTTTGTGCTAATTCTCTGCGGCGGGCTTCAGCAACTTCGTTTGCTCTTAAAATATTAAGTTTTACCAATGTCGAACGCAGTGCATCTTGTCTTTTTGCAATTTTATGCAGTTCTGCTTGATATCTCTCCTCTTCTTTGTTGAGCTTTTCTATCATTTTTTCCTGATTTGCTTTTTGTATCGCAAATGTTTTTCGCTGCTTGTTTATCATGCCAAGTTCTTCTTTGGCATGATTTGCTATTTTTGTTTTGTTGGTTTTTGTAGCCTCAAGAGACAATATCTCTTTTTCTAATGATATTATTTTTTTTTGATTATACAATCTATATTGTTCATAAACTTCTTGTGAAATTACCGAAGATTGTGTTGTGTCATTAAATTGTTTCATAGCAGCTATAAGTGAAAGTTGTTCTGCAAAAAGTGCTATAAGCGCATCATGCTTAACTTTCAGCTCTTGATTAATTTGCATGAGTATCTTTTCATACTCTCTAACCTCTCTTGAAACTTTTTGATATTCATCCTCTGTATATACATAATCCCTGGAGAGTTTGGTCAATTTAGTATCAATAACCTTGATCTCGCTTTTGGCTTTTGTGATATTTTGTTTTGTGCCTTCTATTTTTTTCTCAAGGGTTTTTACCTTTTTTGCACTTTCATTTATAGCTTTCTTTGATTCTTTTATTTTCTGTGTTGTAGTCGTTGCTAACAACAAACTGACTGCTATTACGCAAATAGCTATAATGAGTTTCACGCTTCTTTCTCCCTAGAAGAAAACACTACCATGTATACTGAGATCACCACAATTACAATTGCACAAAACAATAAAATAAGTGCATCAATTGGCTGAAACAGCAATTGGCTATTATTTACCAAAATATCCAATTCCATAATTTCAGCCAATTGATATCTAAAATATAAAAAGATCGACACTATTATCGCAGTAGCAATAAATGCATCAACTATTGCAACTTTAAACAAAATACCGCTTCTAAGCATCACAGGTGCTCCAAAAATTTCCATAACCTGCATTCTTTCTCTGTGAACATAGCCCCATACTTCCATTTGCTTGATCACAAGAAAAAGACTCACAACACTCATAAATACAATAAACACCTTGAGTATAAATTTGATAAAACTAAAAAGTTTATAATTTGAGCTATAGCTGCTTCCAAAAGTTTCTACTCTTTTTATTTTCTTATTTGCACTTAAATCTTTTTGTAATTTATTAAGATCTGATGTATCTAGATATTTTGCTAATTTTATAGTATAAAAACTTGGCAATGTGTTGATTATCTCTTTGATATCTTCTGGTTTCTGTCCCAAGGAGATCTCTTTTAGAATCTCATCTTTTTCTATTTTGGTGCTTTGTCCTATATTTTTATTAATTGACTGCAGCTCTTGCAAAGTAACAGGTTCGTTACTTACGACCAGCATAGAATATCCTTCCCTTAGCCGCTGCTCATAACTAGCGGTCATTCTGTCAAATACCAAAAAAAACTCTATTCCAAGCAAAATCGCCACCAATGGCAAAATGAACATAATATGATCTTTAATGAACTTCATAAACACCCTTATTTTCAATAATGAAATGTCTATACGGCAATGAAAAGATAGTAGGGATCCTGTGTGTTACAACAACAACCGTTGTTTCCAATTGCCCACATGCATTTTCCATAAGATCCCAAATGACATTGGATGAATATTCATCCAAATTGCCCGTCGGTTCATCAGCTAAGATCAACATTGGATTTTTTGCCAATGCCCTTGCAATACCGACCCTTTGCTGTTCGCCGCCGCTAAGCTCAAAGGGATGTTTATTTCCGTATTCTGTTAACTTTACATGTCTTAACAATCTTTGTGCTTGCGTCTGCTGTACATCCAATGAATATCCGGCTATCATTAGCGGCAATACTACATTTTTAGCAACGGTCCATTCATTGATCAATTTATAGTCTTGAAACACCATACCCATATGAGTTCTAAGTTCTTGCAGCTTCGAAGTTGACACCCCGCTCAACTCCACTCCTCCAACTATCATGCTTCCGCCAGCAGGTTTTAAATGTCCGTAAAAAGATTTAAGTAAGGTTGACTTGCCGCTTCCGCTTGGCCCTGTTATAAATACAAATTCTCCTTTTTTTATAGAAAAATTAGCATTTTTTATAATTTCATTTTTACCTCGATCATAAGCAAGCGTCAAATCTGTAGCTTTAATGATATTAGCCATGCAGAAACTCCTTTATTGCCTTGTGTGCTTTAAAGTTCGAATTAGATCTGATCGGCAAAGATGGATAGTAGCGGAAATTATTTGTATTCATAATAATATACTTATGCTCAGGTCTGGCAAAACTTCCAAATGCACATTTCATCAAAAACGTATCCTTGTCTATCTCATATAATCTTTCAAAATGTACAAAATAATCATCAAACACCTGACTTTCTTGCGGCAATTGTTCATTTATATTTATATTATATCTTAAATCGGAAAAGGAAAAGTCAAATTCATCTCTTTTATCATCAGATTTTTCATCACAAAAAAGAGTGACATCATAAATGTCTTTAGATTGCCTTTGCCATCTTGCTTCATATTTGCTGATAATCGGCAAAGCATGATTTTTATTTATATGCATTCTCATTTTTGGAAGTTTGCTAAAAGTTTGCAATGAATACTCATAATAAAGATCGCTATCTGTGCGAAGCTCTAATGTGCCATCAATATCCAAAACTCTCATTGCTTCACTAGTAAACTCATCTCCTATTACTCTGCGAGATGGTTTTTTGTCCCACGGTACAGGGAAGTGGACAAAAATCTGCTTACAAATATTTGATGGAAGCATCTCCAAAAAAAGCCTCGCATCATAATTGACAACCCATATATTCTCCAACCCTTGGATCTCTATTTGCTTCAATAATTGTCCCGCTGATGGTGTGTGGATCTCGATACCGATAAACAAAGTTTGCGGATTTTGCTTGGCTTGATACAAAATATGTCTTCCGCTCCCAAAACCTACCTCTATGGCTATTTCTTTATGTTTAAATTTGATGTCGATAAAATCTTCTATTTTTTTAAAATACTTTGATGCAAACAGAGGTTCTTTGTGGCGAATATTAACAATATTTGAGCTTAATACATCAAACCCCAAAGCATTGGCTACATTCCCTATGGCTTCTTTGAGAAGTGATAGCTTCAACGGCCTTGTAATTTTCTCATATTTGAGCATAGCCTCATTGTCTGCATATTTATAAACCAGCAAAAACTTCTCGTTTTGATAATTGATGCCGATCAAAGCCTCCGGATAGTTCACTGAATGTGCTACAAATTCTATAAGTTCGCTATGTTTTTTAGCTCTGCTGACAAGCTCTTCTTTTGATATGGGCATTACTTTAATATGTGGCACTGAATATTCCTTGTAAGTTATCACTTTTTAATGATTCTAATATATTCTCATCAAAATGTTTTAATATAAAATCTTTCATATCGTCAAATAAAGGTGCTTCAAATTGCATCTTTTGCCCGCTTATGGGATGGGTGAAATAAAGTGATCTGGCATGTAAAAACACTCTTGGCATTTCTTTGCCGGTATACCCATAGAGCGCATCTCCCAATATATGGCGTCCAAGAGTTGCCAAATGAACTCTTATCTGATGTGTCCTGCCGGTATATAGCTTGGCTACAATTAATTCGATATTATGATCGCTCGTTGCTAT
>Ga0302250_1000791_pt1 | contig 27562 bp, 22 predicted proteins | sample AAG_RA_Asp_MG_FD_193536 | JGI IMG/M metagenome (GOLD analysis project Ga0302250, IMG submission 193536) | Enriched activated sludge microbial communities from anaerobic digester in WTTP, New Holstein, Wisconsin, United States - AAG_RA_Asp | ecosystem: Engineered > Bioreactor > Anaerobic >... | reverse complement strand
GGCGGAGTTGGTCATCGAGAGGCCGAGGAGCCCCTCCTCCAGCATCATCTGGCTGTAATAGCCGGCGATGCCGTAGTGGTTCGAGTTGCGCACCGTGACCACGCCGACCCCGTTTTGTTTCGCCTTGGCGATGGCCATCCGGGTGGCGAAATGGGCGATAACCTGGCCGAGGCCGGCCTGGCCGTCGATGGTGGCGGTGGAGAGAGCCTCCCGGACCACGACCGGCTCGGCATAGGGGAGGATGGTGCCGTTGACCATCCCGTCAACGTAGCGCTTCAGCCGGGCGACGCCGTGGGAGGGGATGCCGCGCTGGTCGGCCAGCACCAGGTTGTCGGCGCAGATGAAGGCCTTCTCCGCGCTGATCCCGAAGGATTGAAAGACCTCCTGCACGAACCGGAGCAGCTTTTGATCGTTGACGATGATGGACATGGGCACCTCCCGTTTTATTTAACCATTTCGCGCAGCACCGCCGGCAGGATGCCGCCGTGGCGGTAGTAGCTCACCTCCACCGGGGTGTCGATGCGGCAGAGGGTGTTGAAGACGATCTCGCTGCCGTCGGCGGCGCGGGCGACCACCTGCACCTCCTGGCGCGGTTTGAGATTGTCGTCGAGGCGGATGGTGAACTCTTCGTGGCCGGTCAGCCCGAGGTTTTTGGCCGAGTCGCCCTCCCTGAACTGCAGGGGCAGCACGCCCATGCCGACCAGGTTGCTGCGGTGGATGCGCTCAAAACTCTCGGCGATGACCGCGCGCACTCCCAGCAGCAGGGTGCCCTTGGCCGCCCAGTCGCGTGAGGAGCCGGTGCCGTACTCCTTGCCGGCCAGCACCACCAGGGCTGTTCCCTCCTCCTTGTAGCGCATGGCGGCGTCGTAGATCCACATCTTTTCGCCGTCGGGAAGGTGGAGGGTGACACCGCCCTCGGTGCCGGGGGCGAGCAGATTTTTGAGGCGGATGTTGCCGAAGGTGCCGCGAACCATCACCCGGTCGTTGCCGCGGCGGGCGCCGTAGGAGTTGAAATCCTTCGGCTGCACCCCGATCGAGATCAGGTATTTGCCGGCCGGGCTCTCCGCCGGAATCGATCCGGCGGGGGAGATATGATCGGTGGTCACCGAGTCGCCAAGCAGGGCCAGGACCCGGGCCTTGTCGATGGACTGGATCGCCCCGGGTTGGGCCGGCAGACCGACGAAGAAGGGCGGCTCCTGGATGTAGGTCGAGTCGGCTTGCCATTCATAGATCGCCCCGCCCTTGACCGGGATCTCGTTCCACTCCGGGCTGAAGGCGTTGACATCGGCGTACATGGCGCGATAATTCTCCGGATCGTCGGCGAAGCGCAGGGCCGCCTGCAGCTCCTCCGGGGAGGGCCAGATATCCTGCAGATAGACGGGTTTGCCGTCGTTACCGGTGCCGAGCGGCTCGGACGCCAGGTCGAGGTTCATGGTGCCGGCCAGGGCGTAGGCGACCACCAGGGGAGGCGAGGCGAGATAATTGGCCTTGACCAGGGCGTTGACCCGGCCCTCGAAATTGCGGTTGCCGCTGAGCACCGCCGCCGCCACCAGCTCGCTGCCCTTGACCGCCGCGCCGACCGCCTCGGGCAGGGGCCCGCTGTTGCCGATGCAGGTGGTGCAGCCGTAGCCGACCACGGAGAATCCGAGCTGCTCCAGATACGGAAGCAGACCGCTCTTCTCCAGATAGGCGGTAACCACGCGCGAACCCGGGGCGAGGCTGGTTTTGACCCACGGCTTTTGCTTCAGCCCCTTCCCGACCGCCTTTTTGGCGAGCAGTCCGGCGCCGATCATCACCGAAGCGTTGGAGGTGTTGGTGCAACTGGTGATCGAGGCGATGACGACGCTGCCGTGCTCGAGGGCCACCTTTTGCCCTTCCAGCTCGATCTCGACCTTTTTGTCCAGCTTGTCCGCGGGCAGATTGAAGCCGCGCTGCTCGGCCGGGGCGCTGAGGGCCGACTTGAAGGCGCTGCTCACCTGCGGCAGGGGGATGCGGTCCTGCGGCCGCTTGGGGCCGGCCAGGCTGGGCTCGACCGTGCCGAGGTCGAGTTCGAGGGTATCGGTGAAGAGGGGATCGGGGGTCTCATCGCTGCGGAAGAGCCCCTGCTCCTTGCTGTAGCGCTCGACCAGGTCGACCAGCTCGCGGGAGCGGCCGGTGCGGGTGAGGTAAGCGAGGGCCTCTGCATCCATGGGAAAAAAGCCCATGGTGGCGCCATACTCGGGGGCCATGTTGGCGACCAGGGCGCGGTCGGGCAGGGCGATCTGCGAGAGGCCGGTGCCGTAGAACTCGACGAACTTGCCGACCACCCCTTTTTTACGCAGCATCTGGGTGACGGTGAGGGCGATGTCAGTCGGCGTCGCCCCGGGCTGGAGGCGGCCGCTGAGGCGGAAGCCGATCACCTCGGGCATGAGCATGTAGAGGGGCTGGCCGAGCATCACCGCCTCGGCCTCGATGCCGCCGACGCCCCAGGCGACGATGCCGAGGCCGTTGATCATGGTGGTGTGCGAGTCGGTGCCGACCAGGCTGTCGGGATAGGCGACCACGCCCTCGGGCCGCACTGCCGTAAAGACCCCGCGCGCAAAGTATTCGAGGTTGACCTGGTGGATGATGCCGACCCCGGGGGGGATGACCTTGAAGGTCTCAAAGGCCATCTGGCCCCATTTGAGGAACTCGTAGCGTTCGCGGTTGCGCTGGAACTCGATCTCCATGTTGCGGGCGAGGGCTTCACGGCTGCCGAAGGTGTCGACCTGGACGGAGTGGTCGATGACCAGTTCGGCGGGGATGAGGGGCTCGATCTTTTTGGGATCGCCGCCCATGCGCTGCATGGCCGAGCGCATCGCCGCCAGGTCGACGACGGCGGGGACGCCGGTGAAATCCTGCATGATCACCCGTGCCGGCTTGAAGGGGATCTCCACTTCGGCGGGTTTGGCCGCATTCCAGCCGGCGAGGTGGGTCACATCCGCCTCTGTGACGTCGAAGCCGTTGCAGTTGCGCAGCAGGGATTCGAGCAGCACCTTGATGCTGAAGGGGAGGCGGGAGACGGGGGCGTGCCGATCAAGGGCGTTGAGGGCGTAGATGGTGACCGGTCCGGCGGCGGTGTCCAGTTTCCTCGCCGCGCTGAAGGGATCTTGTGTTGCGGGTGACATGTTTTTTCCTTTCATTTTTTAAACCATGCTCTCACGAAGCCACAAAGACACAAAGAAAAACTAATCCAGCGATCCGTTGATCACCCGGACTATACCATCCTTCATCAAGGCCTCTCCGAAATTAAGCAGGAAGCCAAGTTTCATGTCCGCAAGTTTTAAATAGGTCAATACCTGCTTTTTGTGAGCGTTGTTCAAGCATTCCACAGACTTGATTTCAATAATTACTTTTTTATTAATTATGATATCCGCGCGAAAACATTCTTCAAATTGTACTCCCTCATAAACAATTGGAATTGGCACTTGCCGCTCGCAGCACAGACCTTTTTCAGTCAGCGTGTGCATTAATAAAATTTCGTAGACACTTTCCAGCAATCCAGGTCCGAGATTTTGGTGCAGGTGAACAGCACAATCGACGACAATCTTGCCGATTTCATTTTCAGTCATTTTTGTTTTTTTTGTGTTTTTATGCCTCTTTGAGAGGCCTGTTTTTTTAAATTTCTTTATTAATACTTTTTGTTTTCTTTGTGGCTTTGTGCCTCTGTGAGAGACCTGGTTTTTTTAATTTCTTTATTAATACTTTTTGTTTTCTTTGTGGCTTTGTGCCTCTGTGAGAGATCGTTTTTGCCTGTTTTGCTCTTTCTGCGCCTCTGTGCCTCTGTGAGAGATCGCTTTTTGCCTGTATTGCTCTTTCTGCGCCTCTGCGTCTTTGTGCGAGTATAATCTTTATTCCATAACAATCAGCACCACCAGGCGTTTGGGGCCGTGGGCGCCGAGGATGAGGATCTTTTCAATGTCGGCTGTGCGGCTCGGACCGGTGATCATCACTATGTTCCTGAACTCCCCGGCCTCGGGCCGCTCGACCAGGGCCTGGAGGTGCGGCAGCAGCCGCCCGGCCGGCAGCAGGGTGTAGATGGTCTCGGGCAGGACGTGGCTCCAGCCCGAGCGGGCGGCGTCGAAACGCACGACCAGGGTGCCGGTGTCGGCGATGCCGAAATCGGCGGTCACCAGCGCGGTCGGCACCGGCGGCAGGCGCTTGCGGCGCTCCTCCGGCGGGAGGGCGGCGGCATCGAAATGGGTCGTCCCCTTGAGCTTGGCCGCCACCGCGGCGCTGAGGGGATCGCCATCCAGAGCCAGTTTGGCGGCCGGGGCGAGCTCGAGCAGTTCGATCAGCTTGTCGGCCGCCGCATCCGCGCTGGTCAGGATATAACACTCGCCCGAGACGGTCTCGACCTCCTTCTTGAACTGGTTGGCCAGCCCCCTGCGGTCCGCCGGGGTCGCGGCCGCCATCTGGGCCGCGATGCGGGCGGCGGTGTCCGCCGGAGCTTCGGGTAGGTGGGAGGGATGCTCGAGAGCGGCGCGCACCCGCGCCAGGATCGCTTCACGTGCCTGGGTCATGACCGGGCCTCCTTTTCCTGGGATGAGCTTGTTTGCGGCCGTTTCCTGAGCCAGGAGTTATAGCGGTTGCGGAATCCCCGGCCGTCAAAACGCCCGAGGGCGCGCTTCTGGCCATAGCCGGGCACCGGGAAGGCGCGCTCCCCGGGCAGCAGCTGCTGGAACTTGCCCGGGAACCAGGTGGCAATGCGATAGATGCGGGGATGGCTGGCGAGCCAGCCGAAGCCGCGGAAGGCGAGCCGCTCCATCCAGCCGGAGTTCCCGGTTTCGACCACCCGGTTGCGCAGCTTGAGGAGGTGGTGGGGGATGTTGATGCGCACCGGACAGATCTCGAAGCAGGCGCCGCAGAGGCTGGATAGGTAGGGGGCGTAACGTCCCTCGGCCTCGCCGAGATACTGGGGGATAAGGGTGATGCCGATCGGCCCCATATAGACCCAGCCGTAAGCATGGCCGCCCACCTGCTGGTAGATCGGGCAGACGTTAAGGCAGGCTCCGCAGCGGATGCAGCAGAGGGTCTCGCGCAGCTGGCCGTCGGCGAGGATGCGGGAGCGGCCGTTGTCGAGCAGAAGGAGGTGGACCTCCTCGGGCCCCTCGCCGGTCGATGCCCTGCGCGGTCCGCCGATGATATGCAGGTAGCTGGTCGCCTTTTGCCCGGTGGCGCTGACCGGCAGCAGCTTGAGAAAGGGGGGCAGGCTGGCCAGATCGGGAATGAGCTTTTCGATGCCCATCACGGCCAGATGGATGCGTGGAAGGCCGACGGTGAGAAAGCCGTTGGCTTCGTTTTCGACCACGCAAAAGCTCCCTTCGCGGGCCATGGCGAAATTGACCCCGGAGATCCCCATGTCGGCGCTGAGGAATTTCTCGCGCAGGCGGGCGCGGGCGATCTGGAGCAGGGCATCGGGATCCTCGGTATAGGGCACACCGAGTTTTTCATGAAAGATCTTGCCGACGTCGACGCGGGTGAGATGGAGGGCCGGCGCAGTGAGGTGGGAGGGGATCTGGTCGAGGAGCTGGACGATATACTCGCCGAGGTCGGTCTCCAGGGACTCGATGTGGTTGGCACTGAGAAAGTGGTTGAGATCGAGTTCCTCGGTGGTCAGGGACTTGGACTTGACCACGCTCTGCACCTGCTTTTCGCGCATGAGCTCGAGGATGATGGTGCGCGCCTCCTCCGCATCCCGCGCCCAGTGGACCACGATGCCGTTCTTCTGGCAGTTCTCCTCAAAGAGCTCGAGATAGCGGTCGAGGTGGTCGAGGGTCTCCTTTTTGGTCTGGTGGGCCTGGTGGCGGAGCTCCTCCCACCAGGGGAGCTGTTCCACCTTGTCGGCGCGCTTTTTGAGGGCGGTCTGGGTCGCCTTGTCGACCGCCTCGCGCAGCCGGCTATCCGCCAGGGCTTCGTGGAGATAGGTTTTGGTGTGGATGGGGGAGGTGTGCATCACTCACTCCAAATTTAACAATATCAAACGGCGGAACGGACACAAAGCAAATTTCACACGGGGGCACGGAGGACACAGAGATAAAAAGTCAGGCATTGCCAGCTCTTTTTGCCATATTACCATAAAAGTTGACTGGTTTTTACTTTCTTTCTTTGCGCCTCTGTGCCTCAGTGAGAGATTATTTTTCAAATTCTTTGTGCGTTTGTATCTTTGAGAATAATCTTTATGCCAATCCCAGGCTGCGGGCGAGGAGATCGGCGATATGCAGCCCGCGGGCGTGCATGTTGTGTTTGCGCAGCCAGCCGTCGATATTCATCAGACAGCTCGAATCCGCGCCGACCACATAGTCGGCGCCGCTGGCCTCGATGTAGCGGCATTTGCGCTCCACCATCGCCAGCGAGATCTCGGCCATCTTGTAGGAAAAAGTGCCGCCAAAGCCGCAGCAGGTGTCGGGCTTTTCCATCTCGACAAAATCGATGTCGCTGATGGCGCGGATCAGCCGGCGCGGCTGCTCCCGCACCCCGAGCTCGCGCAGGAGGTGGCAGGAGTCGTGATAGGTGACGCGGTGGGGAAAGGAGCCGTCGACTGTGGCCACCTTGGCGACATCGACGAGGAATTCAGTGAACTCGAAGATGCGGTGGCTGAGGCTCTCGAGCTCCGGCTTGAGGGCCGGGTCGATCTCCAGCTCCCTGTAAAAGACCCGCACCATGGCGGTGCAGGAGCCGGAGGGCGCCACCACATATTCATGCCCTTCAAAGAGGCGGATGAGGCGCTCCGCCACCGGGACGATCTCCTTGCGGTAGCCGGAGTTGAAGGCCGGCTGGCCGCAGCAGGTCTGATCCTCCACATAGTCGATGCGGATGCCGAAATGGTCGAGCACCTTGACCATGGAGAGGGCCGATTCGGCAAACATGTGTTCGGACAGGCAGGGTATGAAAAGGGCGACGTTCATAGTGCTCCTCGTGTGAAAAGGGGCGCTCCCGCCTGCTCAGCAGGCGGGAGCTGTGGACCGGATCAGCGGGCCTGGGCCTGCCAGCGTTTCTTCAGGTAGGGATCCTTGACGGTCTCGAGCAGATAGTCGCAGAAGGCGCGGCCGGTAGCCCCGTCCTCGCGGCCGGTGATCACCACCTCTTTCTCGAACTGGCTGCAGATGTCGAGGGCCATCTCGAGCTGTTCGGCCTTGTCGCTGATGCCGATGTGGCGCAGCATCATGGCGGCGGCGCGGATGAGGCTGGAGGGATCGGCGTACTCGCCGCGCCCCTCGTCGATCATGCGCGGGGCCGAGCCGTGGATGGCCTCGAACATGGCGTAGCGGGTGCCGATGTTGGCGCTGCCGGCCGTGCCGACCCCGCCCTGGAACTCGGCCGCCTCATCGGTGATGATGTCGCCATAAAGGTTGGGCAGAACCACAACGCGGAACTGGGTGCGGCGCTTGGGATCGATCAGCTTGGCGGTCATGATGTCGATGTACCAGGCGTCCCATTTGACCGCCGGATACTCCTTGGCGATGCGTTCGGCGGTTTCGAGAAAGAGGCCGTCGGTGGTCTTGATCACATTGGCCTTGGTCACCACCGTCACCTTGTTGATGTTGTTTCTGGCGGCATAGTCGAAGGCCATGCGGATAATGCGCTCCGAGCCCTGCAGGGTGGTGGCGGTGAAATCGATGGCCAGATCCGGGGTGACCTGGATGCCTTTGCTGCCGAGGATATAGGCCCCCTCGGTGTTTTCGCGGTAAAAGATCCAGTCGATATTGTCCTTCGGCACCTTGACCGGCCGCACATTGGCGAAAAGATCCAGTTCGCGGCGCATGGCCACATTGGCGCTCTCGATATTGGGATAGGGCCCGCCTTTCTCCGGCGTCGTGGTCGGCGCCTTGAGAATGACATGGCAGGCCTTGAGTTCGGCCAGCACATCATCAGGGATGGCCTTGAGGTGTTTGACCCGGTTTTCAATGGTCAGCCCCTCGATAACGCGAAAGTCCACTTTGCCCTTCTCGATCTCCTCCTTGAGGAGGTATTCCAGCACGCGCTGGGTTTCGCGGGAGATGATCGGGCCGATGCCGTCGCCCCAGCAAAAGCCGATGATGATTGGCTTAAGGGAGGCGAAATCGGCGGGCTCCTGCCCCTGCTTCATGCGTTCGACGCGGGCGAGCTGGTCGGTGACGATCCTGGCAAAGTGTTCTTTGGCGCGTTCGATGACCTCGGTCTGCATAATTGCTCCTCTTTGTAATACGGTTCATGGGTCCCCGCTGCCGGCGTGTGGCGGCGGCCGGGCTGTCAGGTAATGCCCTGCACCGGTTCGGGCCGGCGCAGGCGCTGGTGGTAATCATGGATACGTTGGTTGCGGCGCTGCAGCTGGGCCGCTATCGCCTCCAGATGGCTGTGGACGTAGCGGGTATAGCGCTCGCCGGCGGCGGCAGCCTCTTCTTCGAGTCCGGCGCGGACGATTTCGAGAAAATCGTCGCAGCAGCGCTGCGAAATCGGGCTCGGGAAGGCGGCCCACTGCTTGAGGGCGGTCTCCAGATCCTGGTGCCGCTCCTGTTCGGGGCACCCGGTGCAGCCCTTGAAGGGCCAGGGATTAGCCCGGCGCTGAAAGCCCTTGAGGGCGAGGATGAGCGGCTGATAGTCGTATTCGTAATGGAGCCGGGCGAACTGGTACTCGACCACCGGGAGGGTGCTCTCCTCACCGGGCCGCTGGTGGTGGCGGTTGAGGCGGGAGAGATGGAGGCCGGTCTCGGGATGGAGGATCTCCCCATGGAAAATGCGCATCTCGCGCAGGCGGCCGCTGCTGTCCTCGCGCAGATCGCCGCCGAGCAAGAGCAGGCAGATGAAGTATTCGGGATTCTCGAGCCGTTTGAAGGGGATGTTTTCATCGGCCTGGATGCTGAGGTGGAGGCTGTGGGGTTTGACGTCGATATAGCGGGCGGCCAGGTCAATGAGCTGGGCCAGCACCCAGGGATCCCGGGTGGCGGGTTTGGAGACATCGCCGTAGAGGCGGTAGCGGCCGAAGGCGAGTTCGAGAAAGCCGCGGGCGCGCTGGCCGCGGGCGGCGGCGAAGCCGTGGTCGTCGATGTGGGCGCCGAGCTTCCAGCCGCGGCGGGCGAGGTCAAAGTCGTGGAAATAGTAAAAGCCGTCGAAGAGGGGGTCCGCGTTTTCCCGGGCGCCGATGGCGCGCACTCCGAGCTGGGAGAATTCGAGTTCAGCGCCGAGGGGGGTGTCGCCGGGCTGGCGGTGGTCATCGACCCAGGCGGCTGTGGCGCGGGCGCGCTCCTCCTGCCAAAGCTCCTCGGCGATGAAGAGAGCGGCGACGGCGTAATCGGGATAGGTGAAATCGGGGCGGAAGGTGTCGACCCCCTGCCGGGCAATCAACTCCTTCAGGGCCGGGCCCTGGTCGACGAGGAGCTTGAGGGCCATGAGGGCGGAGAGGCTGCGTTCGTAGAGCTCTTCACCGGTGCGGGTCAGTCCGCGGAAATTGTGCCTGAACCTGGTTTCGATCTGGTTGAAAATCATCAACCTGAGCGCCAGGCTCATGTAGGCCCCGGCGAAGGGGCGGGCCTTGCGGTCGCCCTCGAGCCATTCCAGGCCGGGGAGGTCGGCCTTTTCGATTTCGTGTTTGATCAGCCAGGGGGCGAGCTGTTCATCCTCGAGGGCCTGGCTGAGCAGCCCCTGAATCTCCTCGGAGAGCAGCTCACCGGTGACGGCCAGGGCGAGGGCCCTGCGGCCGCCGAGGGGGCAGCGGTCCGCTTTGGTCTCGAGATAGCGGTGTACGCTCTGCTCGACAAAGGCCTCGATGCGGTCGCGCTCGGCGAAGCCGCGTTCCAGCCAGGGGCGGATGGCCTCTGGATCGGCGATGTAGATCCAGGCCTGCTGCTTGCGGCCGCCGGCCTCGACCTCGACGATGAGGCGCTCGTAGAGTGAGCCGGCTGATTCGTATTCATCGAGTTTGGCGAGCAGGGCGGGGGTGACCCCGGAGAGGAGCCGTCCCTCGATGTGGCCGCCGCTCCAGGGGACAGCAAAAGCGAACGCGTTTTTGGGGTGGATGCGCCGGAAGTTGGCGAGCCTGGCCGGGATCCCCTCCAGGCTCATTCCGGTTAACAGGCGGAAGTGATGGTCGTCATTGAGGGAGCCGTAAACAAACAATGCAGCGATCTCCCCCTGAGTCCGGTCCGGGGACCCAAGGGGAGCCGTTTTTGCCGATGTTGCGGGTGCCGGAGAATTCCGGGCATTCACGACCATGATGAAGGCCGCGCGGCGTTCGGCGCCGCGCGCTCATGCGGGTGATGGAGTGGCCTGACCTCCGTGCGATCAGGCGGTCTAATTAAAATGGAGCTGGAACTGCTGCTGCATCTCCTCCTGGGAGATGGCCGTGACCCGTCCGTCGGCGTACTGCGCCTCGATCCACTCGAAGATTTTCGCCACACGCGGGTCGCGCTTGTCCACCGGCGGCTTGCCCTGCTGCTGAAGCTGCTGGCTGACCCAGTAGCCGACCCCGGCGATGCCGGAGCGGTCGGTGATGTGGACGCCGAGCGGGCGGTTGAGGATCTTGCCGGTGTCGAAAATGTTATAAATCTCTTCATTCTTGATCACCCCGTCGGCGTGGATCCCGGCCATGGTGACATTGAAATTGGAGCCGACGAAGGGGTAGTTGGGGGCGATGGCGGTGCCGATGCTGCGCATATAGTCGGCGATCCCGGTGATGGCGGCGAGATCCATGCCGTTGGTCGAGCCGGTGAGCGAGGCGTATTCGACCGCCAGGGCCTCGAGCGGGGAGTTGCCGGTGCGTTCGCCGAAGCCGAGGATGGTGCCGTTGACCGAGGAGGCCCCGGAGAGCCAGGCGGCGACGCCGTTGATATGGACCTTGTGAAAATCGTTGTGGCCGTGCCATTCAAGGTCGCGGGAGGGGATGCCGAATTCGCGCTGCAGGTAGTAGATGAGCTTGGGCACCGAGCGCGGCAGGGCGGCGTCGGCATAGGGCAGTCCGTAGCCCATAGTGTCGCAGAGGCGGATCTTGATGCGCAGGCCGCTGTGGGCGGAGAAATCCATCAGCTCCTCGGTGAAGGGGACGACGGCGCCCCAAAAGTCGGCGCGGGTGACATCCTCGTAGTGGCAGCGGATGGCCTCAAGGCCGGCCTCGGCAGCGGCGCGCACCACTTTCATAAAGTCGTCGAGCACCTGGCGGCGGCTCTTTTTGAACTTGAGAAAGATGTGATAGTCGGAGATCGAGGTCAGCAGCCCGGTCTCCTTGAGTCCGGCCCGGCGCACGAGCTCGAAATCGGCGGGATTGGCGCGGATCCAGGCGGTCACCTCGGGGAAGCGATAGCCCTTGCTGCGCACCTCCTCGAGGATTTCGCGGTCGCGGTCGGAATAGATGAAGAACTCGGACTGGCGGATGACGCCGTTGGGGCCGGAGAGGCGGTGGATGAGATCGAAAAGGGTGGAGGCCTGCTCGACGGTGAAGGGGGTGCGCGCCTGCTGGCCGTCGCGGAAGGTGGTGTCGGTCATCCAGATCTCCGCGGCCGGCCGGGCGTCGACCGTAATGCCGTCGAATACCGTGCGCGGGATCTGATCGTAGGGAAAGACATCGCGCATGAGATTGGGCTCCTCGACATCGATCAGGGGATGCCGGGGGGACTTGGCCATCGTCTGCCATGGGGCTTTTAAGGTCGACATACAAACCTCCGTCTGCGCTGGTAAAGGGTTCAGTCTGCTCTCTTTCCGGTTGGATGGAACAGGCCGTGCAAAGGATTCGCTCCCTTGACGGAAGATTCTGTGCGATCAAGCATAATACGGCAGTGGCGGTCCGGTGCCTTGGCCGTCCTCCTCATCAGGGCTCCTGGACCTCGGTGAGGTGTTCCAGGGCGTCGCGCAGGAGACGGTTGTCCGGATGGATTGCGAGCCCCTCCTGATAGGCGGCGATGGCCTCGCGGGTGCGATTGAGCCGGAAATAGACGTTGCCGAGGTAGAGCATGACGTGGGGGTCGCGATGGCCGGCCATGGCCAGACGCTGCAGATGCTCGAGGGCGCATTCATAGGCCTGGTCTGCCATGCAGGCGAGGGCGGCATGATAGTGGCCGATGACCGATTCACGATTGCTCTCGAGCAGGGTCTCGAAGGCGGTGCGGGCCTTGAAATAGAGCCCCTTGTGGTAATAGGCCATCCCCAGCCAGTAGTGGGCCATGATCATGGTCGGGGAGGAGGCGATCGACTGCTCGAGGGCCGCGATGGCTTCATCGAGCTGCATCGCGCGGTAGTAGGAGACCCCCAAATAGTAATAGGCATAGGGGAGGCGCGGGTTGACGCTCACCGCCTTCTGGAAAGTCTGGATGGCGGCGCCGATCTTTCCGCGCAGATAGTAGCCGTTCCCGAGCATGAGCAGGGAACGGAGATCGGTGGGGTCCTCGACGATATGTTTCTCCAGATCGCGGGTCAGGTCATCGAGCTGGTCCGCCTCGAGAAGCTCCATGTCATCCATCAATCCTGACGATGTATCGCTCATCTTGATCTCCTTATGATGCTGCCAGGGGTAGTAGGTATTATAAGCTCTTTGTTCCTGATAGTCAAGGGATATTTTCGTTGATTTTGTGCGCTAAAATTGATAAATTCCGCGTACATTGAATAACGCGACAAGTTGAGCGAGAATTCCATGAAAAAATGTTGGTATGGCCTGCTTTTTATCGTCATCGCGCTCGCCGGCGGAGCCGTCTCCGCCCAGGAGCGCACCTCCACGCCGCCCGTCGCCCCGCTGCCGGGCGCGGCCGCCCCTGATTCCGCCCTGGAGCAGGAGGAGGAGTGGGATGCCGCCGGACTGGGCTCCTTCCTCTCGGATTTCACCACCAGCCGCGGCGAAGCGATCAGCGGCGGCGAGCTGCTCAGCCGGATCAAGAGCAAGGCCGAGGTTGACAGCAGCCGCATGGTCGAGGGTTTCCGCGTCCAGCTCATGGCCACCCGGGACGAGAGCGAGGCCCGGCGCGCCCGCGACGACGCCCGCACCTATTTCCCTGAAAACAGCTACCTGCTCTTCGACAACCCCTACTACAAGCTTCGTCTCGGCGACTGCCTGACGCGCACCTCCGCCGATTCCCTGCAGCAGCGCGCCGTCAACAAGGGCTTCAACGGGGCCTGGATCGTCCGCTCCCTCGTGCACGAATTCACCCCCCAGTTGAACATCTTTTATCTCCCCCCGCCGGATTCCGGCAGTGCAGACTGGGAAAACCCCTAAAATATTTATTGATTTTAAGCCATTTTTTTATTATATTTAACGCCATTTTAATCCCGTTTGAACGTCATCTGCTGCGGATACTGATCGCATGAAATAACCGCCGGTTCAAGGTATTGCCCGTTATCCCATGAGGGGGTGGCGGGTTTATTTTTAGGAGGCATTATGTCAGGCCACTCCAAGTGGGCAACCATCAAACGCAAGAAGGAAAAGACGGACGCCGCCCGCGGGCGCGCGTTCACCCGGTTGATCAAGGAAATAACCATCGCGGCGCGCCACGGCGGCGGCGATGAGACCTCCAATCCACGCCTCCGCACCGCGGTGCTGGCCGCCAAGGCCGCCAACATGCCGGCCGCCAACATCGACCGCGCCGTCAAGCGCGGCACCGGCGAACTGCCGGGGGTCAACTATGAAGAGATCACCTACGAAGGCTACGGACCCGGCGGCGTCGCGGTCTATATGGAGGTGCTCACCGACAACAAGAACCGCACCGTAGCCGAGATCCGCCACCTCCTTTCCAAGTACAACGGCGCCCTCGGCGAATCAGGCAGCGTGGCCTGGATGTTCTCCAAAAAAGGCGTCATCATGGTCCCGAGCAAGAATACCACCGAGGACGATCTCATGATGGCCACCCTCGACGCTGGCGCCGATGACATCGCCGCCGAGGAGGAGTATTTCCGCGTCACCACCGAGGTGAACAAGCTCGAGGCGGTCAAGAAGGCCCTCGAGGCGGCCAAGATCGGCTACGAATCGGCCGAAATCACCATGGAACCGGCCAACCAGGTCAAGGTCGAGGGCAAGGCTGCCGAATCGGTGATCAAGCTGATGGATGCCCTTGAGGAACACGAAGATATCCAGAACGTCTATGCCAACTTTGACATCGACGAAAAAACCCTGGAAGAGATGGAAGATTAGGCCGAGATGGTGGTGATGGGGATCGACCCGGGCAGCCAGATCACCGGCTATGGAATCGTCGCCATCTCTGCCGGCGAGGCGCCCCGTCATGTCGCCTGCGGGGCCATCCGCACTCGCAGCTGCGACGACTTGTACGCGCGGCTCAAACTGATCTACGATGAGGTCGCGCAGCTCATCGCCCTGCACCGGCCGGACCAGGTTGCACTCGAGGATATCTTTTACGCCCGTAACGCCCGATCCTCGCTGCTGCTGGGGCAGGCGCGCGCCGCCGCCGTCCTGGCAGCCTTGAACGGGGGGGTGCCTGTCTCCGCCTATTCACCCTCGGAAGTGAAAATGGCCGTTACCGGCCGAGGCAGCGCGGCCAAGGAACAGGTGCGTTATATGGTTATGCAGCTGCTCGGGATCACCCTTAGCGGTGAATCCCTCGATGTCTCCGATGCCCTGGCCATCGCCCTCTGCCACGCCCTGCGCGGGCAGAGCAGCATGCGCAGGACCCGATCCTGAGAGGCGGTGCTCCGGTTATGATCTCATTCGTCCGCGCCATATTGACCGACAAGCAGCCGACCCATGTCGTCGTCGACCGCGAGGGGCTGGGGCTCGAAATCCTCATCCCCCTCTCCACCTATGCCGCCCTGCCCGGGGTGGGCGAGAGCGTCCTCCTCCACACCTATCTCCACGTCCGCGAGGATGCCCTCATCCTGATCGGCTTCGCCACCCCCGCCGAGAAAGAGCTCTTCCAGCTCCTGCTCTCGGTCTCGGGCATCGGGGTGCGCTCGGCCCTGGCCATTCTCTCCGGCTGCCGGGCCGAGGAGCTCTACAGCTGGATCGCCCGCGGCGACGAAGCCGCCCTCACCCGCATCCCCGGCCTCGGAAAAAAGACCGCCCAGCGCATGATCCTCGACCTCAAGGAAAAGGCGGCCCAGCAGCTGCAAAAGGGCGGTATCACGGCCGCCCCGGCTCCCGCTCTGGCCTCCGGGCTCTCCGAACAGGCTCTTCAGGCCTTGACCGGGCTCGGTTTCAGCAGGCTCGAGGCGCAAAAGGCCCTGGAAAAAGCCGCGGCCCGGCTGGGAGAGGGTGCGGAACTGGAAGAGTTGCTGCGTTCAGCCCTGCAGGGCTGAGCTGAAGGAGCATGGTGAATCAAAGCGACCGCCCCACATATCCGGAAGCCCTGAACGGCGAACGGGAATTCGACGCGACCCTGCGCCCGGAGCGGTTCGGCGAATTCATCGGCCAGGACAAGCTCAAGGAGAACCTCCATATCTTCATTCAGGCGGCCCGGGCGCGCCAGGAGGCCCTCGACCACGTCCTCTTTTACGGCCCGCCCGGCCTCGGCAAGACCACCCTGGCCCATATCATCGCCAGGGAGATGGGCAGCCAGATCCGCCTGACCTCCGGCCCGACCCTCGAGCGCGCCGGCGACCTCGCCGGCCTGCTCACCAATCTCGGGGAGCACGACGTCCTCTTCATCGACGAAATCCACCGCCTCAACCGCGTCGTCGAGGAGTATCTCTACCCGGCGATGGAGGATTTCAAGCTCGATATTATCCTCGACAAGGGGGCCAACGCCCGCTCGATCCAGCTCAAACTGCCCCATTTCACCCTTGTCGGGGCCACCACCCGCGCCGGCCTGCTCACCTCACCCCTGCGCGCCCGCTTCGGGGTCTCGTTTCGCCTCGATTTCTATGAGCCCGAACGGCTCTGCGAGATCGTCCTGCGCTCGGCCAGGATCCTCGGCAAAAAGATCGATCCGGCCGCCGCGCTCGAAATCGCCCGGCGCTCCCGCGGCACCCCGCGCGTGGCCAACCGCCTGCTGCGCCGCATCCGCGACTTTGCGCAAATCCTCGGCGAGGAGGAGATCACCCTTGAACGCGCCGCCTCGGCTCTGCAGCGCCTCGACGTCGATGAGAGCGGCCTGGATGAGATGGACAAACGCATCCTCCTGACCGTGATCGATAAATTCAGCGGCGGGCCGGTCGGACTCAACACCCTGGCCGTCGCCATCGGGGAAGAGCCCGATACCATCGAGGAGCTCTACGAACCTTATCTGATCCAGTCCGGCTTTCTCAACCGGACGCCGCGCGGACGCACCGCCACCGACGCGGCCTATACCCATTTCCACCGCCGTCACGGCGGCGCCCGTCAGCAGCAGCTGTTCGACTAGCAGCCGCAGCCCCTGCGGGCTTTTTCTTGAAATGAGCCTTTGCTCTATCTCGAGGAATCCGGTGCGATCCGGATTCTGCACTCTACAGAGGAGGAATCGCCGCGATGAAATTGTCCGATTTCAAGTATAATCTGCCCGACAAACTGATCGCCCAGTACCCCAGCGACGAGCGTGACCAGTGCCGCCTGATGATCCTCAACCGCGAGAGCGGCACCATGGAGGAGGGCATTTTCGCCGATGTCATCGATTACATGGAGAAGGGCGACAGCCTGGTCATCAACCAGACCAAGGTCTTCCCAGCCCGCCTCGAAGGGAGCAAGGACAAGACCGACGCCCGCGTCGAGGTCTTTCTCTTGCGCGAGCTCGAACAGGGACTCTGGGAAGTGCTGGTCAAACCGGCGCGCAAGGTGCGCGTCGGCAATCGCCTCACCATCGGCAACGAACTCGCCTGCGACGTCATCGACAACACCGTCTCGGGCGGGCGCGTGGTCCGCTTCAATTACAGCGGCGATTTTTACGAGATCGTCGACCGCATCGGCAAGTCGCCCCTGCCGCCCTATATTCGCCGCGAGCCGGAACCGAGCGACAAGCTGCGCTATCAGACCGTCTACGCCAGGGAACGCGGTGCGGTCGCCGCGCCAACCGCCGGCCTCCACTTCACCGAGCCCCTGCTCAAAAAGATCAAGGCCAAGGGGATCAAGATCGTGCCCCTCACCCTCCACCTCGGGCTGGGCAGCTTCCGCGCCGTGGTGGTGGAGGATCTCAGCCGCCACAAGATGGATTCCGAATTCTTCGAAATCTCGGAGGAGGCGGCCGAGGCGATCAATGAGACCATGCGCAGCAAGCACAAGGTCGTCGCGGTCGGTACCAGTGTGGTGCGCGCCCTCGAGGCCAACGTCACCTCCGAAGGCTGGGCCAAGGCCGGGCACGGCTGGACCGACAAGTTCATCTATCCGCCCTATGAATTCAGGATTGTGGACCGGATGATCACCAATTTCCACCTGCCCCAGTCCACCCTGCTCATGCTGGTCTCCGCCTTCGCCGGCCGCGACCTCGTTTTCAAGGCCTATCGCAAGGCGATCCGCGACAAGTTCATGTTCTTCAGCTACGGCGACAGCATGCTCATCCTCTAGCCGGACGGCGCTGTCGCGATGGAAAAGAGAACAAAACGGGTGGCCCTCATCGTCGCCGCCGGACAGGGCAAACGCTTCGGCGGCGCGGTGAGCAAGCAGTTCGTCGAGGTGGGCGGCCGGCCCCTGCTCTGGTACACCCTGACCGCTTTTGAGCGCTGCCCCGATATCGACGAGATCCTGGTAATCCTCCCGGCCGGCGAGCTGGGCGAGCGCACCGCGGAGATCGCCGCCTGGGGCCTGACCAAATTTTGTGCCGCCGTGGCGGGGGGGAAGGAGCGCCACGATTCGGTTTTCAACGGCCTGCAGGCCCTCAGCTCACAGGCCGGGCTGGTCGCCATTCATGACGGCGCCCGCCCCCTGATCACCCCGGAGCTCATCTCCGCCTGCCTGCGTGCAGCGGAGGAGTGCGGCGCCGCCTTTGCCGGGATCGCACCCAAGGACACCATCAAGGAGGTGGAGGGGGGGCTGGTCACCGCCACCCTCGACCGCCGCCGCCTGGTGCTGGTGCAGACGCCCCAGGTCTTCCGGGTCGATCTTGTCCGCCACGCCTATGATTCGGCCTTTGAGCGCGGCGCCTTCAGCACCGACGACGCCGCCCTGGTCGAGGCCCTCGGCCATCCGGTGCGGGTCGTGCCCGGGGATTACCGCAACCTCAAGGTCACCTCGCCCGAAGATCTCATTTTCGTCAACGCCCTCCTGGAGCCCTGAGATGCGCATCGGTCACGGATATGACGTTCATCGCCTGGTCGCGGGGCGCAAGCTCATCCTCGGCGGGGTCGAGATTCCCTTCGAACTGGGATTGCTCGGCCACTCCGACGCCGATGTGCTCTGCCACGCGGTTAGCGACGCCCTGCTCGGGGCCCTGGCCCTGGGGGACATCGGCAAGCATTTTCCCGACAACGATCCGCGCTGGCAGGGTGCGGACAGTCTGCTGCTGCTCGGGCAGGTGGCGGCGCTGGTGCGCGAGCGCGGCTACTCCGTGGCCAACCTCGACGCCACCCTGATTTTGCAGCGGCCGAAGGTGGCACCCTATGTGGTGCGGATGCGGGAGAATATTGCGCGCGCCCTGGGGGTGATGGCCGACGCGGTCTCGGTCAAGGCGACGACCAGCGAGGGGATGGGCTACGAGGGGCGCGGCGAAGGCGCCTCCTGCCATGCCGTGGTGCTGTTGGTTTCAAGTGGAAAGGAAAAAGATGCCGTTAACGGTTTATAACAGTCTCAGCCGCAGTAAAGAGCTCTTCGAGCCGCTCACCCCCGGCCGGGTTACCATGTACGTTTGCGGCCCGACGGTCTATGACTATCCCCATATCGGCCACGTCAAGAGCTACGTCTCTTTCGACGTGGTCGTCCGCTATCTCCGGTTCGTCGGCTACAAGGTGCGCTATGTGCAGAACATCACCGACGTCGGCCACCTGCTCGACAGCGGCGAGGACCGCATCCTGCGCGGCGCCGAACGCGAACAGCTGCAGCCGATGGAGCTGGTCGAGCGCTATACGCGCGCCTATTTCGCCGCCATGGATGCCCTCAATGTGCTGCGGCCGGATATATCGCCGCGCGCCAGCGGCCATGTGCCCGAACAGATCGAGCTGGTGCAAAAGCTGATCGACAAGGGGATGGCCTACGCGGTCAACGGCTCGGTCTATTTCGATGTCGGCAAATTTCCCGAGTATGGCAAGCTCTCCGGGCGCAAGGTGGAGGAGCAGATGGCGGGGGCGCGGCTCGAAGTGGTGCAGGAGAAGCGCCACCCGGCCGATTTCGCGCTGTGGAAGAAGGCCGAACCGGAGCACATCATGCAGTGGAACAGCCCCTGGGGCCGGGGTTTTCCCGGCTGGCACATCGAGTGCTCGGCGATGTCGATGAAATATCTCGGCGAGAGCCTCGACATCCACGGCGGCGGCATGGAGAACCAGTTTCCGCACCACGAATGCGAGATTGCCCAGAGCGAGGCGGCGACCGGTAAACGCTTCGTCAAGTACTGGCTGCACAACAACATGGTGCTGGTCGACGGGGTCAAGATGTCCAAGTCCCTCGGCAATTTCACCACGGTCGAAAAAGCGCTCGGCAAGTTCAGCGGCGAGCAGGTGCGCTTTTTCATTCTGCAGAGCCACTACCGCTCTCCGGTCGATTTCAGCGACGCGGCGATCAGTGCGGCGGCGCAGGGGCTGGAGCGGCTGACGGGTACCCTCGCCGCCGTCCGGAGGCGGGCTGAAGAGCGGGGTGAGGCCGCAGAATCGGCGGCAGCGGCTTCTGATGCAGCTGCCAACCTGGTCGAGACCTATCGTGGGCGCTTCCTGGCCGAGATGGACGACGATTTCAACACCCCGGCGGCGATCGGCGAGCTCTTCGATTTCTGCCGCGAGATCAACAAGCATCTCGATGCCGGCGGCACAGCGGCTGATGCGCTTCTCTTCGAACGGACCCTGACAAGCCTGCTCGGCGATGTCCTCGGACTGCGCCTGGAAAGCGGCGGAGGGGCGGTCGCCGCTGAACCCTTCATCGAGCTGCTGCTCAAGCTGCGGGCGGCGCTGCGCCAGAAGAAGGAGTATCAGCTTGCGGACGAGGTGCGGATCGATCTGCAGGCGTTGGGCGTGGCGATCGAGGATGGCAAGGAGGGGACGCGCTGGAAGGCGATTCGTTAAGAACAGCAGCACGAGGAGAGGGAAAAAATACTCGGTGTTATACCCAAGATCCACTTCCAGCGTCGAAAGGTTGGGGATGAAAGAGGCTGATCTCTTATTGCAGCGGCTGAAATATAGATTCTATGGAACTGTGTGATTGGAGCTGCTGCGGATCAGGAAGCCCCAAGAAAATCATCCGGAGATATTCCCGCTTGTTAAAGGATGGCACGCAATGTCCCTTCAGGCAAATCTCCTGGGTGATTGGGGATTGTGGTATAAAGATCAGTCACTTCATTATACCAAATTTCATGGCTTCCAGCAGCCTGACGATCGAACTTGAATCCAAGTCGTCTGAGCCTCCTGGTAATATCGCGGTAGCTGAAGCCCGATAGCCGTCCCATTTCATTCTATGCCAATAATCAGGGGCATCGTAAATTCCTGGTCAATTTCCTGCAGGCTGATTTTCGCATTATTTTCTCCTCTCGCCTCCAAAAGCCGACGCACGACATCACGCGCAATCTCCATCGTTTCAGAGATCGTCCTACCCTGGGCTACCAAACCCTGCACATCAGGCGATGTCGCAAGATAGAAACCCTCAGGTAATTTTTCGATCTGTAAATTAATAATTTTTTCCATTTTTATGCCTTTGTTGCAAATTAGGCTCGGGGAATCATGCCGGATGATGCTTACGTTGTTGCAGTCGATTCAAATGGGATACTCTATGCCGGCACTTACAATGGACTGTACAGGTCGATTAACGACGGTCATGATTGGCAGTATTTTGCGTTAAGAGATAGTTTAATCCGGACGGTTGCATGCAGTGGGACCGGTGATATTCTTGCCAGTACAAGTAAAAATCTATTCTTGCTAAATGAAAACAGGCAAGATTGGATTCCTGTAAATGAGGACGGCAAGCAATGAACGCGCTGAAAGGCGATTCGTTAAGAACAGCCCCACTCGACTCATTACCTCACGGCAGCAATGTCATTTTTTCAGTTTTGACCCAATCTCCGATAATCATCCTGCAGAAATAGACACCCGCACCCACTTTGATGCCCTGTCCAGTGCAGCCGTCCCAGAATATGCTGTGTGCGCCGGCCGGTTTTATATCATCCTGCAGCGTAACCAGCTTTTGCCCCAGGACATTATAGATCGTCACCCGAACCTGCGTCTCGTAAGGAACATAGTACTCAATGCGCGTGGCCGGATTGAAAGGATTGGGATGAATACGCAAGCTCGCTTGCCGCTGGACGCTTTCTCCCAATGCATCAGGAGGTTGCTGCGTTGCGCCTCTGAACAACGCCGGAGCATTGTTGATGTAAACATGCACCAACGCCGCCTGAGATCGTTCCAGATCCAGAGTCGCAAACTCGGATTGTAATGTCACTGTCTGGCCGCGGAAACCTAGCAGAGGAAGGGATGCACGCAAATTGCACCAGGTTTCCCTATCCCCGTTCATCGTCGCCAGGGGGAATCTCTGTTCATTGTTTTTACTGTCGCGTATGAAACAGGCGATCTGCGGCGGCGCCGCAACCTCCGCCTGCAGCGCACTGATGTTCTTGCAGTAGACGTCAACATAGAATACCAGACTATCGGCATCCGCCGGCACTTTAATATTTCCAACTGTCAATGACGAACGAACCTGATCCGCAGATAAGCGTTCATTGTCATTGACCGGCGGAAAAGCAATGTGAGATAGGCCGGAAGAAGATTCCACTTCTATTTCACTCATCTGCCATGCCAGGATGCTCTCATCCGATTGATAGAATACGGCTCGACGCCTGTATTCAGCCTTGTCCCCAACTTCTTTGCTTAGATCCGCCCCTGGACCGACAGTGAGAAGGTAGGGCGGCGAGCCAGCACTGCTCCATACCGCCTTGGCTGCGGCGCCCGGTGGATTGGTGATCGATAGCGAGGCGTTCATACCATTCGTCGCGATCACTGCACCGTATTGACCCTGATCCCAGCCTGAACCGTTATAGCGCGCCTTGCGAATATTCCTTGCATTCCATAGATCGTGCCAAAGCACCGTAAAAGCGCTGCCGCTGTGGCCGCTGCCACTTGGCTGCAGATAATCGCGATAGTCCATGAATTCAGAAAATACGGTTGGATTTAGATTCTTGTTATGCATCACAACTTGCCGTGCAATACCACCAATCCAGTCCCTCGCCTGCCAAACCAAATGCCGGTCTAAATTCCCTGTCAGTGCATAGGAGGAATATTGATTATAATCGGTCCAGGTTGCACTCACGTTTGTCACACTACCCCAACTGCTTCCGTAGAACTGCTGATGAAAAACATCGTTGCCATCATCCCAGGTAAGATTGTAGTAAGCATAGCTATTGCTCCTATAAACCAGGCTGGGATTTCGGCTGGAGGCAGAAGTGCCGGTGACGGCTGTGGCAGACTGCCAACTGCCGCTGGTATAGCGCCGATATATCAAATTGCTGGAGCCGCGGTAAACGATCATCAGGTCCAGATCATGGCTTGGCACGCTGGCAACGATAACCGGCAGAGGATCGCTGCTGCCAACCCCGGTCGCCAGTACCTGAGCCGCGTTCCACGCACCAGAGGTATAGCTGCGGTACCAGATATCATAAGTGCTGCCGTTATAGCGCTGCCAAACGACATAAAGGTCCCCGGAACGCTCGGCGATGCACGGATATCTGTTATTAGTGTCGACAGATGATGGATTAAGACGTTTAAATGCACTCCATGAAGCGCCGTCATCCGTTGATTTTTGATAATAGATCTGATTGCCGCTCTCGAAGGTCAAATGATAGGAACCAGCAGAGTCTCGTACTATCTTGCGGCTGTTGTTAAATGAAGTAGCTTCTGCAGTAGTGCTGTTTAACAAACATTTTATAAAGTCAACCGTCATGTTTGCTCCTGAGGTGGAGATACTGCTAATCGCCAATCCGGTTGGATCTCCATTGTGGTTACTCGTATTGGGCGCCGTTCCCATTGTGATCATTCGATTGTTTGATAACCCGGGGAATGGATCACCACCATCGCCATCACACCAATATGGAGCACCAGTGTCATCAAAATCATTGTCGCCAGGTTTTATGGTCCTTCCGCCTTCACCAGTACTCCACCATTCCCAGATTAGAATGCCTCCAAGCCCTGAGCCTTGCCAATGCTCCGGAAGATAACTGTTAAAGTCAGCATATTGGCGATTCTCGATAATGAACATAGCACTACTGCCAGGATCATTGAAACGGTAAAAATCTTTCTGCTGTGTTTTGCTGTTGATATAGCTGACCGTCTCGCCCGGCATATTTGATGTGATTAATGTTGGTACTGCCCAACCATAAGAAATAATGGCAGGTGGGTCAAAATTTGCAGGACAGTCTCCTTTACGTAGTGGCCCCGTTCGATACCCGACCCGCATGGCTGACCAGTCTGAAGCGTCGGCATGCGTATGGTACATTAATCCGCCCAATAATCCGGAACCTATGACGTGTCCCAATTCATGGCACCAGATACCGATATGCGTAAAGCTGTTTTCACCACTTGCCCAACCGGAACATCTCTCATGGAAAACCGGAGCACCAAGCCAGTCAGAATAATTAAAACTCGGGCGAAATTGTCCCGCTGAGAAATAGCTCTTTGGATACCCAACACCCGTTAAATATAGCGTTTGATTACTACCTGCAATGATGAGCTGAGTGACTTTATAATTTACGGCCCAGCCGCTGTCAATGGCAGCATTGATGGCGTCTATGACCAGATTTGTTGGGGCTGCAATACCACCGTATGCTCCCGGATAATTTGAAGTATTGCCTAGCTTTATCCACCTCAACGAATTATCAACGACAGGATTTATTATTGTTCCAGAAATGGCAAGAGCACCACTGGATTGCACCTGGTAATAATCTCTCATGCTGCCGTAGACATTTTCGTTATCAGGAGTAGAAGCGGGTGGTGTTGCTGATGAATAATAAGTATCTTCAGAGAAAAGCATATTTTCAAAATGAACTTTTTGATATGCCGGTGGTGAATGATGCAACAAATTATTGAACTCTACCAGCAATACGCCAATGTTGAGATTAGTAGTCGTTGTTTTATCTAAACTGCTCGTTCCTGATGAAGGAAGATAGTCTGGTCTTCCTTGCCATTTTAGAAAGAGCTGCCGATTTTGTTCGGCCGCGGTGTTGTAGCGCTCCAATTCCGCTTTTATCTTGGCTGTGACATCAGGATAATTTTCCAAATCTTTGATGACATTACTGGGGACATCGATGCCCACTCTTTTTCCCGAAGCTGCAAAAGCATTTCCCTCAGATGATTGTGCATAATGAAAATAGCCGTCGGGACCGCGAACGACTACATAACCATCAGGGGTTTTATACCATTGAATGTAACAGCAGTATCCGGCTTCTCTGGCTTGAAAGGTTACACCATTCGGCTGTTTCAAGGTGAAGTAATTCTGTTCAGCGGCAAGAAGCTGAACACCTGCAACAACCAGAAGCACTGTGCATAAAACGATTTTATTCATGATCTTCCCCTTTTAACGAATTAAAAGGACTTTCTGAGTTGCTACCGATTCGTCAGACTTTAGACGAATAAAATACAAGCCGCTGGAAATATTATCTCCATTCTGATCTCTTCCATTCCATTTAACTTGTTCATCTCCGGCTTTGATTTGCTTATCTAATAGTGTAATGACCTCCTTTCCACTTAGATTATATATTTTCAGCTGAACATGATTGGCCCGTGGCAAGTGGAATTTGATCATGGTTTCTGAATTAAAGGGATTGGGATAGGCATAAAACAACTGGGTTTTCCGAGTCATTGATGGATCGATCTGCCCTCCGACAGGGGTGGTTATCACTTTTCCCAGTTGGCCCAGATAATTTATTTGTTGAGCATAAACGCCGAACTCCGGCTGGGTTTCGTACCAGCAACAAATGGCACCACCATGGCCATCGGAAGCTACCTTATAGTTGCTATTTCTCTCTCTGCTTGTTACAACTGCATCTTCAGGCCATAAATAATTTCCTTCGGCATCAATCCGTTGCGCATGCAAGGATATGGTATCTCCATCTTGTGTCCAATTTCTCCAAATAACCATAATGCTATAATCAGGGGATAGTACAATATCTGTATTATTAATATCTTTCGTTGAATGAAATTGGCTGATCTTTATTCCATCTCTTGACCATTGCGGCTTGCCGTTTGGATTTAGTCGTTGTGCATATACATCCTGATCTCCACTGCGACGATCTTTCCATACAATATAACTATTCTTTGATTGATCTATAGCCATCGTTGGTGCAAATGTATTATAGTCTGCCAACTCGGTTATGGTAACTCCATCTGAATCCCATAAGAGATTGCCATCTTTGCTAATTCGCTGCGCTGCAATAATTCCTTTAACTCCTGATTCTCTACTATATATCTCATAATAATGCGCTATGATGATTCCGCCTTCACCGTCTTTTTGCATACTGGGCCACCAACCCAAAGGGGATATGCTTTTACCGCCGCCCCAGAGAAACCGGCCTTGTGCATCCAGTCTTTGTATTTTTGCCCCGGTGCTGTCATAATAAAGAGATATTGAGCCGCCGACCTCATCATCAACGGCTAAACAGGGAACTGGTGATTCATAAGAGACAAACTGGTTACTGATCTTCACTCCAGAACTGTCCCAGATAGCATTCCCTTGGCTATCTAAATGTTGTGCCATTAGATCAATATGCTGACTATCGTGAAATAGACCCCAGAATACATAGCAGCCGTTGCTGCCATCGGGGCAGGCGGCGACCAGATCCAGGTTTCGTGCATTGTCTTGCGGCGCCACAGCAACTCCATTTGCGCCCCATAACCTTTGCCCGGTACTATCGATCCTCTGGGCGTAAGCACGGTTATAGTATTTGTCTTCTTTGATGAAGAAATCATCAAAGGCAACAATCACCCCACCATCCTTGTCATGGACCAGAAAATAGCGCTGTGCTTGATCATGGAGGGAATCAGCGACCATGGCTCCATTGCCGGAGAATTTTCGATAACCATACCTGTCCAATCGCTGCACAGCAATATGAATCCCGGCAAGAGACATATCATAATAGGCGATGTATGCGCCGCCAGAACCATCGCTGATCATCCGTGGCAGCATCCCGAGCGTGGTCACCCGCAGATTGGTCGATGGATCATTGGACCACTGCGAGAGACAGCTCGCGCTAGACAATAAGAAGGCCCAAAAACAGATCTTCATTTTCATGGCATGTTCTCATTAAAAATGGTTAAAGCAGCATATAAGGTTACATAGCGGTCGCATAGCCATAGCCAAAGCCAAAGCAGGTACTTCCATGATGCTCGGTCCCTTGGCATGGGAGAATATGCTGCGCCCACCCCGTGCAGAAAGACCCCGATAAAAGGATGGCCGTATTAAGCTGTTTGCTCACGCGGGTCTCCCCTGAAGGGCGCCCTCTACTTGGATAGTAATGAGAACAGTGCAGAAAGTCAATAATAAAATACGAATCAGCCGAAAATGACTGTTTCATCAATATAATGCCATTTCATTGGCAGTGTTTCTGATCAAGCTAAACCTGCGCACGTCCATCAGCAGGCAACTCAATGGGACTGCAATGGTTCTGGCGGCCAGGCGCGAAGGGCGTGAGTACCACAGATCCTCCGCGCTGCAGGTACGAAGCTGGATGCCCTCCGCGAATGACAATATCGAGGCCCTCGCGATCGTCCGCGTTTCGAATTCCAATCCGGAAAAAGTGACATCGATGGCGATGTTGGCGGCTGCCGGTCGTCTGCCCGGTCGATTACGTCAGCCCGGTCGCCGCCGGCGGTTCCAGTGGGATTTTGCTTGTTTTTATGGAATGGGCTGGCTAATTTTATTGACACTGTTCATCAGTGTCCGGGGATCCGGAGATTCCTGGCGGGCACAAAACCTGGTTTATCCAGACCCATGCTCCCGGCAGCCTTGCTCCTGGCAGGGACAACATGCAAATGGCTAACATGGAAAGGAATGCTATGAAATTTGCGATCGTGCTCGCCCTGCTGATCTCGCTGGCAGCGCTCTCCTGCGGCTCTTCCATTCCCAAGGGCGCCACAGCCGTCAGCCCCTTCGAAAAAGAAAAATATCTGGGTAAATGGTACGAGATCGCCCGGCTCGATTTCAAATACGAGCGCAACCTCAGCCATACGACCGCGGAGTATTCCTTGAACAAGAACGGGACCATCCGGGTCGACAATCGCGGGGTCGACATCACCAGCGGGAAAAAGAAACAGGCGATCGGCAAGGCCAAATTTGTCGGGGCTGAGGATGTGGCGATGCTGAAGGTCTCCTTCTTCGGGCCGTTTTATGGCGGCTATAATGTCATCGCCCTCGATCCCGAGTATCGCTATTCCCTGGTCGCCGGCTCGAGTTTGAAATACCTTTGGATCCTGTCGCGGGAAACGACCATACCGGATGATATAAAAAACAAGTATTTGGATATCGCTAATCGCATCGGCTTCAAGACCGCGGAGCTGATCTGGGTGGAGCAGAAGTAGTCCAGCCGGCGCGAGAAGGGGCGTCGGATCGGCGCGA
>Ga0302250_1000788_pt1 | contig 27633 bp, 27 predicted proteins | sample AAG_RA_Asp_MG_FD_193536 | JGI IMG/M metagenome (GOLD analysis project Ga0302250, IMG submission 193536) | Enriched activated sludge microbial communities from anaerobic digester in WTTP, New Holstein, Wisconsin, United States - AAG_RA_Asp | ecosystem: Engineered > Bioreactor > Anaerobic >... | reverse complement strand
TCTGGTTCAGGCAAAATTCCCCGTGCTCGCGGTGGATGAGTACCAGGATTTAGGCGTGGCACTGCATCGCATCGTCAAACGCCTTGCCTTCGACGGGGGTGTCCGACTTTTCGCGGTCGGTGATGCGGATCAGTCGATCTATGGATTCACGGGCGCTGACGGCGCGTTGCTCATGGAGCTGGCCGCACGCGGAGACATCGAGCCTGTTAGGCTCCAACTGAATTATCGCTCTGGCACAGGGATCGTGACGGCGTCGGAGATGGCGCTCGGAGAAGTCCGGGGCTATCAAGCGAGCGATCCAGCTCGACAAGCGACCATTGAATTCGTCCTGCGGCCAGGTGGTATGGCCGATCAAGCCGCGCACGTTGTCGCGCAAATTATTCCGGCAGCATTGGCTTCTAAGCCGGGACGAACACTGGGTGATATCGCAATCTTGTACAAAGACTACCGCGCAGGCGATATCGTCTCCGAAGCTGTGACCGCCGGCGGTTTAGATTACATCCGCGTGGACACTGCGGCGCCTTACCGCAAGGTTTCCCTGACGAGCTGGGTGGAAGATTGTGCGGCGTGGTGCGCGGGCGGCTGGCGTGTCGGACGCCCACAATTGCGCGGACTGATCGACCGCTATCTCGCATTTCATCGAGCGAGCTTGGACGATGCACAAGCTAGGCGCGAGGGACAAGAGCTAACCGCTTTGCTATGGGCGTTACGCTCCGACCAGCAACCTGCGCGTGATTTTGTCGCTTCGCTGCGTAGCGGCATCGTTGACCGTCTGTTGGCTGCTGAATTGGCGCTTGCCGATCAGAAGGAACAACTCGATCGCATGACGGCAGCGCTCGCCGAAGGCGGCGCACTGGCTACGCTGGACATGACGAGTTTGGGCGGTAGGGACGGTTCGCCTGATCATCTAAATCTGCTGACACTCCACTCCGCAAAAGGGTGCGAGTACGATGTGGTCATCATGGTCGGTCTCGACCTCGGAAATCTACCGTGGCGCAACGAGAGTCCAGAGAAGTTGCGAGAAAGCCGCCGGCTGTTCTACGTGGGTCTCACACGTGCGCGTGACGAGGTCCACATGTTGTATTCGGGGTTCGTTGAGGGGCGCTATGGCCCGATGCGCCTTGGGCGCTCGCCATTCTTAGATGAGCTAGAGGCTCGAATGCGTGCCACCGGCATTTGAGTACTGGCCATAGGAACTGAGGAGCCCGGGCGTTTCTTCGGCACATGACAAGGAGCACCACAGCCGAACTACGTGTTTGCCGCCACGCGCTTGGCTGCGGCGAGCTCGTGTGAGCGTTTGGCGGCGCTACTCATCGAGTCCAGGTTATTAATACACCAAAGACCGTCAATGCAGAGAAAGCGATTGCTTAGCACTGCCTCAAGCAGGTCTGGAAGGGTCGCAGTAAAGAATCCGGCACCTTTGATCGTGGGCACTGGCTCTAGCTCAAGCATCGCGACGGGTAGATCAGGAAGGCACGGGCCGAAGTGTCCGCCTGGCGGGAACTTACCCCCAAATTCGGTGCGCAAGCGCTCCTTGCCCATGCTCTTTGCGAGAGTGCTGTATCGCTCCTGCCCCAACAACCAAAGCGACTTGACGCCCTCGTCGCTGTACCGCCCTTGGCGTTTACGGTAGTCGCGGAGCGACTGATACGACCTTTGGATCTCGACGGCCAACCTAACACCATTGCGCTCACCCCAAACGTCAGCCTGCCAGCGGCCTGCGTCACCCGAACCCGGCATTTCAACCGAAGCGCGGCAACCCAAGTCTTCGAGCACGCTGCGCACAAGTATCTTGGCCGCCAGATGCCATTGGCTTTCTTCGGAAGTAGTGCACGCACCTCCTAGATGTGCGAAGAATGGGTAGCCATTAGCACTGACCTTGGGGACCGCTGGAGCGCTGCAGCAAGGCATCTGCAGATCACCAACGCGGTAATTCCGTTGCAACTCGTGCCACTGCACCTGAGACATACGCAGTGCATTGGCTACACCAGTGCCGTCTGCATATGCGGCTTCGATCACCATAGCCATAGTGCCTCCTTAGATTTCGATATTGTCCGATCAGTTTAGCCTTCCCGGCGTTGGAAACGGGGGCGGCGATCAAATCCTCCGAGCAGCAATTTCCTAGAAAAACCGCCGGCACCCCAAAAGGGATGCCGGCAGACAGAGGATCAGGCGGTTACCAGTTGCCGGGCCAGTGCAACCTCGACGGAATCACCATCCTGGTTCAGGACATCGAGCCCGGATTCGGGCACATCGCCCGAGGTGGACTGCGAGACCATGATCTTCTTGGCCATCAACTCAAGGCAGGTCATCTGCGAGGAGCCGGCGTAGCCGAGGTAGATCACGCGCACAGGCTGTTTCTGCCCGATGCGCCAGGAGCGGCGTGCCGCCTGTTGGAGCGAGTACACGTTGTAGCCCGACTGCATGAACACGATCGTCGGAAACTCCAACAGGTCCAATCCCGTCTTGACGAGTTCGGGGTTGGTGATGAGCACGTCGATGCCACGGTCCAACTGCTCGGCGATCCAGTCCTCGCGGCGGCTGGCATCCACGCTTGCGCGCAGTACCGCCACTTTGAAGCCTTCCTGCTCCAGCAGCACCTTCAGGCGCGACGTGGTGTCGCGCGTGCCGGTATAGACCGTATAGGCCAGAACCTTGCGGCCCTGCGCCTTCTCCTCTTTGCAGACGTCGATCAGCTCGCGCTCTTTCGGCGTCAGCTCGAACTCAGAGAACTGAGCCGGGACGAACGCCAAGGTGTTGCGCGTGCGCGGATGCACCACGGTCTCCGACCGGAAGCTGCAATCCGGCCAGGCCAGCAGCACGTTGAGGACCACGCCCAGCAAGGTCGTATCGCGTCGCGCCAGAGCCTGTTTCAGCTCCGCGGTGAGCCGACCCGCCAGATCGCGGTAGGCCGCGGCTTGCGCCGTGTCCATCGCGACTTCACGGAACTCCTCGTCATACGGCGGCAGGACGTTGCCGCCGATGTCCTTGAGCTTGAGAAAGATCGTGAACGGCAGGATGCAACGCAACACGCCCTTGGGGCCGAAGCCCGGAGCCTTGACCGTTCTGACACTGACTTTCGTGCCTTTCGCGGTCTTGTGCGCCGTGCCAGTGCTCTCGGAATAGATGTCCTTGAGGACACCGTGATCGCGCATGAACGCCATCGAGGCCGAGGTCATGCTGCCGCTCGTGGTCGGGCGGTAGCCGTCTTCGATCATTCGCCCGGGTAGGGCTCGGAACAGCAGGTAGAACAGGTCGTCGCCGTAGCCGCCCATCAGCGTGCCGGTCAGCAGCAAGGTCTTGCGAGCCTTCGCCGCCAACACGCCCATGGCCTGGCCCTGGGCGCTTCCGCCGTTCTTGTACTCGTGTGCCTCGTCGGCGATGAGCAGGTCGAACGTGCCTTGCGGTAGGTAGCGCTTGATGAACTCGGACGGCTGGTAGCCGCCCTCGCCGAAGCCGAACTCCATGTTGGCCATCGCACGTTCCATGCGCGTGGCCTGACGGTCGGAAAACACCAGCTCGCCGCTGCCATCCATGAGGTTGATGAACTCATGGATGTTGTCGCCCAGCATCGAGGCCAGGAAGCCATCACCGAACTTCTGCATCAGCCTCTGCGCGGTGACTTCCCCGATGGTCGGGATGCGCTTCAAGGCTTTGAGGACAGCCGAGGACTGGTCACTGCCGGACAGGCTTCTCGGACGGATCAGCGTCCACAAGGGCGCGGCGCAATGGCTGCACTTCCTGCGGTACTCCTCGGCTTCGAGTGCGATCGGGTTGACCGGCTCGCCGTCAAGGTCGGTGATGACAGTGCCGCAGTCCGGGCAGGCCGCCACGTCTCCGTGGCGGGTGCGCCGCCGGGTGAAGACAGGCTTCCAATGGAACCCCATCCGCATCCTGACGCGCCCCAGGACATAGAACTCCTGGCCCGTGGGCTGCACACCCAACTGCTCGCGCAGCCTGATAAGTTTGACGAGGGTATCCGGACCATTGAGGACCCAGACCTTGGCGCCCGTCACCGTCTCCTGGATCTCGCGTCGCCACTTGTAAACCAGGTGTGGCGGCGAAAGCACCAGGGTGCGGCGGTAGCCTTCGGCGTTGAGGACGGCGGCCGTGGCGATGCCGACGGTCGTCTTGCCGCACCCCATCTCGCCATTAACGATCGCGGCGCGTTCGCCACGATCGACCAGCAGCTCGGCGGCGGCATAGACGACTTCGGCCTGGGCCTCAAACAGCTTGCGTTTGAGGCTGGCGACGATGAGCTGGCGGTGCGCCTGTGGCTGGCCGGTATAGACCGGCGGGTTAGCCCGATTGAGAGAGTCCAGCAATTCGTCGCCGAACTCACCGACGAAATCCTGAAGGCTCAGGGTCAGAGGAGAAGGTGCCGCGTCGAGCAGTTCACCCTGCACGGGAGTGGCTTCTGCGGCAGTAGATTCAAGATCGAGGGACATAGTGATGCTCCGAAGAAAAATGGGGCATGCACCACCCCCACAGGGGCAATGGCATGCCCCGTGGTGGGAGAAGAAACGCCGAACCGTCGGCGGTGGAAAGAGGTCAGCGAATGGTCAACACCTCGCCCCGAGTTGGGGAGCCAGGCGTCATGTCCCACGCGCGGATGACGGGAACGAACTTGTCGGTGAAGATGCGGGTCTCGGCGATGGAGCCATCGTCGCGTTCGGTGAATTCCCGCTGGAGCGTCTTGTCCTTGTGGGTGTCCCCCTTGACGACAAGCACACGCCCGGTCTTGGAGCGCACCACGCCGGAGATCGCACCCGCGGCCAACGCCAGGGCAAGATGCCAGTGGGAAAGAGCACGCGCCGGTGGACGCAGCGACTGCTGCGCGGCCCCCAGGTGCGTGTCCAGCGACGGCCAGAGGCCTTGCAACCGGCCAACTTCGTCGGCGAACTGCTCGGGCTCCATCGTCACGCGAAAGAAATGCTCCGGCTCGGCCGGAGTGGCGGGGACGATGTACGGCAGGAACGGCCAATCGCTCGGCAGTTCCTCGGCTTCGACTTCGCCAAGCCCCACCTGCAGCAGCAGATTGCGCATGGCCTTGACGCCATCGAGGGCCTGCTCGCGCTGGCGTGCCCTGCGGCCGAAGATCACCACCTGCTTGAACTGCGTCTCCACCGCTCGGTAGATCCGCAAATCGGTGTAGTGGCGTGTCAGCCAGCCGACCAGCTCCGCGTCGAGCACGTAGCCGGGGACGATGAAGACCAGCACGCCGCCGTACTGCAGCAGCGACAGGGTGCGTTGGTAGAACAGCTTTTCGAGGCGGGCACGGCCCTGGCCTTGATAGCCGATGTTGCCATTGACATCCTTGGATAGGTCGCCATACGGCGGGTTGAGCCAGAGCAGTCCGAACGACTGCTTGGAGACCATTGTGTCCATCAGGTCCGCGTGCAGGCAATGATCGACGAGGCCGCGGGCATGGCGTGCCCGCTCCGCGTCGAACTCGACGGCGAACGCCTTGGTCTGCTCGCGCCCGAGGGCATGGGCGGCTTCGGCGACAGCCACGCCTTCGCCGGCGCAGGGATCGAGGATGCACATCGTCCCGTCGCTGGGCATCAGTGCGTTGAGGGCTCTTTCGAGCGTGGGTTCGTCGGTCGGGTAGTAACCGTTCTTGGCGAAATTGCGGGCGAGCCGCGGGAACATGCGGGCCATGGAAGTCTCCTGGTTGGCGGGAAGGAATGGCGGAAGCACGCCAAGGCGTGCCTCCGCGGGTGGATCAAGCCGCTACCGCTTTCGGCGTCCAAATCTTGGCCGGATAGGGATAGGCGGTGAGTGCGTCACTGCGGATCAGAGAGCCCAGCGCCAGGGTCAGCGCCGGCACGTCGATGGCGAGCCGATGGCCTTCCAACGGCCCAAGGGCGAACGGAAGGCGGGCCAGCATCTCGCGGGTCTGCAGCAGCTCCAGCACGGTTTCGCGCCAGTGGTCGAGTAGCGGCAACGGGCAGGTGTCGCGCACCAGCGTCCACAGGCGGTCAAGCCGGTGGGCGCTGTCGCGTGGCAGCAATGCCAGTGCGCTGGCGTTGGCCTTGTCGGGCTTGACGCAGCGCCGGTCGAACAGCCACACGTTGGAGAGGGAGCCGAACAGCGTGCGCCGGTAGGCCCGCGTGATGCGCTTCTCCAGATGATCGACGTTGCCGATGAACACCGGGACGCTGCCGCCCTCGTCGGTGATGATGTGGAACTGGTCCAGTCCCTGCTCGTCGCGCCCGAGGGTCAGGCGGGCGAGGAACTGCTGGACGGCGGTGTCGCGCGCCCAGATGGACAGGAAGATCAGGCTGCCCTGGTCGTCGCCGACGCAGGCGTCGGCCATCAGGTCCGGGCATTCGTCGATGTGGAACAGCGTGGTGGATGAAGTGTGTGCGTGCATGGTGGTGTCCTCGATGAAATGAGGGGCAGCACCGCCCGCAGGGGCAGCGAATGCCCCGTTAGGGATGAAGGAATGCGGATAAGGTGTTCGATCCGCTTGGGCGTTCAGAACGTCTGTTCGGTGAACGAGCCGTCGGCCTGATGCTTGACTACACGGTTGCCAACGTTGCCCTCGCAGTCCTGTTGGACTTCGGTGAACATGCTTTCGGGCACGTCGATGTGGAAATGGCGCAGGACCACTCGGTAGTAGTCCAGGTAGTGGTTGAACGGGTCGCTCTCGTGCAGGTTGCTGTACAAGAAGTCGTCGCTCTCGACCTTCGCGGTATCGTCGATCAGCTCGGCCGGCTTTTCGATGAATAGGAAGAAGTAATTTGCCGGCCGGTCCCAGCCCAGTACGACGGTGATGGGAAAGCCCTTGTGAACGGTGTCGAAGTAGTGCCGACTCATGGTGATGTCCTCGGTGAATCGGAAACAGCACCGCCCCTGAGGCAGGTGCTGCCCCAAGGGGTGGAGAAAAGCCGCGCAAGCGGCGATGACGTGTGCCGGACCTCAATAGTCCGAATCGCAACCGGACGGGCAATAACCCAGTTCGATTCCGTGCGAGCAGTAGCCGTTTTCGGCGTTCCAGTCCTGGGTTTCCTGCCTTTCGGCCGGTGTGGCGTAGCCCCATTCCTGTGCGATCTGCAGCGCCTGTGCGCGTTGCTCTTCCGGCAATCGACTGGCTTGCGCGTCGATCTCCGAACTGAAAAGCGTGACCCAGTGGTCCCAGGACAGGCCACAACCACGCTGGGCGTGCTCGGCGGCTGTCTTGCAAACAGCTCGCCACGCGGGTTCACCCAGCGAAGAACGGGGTGTATCGCAATCGATGGTGGACATGATGGAGACCTCCAGAAGAAAGCCGGGGGCCTCCCCGCATAGGGAAAGAGCCCCGGCGGGTGGATGAAGAACACCGCGCATGCGGTGTCTGCGATCACGCAGGTTGCAGTTCGGCCTGGCGGCTCCACTCCTGCGTTTTGAAGTCCAGCGCGTAGCCCAGATCGCCCAGGCGGGCGATCTGCGCGCGCAGGGCGCGGCGGTCGATGGTCGAATCCAATTTCACGGAATCGCCCAGCGGCCAGAGCAAGCCGAACAAAGCAACGTCGCCCTCTTCGGTGCTGCCAGGGGCAGCCGCCGCAGCGGGCGTCGGTGCATCCACACCGAAGGGCGTGGTATCGACCAGCGGGTCCGCCGAGGCCTGCACGGGTGCGGGCTTGGCGGGTCTGGAGGCCTTGGCGGGCTTGGCCGGCGTTTCCGCAGGCTGCGTCCCCAGCTCTTCATCGAGTGGATCGACTTCCTGGGTGGCGAAGCTGCGGGCCTCATCACGACTCAGTTTGTCGATGCCGTTGAGCGTCATGCCGTCGAGGTTTGCGCGCACTTCAAACCGCGCGCCGCCCGCGACCGGATAGGACTTCGCGAAGATGTAGCGAATGACGAAATCCCCGTCGTACTTTCCTTCGGGGTACTGCTCCAACTCCGCGTCTTTAACCGCGAACTCGCCGATGGGGGTAGAAAGGCGCCCAACCGTGAACGGGCCGTTCTTGCCCCGGATGGTCCGCAACGTGAGCTGGCCCGGGACGACGATGGGTAGGGCTGATCTCGTAGGTGCCGATGTGGCTGCCATGATGGTTCTCCTTGGACGAATAGGAAAAAGGCAAGGCCCCGTGAGGGGCCGTGCCGGATCAGAACGAAGCAGCCAATGCCGGCTCCTGCTCCTCGACTGCACATTCGGGCTCGCGCTCGGCGGGCTCGGCAGATTGGTAGGAAACGGCGTCGGCGGCAGTGTCGATGGCGTTGGCGGCTTCGGACGCGGGTGCGTCCTCCGCTGGCGCTGCCTCGGCATGCGCCTGGCTCGTCGGATAGACCTGGGTGCCGTCGATCTTGATCAGACCGATGTGGACCAGCGTCGATTCCAGGCTTGCGGCCGGTTCCCCAGCGTGCTCGCCCTTGGTGCGGATGTACGGATCGATCTTCATGTCGTTCAGACGAAAGGCGATCAGCACCTTGCGATCCCCTTCGATGGCCTGCACGCATCGGCGAACCAGATGCTCGGCTTCAGGGGTGGCGACGATCGTGTCGAAGTACCGATATTCCGGTTCATCGACAGGTCCGGCCAGCGCGGCGATGGAGCACGACAGGAACGGGTCACCATCCTTGGGGGTGACGTCCTTCGGACGGTTGAGGTAGCCGATGCCACGGGTGATCAACTCGTGCTGCTCGATCGAAGCCAGTTCGGCCCGCTCGATCAGCTCGGCCTTGAGCAGTCGCGCCTTGAGGGATGCGGCGGCCTGGCCTTTCTGTTCGCCCTTGTCGCGGATGTAGGCATCGCCCCAGAGGTCGCCGAGGCGAAAGCGCACCAGCGGTCGCTGCTTGGAATCGTCAACGCCGATGTAGCGCTGAACGAGCTTCTTGGCCTCGGCACCCGAGACCTTGACGTCGAAGTAGCGGTAGCTCGGGTCCCTGGCGGGGCCGACCAGCGCGGCGATGGTGCAGGCCAGGAAGGGCTGCGCACGGCGGCCGCCCCTGACGGGCACCTCACGGACACGCTGGAGGTAGCCGATGCCCGAGGTGTGGAGGTCGAAATACGATTTCTCGTTGGAAGTGGTGTTCATGGTGAATCTCCATAGGGAAAAGCGGAGACACACCGAGCCCACGCATGCGGGGAAAGGTGCGTAACCCCGCGGTGGGTTGATAAGGCGAAAGCATCCGCCACCAGGGACTGGTGGCCGCTCGCGGATGGATGCGGTGCGAGCTGGCTCGGTCACGCAGTGGAAACTGCGCCGCAACCTCGAAGACCGATGGTTGCCTGGCATGTCGCTGACAGCGTCAGCAGGCATGGGGTCAGCATGGCCGGGCCTCGCGCGCGCGACAGCAATCAATTGGCATCCGCGCGTTTCCCTTTGTCCACGCAGCCCGGCTCAGCGCAAAAGAAAGCCCCCGGTGTGGGGGGCTGCGAGAGTCGAGTGGCGGTTGCCGCGCTATGCGGGAGGCACCACCTCCAGCGACAGATGTGTGGCGGTGGCCGACAGCATCAGGTCGTCTTCGGTGTGCAGGATGCGCGTGAATACGCCGTCCTTCGGGTCGAAGTACTCCCCGAAGTCGTCGCCGCCCAGTTCGGCGCGCGCCAGTTCCCACCAGTCGTCGAACGGGTCGGTATCCGGGTTGCAGCCGACGGCATAGGCCAGCAGCTTCACACGCCCATCCGGGCGGCGCTCTCCCTGCTCGGCGAGGAAGTACACGCCCTGGTCCTTGACCAGGATGACGCGGCATTGGCTGGCGATGGCCTCGGTCAGCACGGGGCGCAGGTCGGAGCCTTTGAATCGCAGTGACATGGTTGAAATCTCCTATGTGGAATAGAGAAAAGGCCCTCCATCCGCATGGATGGAGGGCCTGTGGGCACATGGCCCATGGGCGAAACTTCGTGGCGGGACCCACGGGTCAGCCGTAGAACCGGCAGGATTCAGTTTCCGGCGTCATGCCGGCACCGCCTGGCGCTGCCGGGTAGCCTTGGCGTCGATCACGCTCACATCGATCAGGCGCCAACGTCCGTCGTCGATGAGTCGCTCCAGCACTTCGCCGAGCATGTCGAAATACACCTCGTCATGCCGATCGACCAATTCGCCGTCGCGATGCAGCTCCACCACGTAGGTGTCGCCGCCTCGGTCGTACAGCACCGTCACCCGGCCCTCGAACTTCGCGGTCGAGACCGTGAAGCTGATCGCCGGAGGCGTCTCGATGATCTTGGACGGCGTCGGATCGACCCAGGTGAAATCCCGGGCACCCGCATCGACCAGCATGTGGGTGATGCGCCGGAAGCCATCGGGCGCCGGCATTTCCTCCAACTGCTGGATGAGCTGACCCAGCTCCATGCACTGCGGCTCGGGAATGGGCAGCTTGGCCGGCGCGGAGCCGAGGATGTGCGTCTTGACGGTGTAGGGAATGCCGTCGGACGTCATCTCGGTGCGCTCTTCCGGCGTGTCCGCCCGCAGCCCATCGAAACGGCGCCGTGCATAGGGTTGGACATGCACCTTGGCGCCTTCGTCGGGGACGGTGGTCACCAGCTTGGAATCGAGCACAGCGAACTCGCTCGGCTTGAGCTTGACGACGATGGCATCGTCGGTGATGGCGACTACCTTCCCGTCGAAGGGCTGGGGGTCGACGGCGAAGCCCAATGTCGAAGATTGCGGCTGATCGTCGAACACGCGGTACTTGAACGACCGCACGTTGCGGGGCACGTGGCCTGCGACTAGCGAAGGCATCATGGATTTGATGAGGGAACGGTCCATGGGAATCTCCTTGAGGAAGAAACAAGGGATTCCCCGCCCGCAAGGGAGAGGTCCCTTGTGGGTGGTGTGGATGGACGCGGTACGTCCGTGGAAAACATCGACCAGCACGGCTTCCCGTGCTTGCAGCCTTGAAGGTCTTGGCTGCCTGGGCATGTGTCGGCAACGCCGACGAACATGGGGCAAGAATGGCCCGGGAGTAAGCGGCCCGCTTGCAGGAAACGGCACCCCATCGCACCCGCTTTCCAGCGCTGCGGGCGAGAAAAAGCCCCTCGAAAGGGGCTTGGGGGTCAGGCTTCGTACACGAAGTAGTGTTCTCGCTGACGCGGGAAGAACACGTGCTTCCACGTGTCGCCGCTTGTGTTGCCACCGTCGAATACGACCATTTCGTAGTCGTCAATGTCGGTGTCCACCAGATCGGCGCTGTCGATATGGCGCATGTGCAGCGTACCGCTCATGCGCTCGAACACCAGGATCTGGCCGATGGCGTCGTCCTGGCTCATGGCGTTGACGCAGGCTCCAAGCTGATTCTCGAAGTCGGGCGTGGGCAAGATGAGATCGGGGAACATGAGATTGCTCCTATGGAATTGAACCAGCCCGGCTCCTGGTGGGAGGCGGGCTGGCATATGGGGGATAAAGGGGAAGGCTTGCGCGTCGCGTGTCTGCTAGGTCTCGGCCAGTGGCAAGCCCAGTAGCGCGGGTGCGTCGGCATCGAGGATGAGGATGCGCACATCTGCCTGGCCGGCCAGTTCAAGGATGTTCGCCAGGTCGTCAGGCATGCCCTTGTCGCGGTGCTCCTGTCGAAGCTGCTCAGCACTGATGCCCTCGGCATATTCCAGGTTCTTGTCTGTCCAGGGCGTGGAGATCAGCTTGACGCCAATCGCCGGGCTGTACGGAACCCGAAAGGCGATGAACAGAAAAGCCTCCGGCGTGGCGAGGTCTGCCAGGTTGGCGAGGTACTGGCCGGTTTCCTGGCAGATGTGCGCGCTGCTGACTTCCCAGCACCGGCTGTAATAGCCGGTCTCGAAACTCAACCGCTGCACCACGTCTCGCGCGGCTTCGGCCGAATAGGTATCACCGACATGGACCGGGCGGCCGTCGAGGTCGTCGCCATGGATGGCATAGACCACGGCGCCCACCACGCCTTCGCCGTTGATGCCTTCAACAGCATCACATTCAGCAATCAGCTCGTCGCTGATGGCGTCAGTGCCGCTTTTGATCAACGCGAAGTCGCTGGTGACGATGCAAGGCGATGAGATCAGGTCGTTGTCGGAAAGATGCGCTTGGCTCGTGTGGATGGATCGCCAGACATGCGGGCTTCCGTCCCCGTAGCAGATGCACAGCGTTCGGACGACTCTCAGATTCCAGTAGCCGCGTACAAAGGGATTGGGATTCTGGGTCATGGAATTTCTCCAGATTGAATAATGGAGCCAATTCCCGCCACCGGGAATTGAACCCCGGTGGGTTGAAAGTGGAAAAAGCGTCAGGCGGCACTGATCGAGGGCTTTGGGCCAATCGGCGCAGGCTGACGGAAGAAAAATCGAGGGACATGGCCGCGTGGACGCATGTCCCTCATGGGCAGTGAACAAAAAGACGGTGGTATGCCGCAGACCGGCTCACCAACCGCTGTAGTTCACCAACAGATCGGCGATGACCTTGCGGCGTTGCAGATCGAGACCATCGAAGTCCGACAGTCCTTGGAAGTGGCAGCGCTTGAGCATGGCACCGCCCTCGCGCGCGTTGTAGAAGCTGAACATGGCGGACAGGAACATGCGTTCCCCGCTGCTCAGGACGCCGAGTGCGTCGTTGGCACGCAGCATGTCGGGACGCAGATCCCACTTGCTCTTTGCCTGGTTCAGGCCTTCGCGCGTGCCGTCGCCAAACCATTGCGGGCCTGCGATCTCGACGCCGCGCTTCCAGACCTCGAAGAAGGCTTGGGGCGCGGCGGCGAAATGCTGCTCTTCCCGCATGATCTGATCATTGGAACGAAAAAGGCCAGCATCGCCGTGATGGACTTTCATAATTGCCAGGTCAACTGGCTTGCGTGCTGTTTATTCACAGCAAGGCATTGCGACGTCGTTGCAGCAATCGCCGCCATCGCAACAGGGCGTTGCAGCAAAAGCGGCGGTGGGCGCTAGCATGAGGGCCAAGCCGCGGCCGCTCATGCTGGGGGCCGTTCTCTTCAGATTGGTGTCCTGCACCGTGTGCATTGCGAATTTCCGGATCGTCCCAATGTCACTGTGAGCTGCCCCACGAATTTCGTCTTCCAACGTAGTCGTCGTACGATCGACGCAACGAGAGGAAGAACGACGTGAAACGCATCCCGAAGCAGGAATACACGGCCGAGTTCAAGGAGCAGGCGGTCAAGCGAGCCGACGAGGTCGGCAGCATCGCCCGAGCCGCCGAAGAACTGGGGCTGGTCGAGCAGACGCTGCGCAACTGGGTCAAGGCGGCGAAGGCGGGCAAGCTGAACCCAGCCGGGGCCAAACAGATCACTGCCGAGCAAATGGAGCTGTCCCGGTTGCGCGCGCAGGTAGCGCGCCTCGAGATGGAAAATGAGATCCTAAAAAAAGCGACGGCATATTTCGCGAAGGAGCTGCTGTGAAATATGCCTGGATCGAGAAGCAGCGTAGATCCTTCCCGTTTCCCGTCCTGTGCGACGCCCTGTCGGTGAGCCAGAGCGGCTTTCGAGCCTGGCAGGCCGGTGGGACGCCGGATCGCAAGCGCCTGAGCGACGCGCAGGCGCTGGTGCTGATCCGCACGATCCATCAGGAAGTTCGGCAGGCGTACGGAGCACGACGCATTCACGCCGAGCTGCGCGGGCGCGGCCACCGGATCGGCCTGCCGCGCATCGAACGCCTGATGCATGAGAACGGCATCCGGGCGCGGCACAAGCGGCGTTACAAGGCGACGACGGACTCCAGGCACAGCCTGCCGGTGGCAGCGAATGTGCTGGATCGCCGCTTCGCGCCTGACGCCCCGAACCGCGTGTGGACCGGCGACATCACCTACATCGCCACCGCCGAGGGCTGGCTGTATCTGGCCGTCGTGATCGATCTGTTCAACCGCGAGGTGATCGGCTGGTCGATCAAGTCGCGCATGACGACCGACTTGGTACTGGATGCGCTGTCGATGGCGTGGTTCCGCCGTCGGCCCGAACCTGGGGTGCTGTTCCACTCCGACCGAGGAAGCCAATACGCCAGTCATGCTTTCCAAGCCCGCTTGGCCACCTACGGCATGTGCGGATCGATGTCGCGCAAGGGCAACTGCTGGGACAACGCCCCCACCGAGAGCTTCTTCAACAGCCTCAAGAATGAGCGGGTTCATGGCGTAAGCTATGCAACTCGCAGCGAGGCTACGAGTGATCTGTTCCAGTACATCGCCGTCTTCTACAACCGGAGCCGCCGCCACTCCTCCTTGGGATATCTGTCTCCGACCACGTTCCTGCAGAACTGGATCGAACGACAGGATCAGCAAGAAATGGCAGCATGAAGACGACCGGTTGGAAGGCGGAAAACGTAGGGCACCTCACTGGGACTCCTTTGTGGCGGCCGGGTTCTCCACGCTCATGAACGACTGGGCCACCAGCGCGATCGCCCCGCCCACGATGGCCATGTCAGCGATGTTGAAGGCGGGCCAGTGCCAGCCGTGCAGGTGAAAGTCGATGTAGTCGATAACGTGCCCGCGCGTGGCGCGGTCGAACGCGTTGCCCAATGCGCCGCCCAGAATGAGGCTGTACGAAAGGCCTTCCGTTTTGCGCAGCGGCCGGGAGAGCAGCCATGCGAGCCATGCCGATATTGCGAACGCGATCGCCAGAAAAAACCACCGCTGCCAGCCGCCCGCGCCAGCAAGGAAGCTGAACGCCGCGCCGGGATTGAGAGCGTGAACTAGGTTGAAGAATGACGCCACCTCGTGCGACCAACCCAAGGGAGTTGTCGCGTCAATGTAGCTCTTAGCTGCCTGATCGCCGGCGAATATAACGATCGCGAGTGAGTACCACTGCGTCTTGCGAAGAGATGGTTCATCCATTGTTCATGCCGCCTTGAACTTCAGGAGGCGCAGCCCATTGACGACAACCAAAAGACTTGCCCCCATGTCAGCGAACACAGCCATCCACATGGTGGCATGCCCTGTGAACGTCAACGCAAGGAACACCGCCTTGATGCCAAGGGCCAGAACGATGTTCTGCGTGAGGATCGCCGCAGTGCTACGCGACAGCCGGATGAAGGCGGGGATCTTGCGCAGGTCGTCGTCCATCAGGGCGACGTCGGCTGTTTCGATCGCGGTGTCGGTGCCGGCCGCGCCCATGGCGAAGCCGATGTCGGCACGGGCGAGCGCGGGCGAATCGTTGATGCCGTCGCCCACCATGCCCACCTGGCCCTCGCCGCCGACCAGGCTTTCGATGGTCTTGAGCTTGTCTTCGGGCAGTTGGTCACCACGGGCTTCAGAGATTCCGACCTGGGCAGCGATGGCCGCGGCCGTGTGCTGGTTGTCCCCCGTCAGCATCAGCGTGCGCACACCCAGCGCCTGCAGGTCGGCCACCGCCTCACGGCTGGTTTCCTTCACGGTGTCGGCCACTGCAAAAATGCCGAGCACGGTCGCATCGTCCATCAGCAGGATCGCTGTCTTGCCTTGGCGCTCCAGGGTCTCCAGCCGAGCCTGGAGCGTCGCTTCGCTCAGGCCCAGCTCCTGGGCGAGCCTGTGGTTGCCCATGTGCAACATGCGCCCGGCGACGCGGCCGCGCACGCCGCGGCCAGGCAGCGCCGCGAAGTCGTCGACCTCGTGCAGCGCGATGCCGTCACGGTTCGCCTTGCGGGCGATGGCCTGAGACACAGGATGGTCCGAGCGTGCCGCGAGGCTTGCGGCCCAGGCGGCAACTTCCTGCGCCTCGCCGATCAGCGGCACGAAGTCGGTCTGCTCGGGCTTGCCATGTGTGAGTGTGCCGGTCTTGTCCAGGGCCAACGCCTTGAGCTTGCGCCCGCCCTCCAGGTAGACGCCACCCTTGATCAGGATGCCGCGTCGGGCGGCAGCGGCCAAGCCGCTGACGATGGTGACCGGCGTGGAGATGACCAGAGCGCAGGGGCAGGCGATCACCAGCAGTACCAGGGCCTTGTAGACCCAGTCAAACCATGCGCCGCCGAAGGCGAGCGGCGGCACGACGGCAACCAGCACGGACACCGCGAACACCGCCGGCGTGTAGACGCGGGCGAACTGGTCGACGAAGCGCTGCGTGGGCGCACGGCTGCCCTGCGCGGACTCCACGGCATGGATGATGCGCGCGAGCGTCGAGTCGCTGGCGCCTGCGGTCACCTTGTATTCGAAAGAGCCGGTCTCATTGATGGTTCCGGCGAAGACCTGGTCACCTTCGGCCTTCTCGACGGGCAGGCTCTCGCCGGTGATGGGCGCCTGGTTGATGGCCGATCGACCCGAGGTGATCAGGCCGTCCAGTGCGATGCGCTCGCCAGGACGCACGCGGACCACCGCGCCCTTTGCGACCTCCTTGGCCGGCAGCTCTGTCCATGAGCCATCGGCCTGCCGCACGGTCGCGGTCTCGGGCGCCAAGTCCATCAGCCCCCGAATGGCGTTGCGGGCGCGGTCCAGCGACTTCGCCTCGATCACTTCCGCCAACGCGAACAGGAACATGACCATGGCGGCCTCCGGCCAGTGGCCGATCGCCATGCCGCCGGTGACCGCGATGGCCATCAGGGCGTTCATGTTCAGGTTGAGGTTCTTCAGCGCGATCCAGCCCTTCTTGTAGGTGCTGAGGCCGCCGGTGAAGATCGAAACCAGTGCCAGCACGATCACGGCCCAATGATTGCCGTCGTTGACCCAGTACACGCCTTCGGCGGCCACCGCCGCAACGCCCGAAACCGCCATCGGCCACCAATTGGTCTTGTGCGCGGCCACCGGGGCATCGCGCGGCTCATCAGTCCTCTGGACCTCGGCTTCCATGCCCAGCGATTCGATGGCTTCGACTGCCGGCTTGATCGCGTCGGGTGTGTGCCGAACCGTGAGCGTGCGCTGCATCAGGTTGAAATCCATTCCCTGCACGCCCGGCATGCCTTGCAGCTTGCCGCGGATCAGACTTTCCTCGGTCGGACAGTCCATCTTCGCGATGCGAAGTACCGTGGTGGCTGTCTGCATGTCCTGCCGCGCAGCCTGCATTCCAATGGAAGCAAGCGCCTTCTCGATCGGCGCTGAGGTCGCCAGCGTGTGCTGGACTCCCAGCACACGCTGCATCAGATTGAAGTCGAGCGCGGTCACACCCGGCAGCTTGCCCAGCCGGTCGCGGATCAGCGCTTCTTCCGTCGGGCAATCCATGTTCTCGATCCGGTACGTCACCCGCTCGCCGATCGGCGGCGCGGAAACGGCAGCGGTTGGTTGCTGCTGCAGGGCCGAGGATGGGATCACAGCCGCGGCTTCGATCGGCCCCGTGTGGCCGAAGGTCTGCTCCTTGGCGCGCATGCCGATCGAGGCCAGGACCTGCTCCATCTGCGCGCGTGCCTGAGCGAGGTGTTTCACCGACAGGGTGCGCTCAGCGAGGTCGAAGTCGAGGTCCTGAATTCCCTCGACTGCCCCGAGGTGCGAGCGGATGAGTTTCTCCTCGCTCGGGCAGTCCATGTTCTCGATGCGGTAGGTGGTCGACACGGCGGCGTCTCGGACAGCCTGAGCCTTCATGCCCACCGAATTCAGCGCTTGCTCCAAGGCATCGGCCGAGACTTCGCGGTGCGAAATGGTCAACAAACGCTGCGGAAGATCGAACAGGAGCCGCTCGACACCGGGCATGCCCTCCAGCGTTCGCCGCACCAGTGCTTCCTCATTGCGGCAATCCATGTTGCTCACGTGGAAAACGGTGGTTTCAGTGCTGGCCTGCTCACTGGCGCACGCCGTCTGTTGGCCATTGCCGCCGGAGCAGGCGCATGGGCTGGAAGGTTCTTTGTTCATAGATCGCTCTTCATTGACAAGGTTTTCCCCGGATGCCATCATTAGAAAACCTCTAGTAGATATAGAGTCAAGTTTTTTATAGGAAGCAACCATGATGCGGATCGGTGAACTGGGCAAGAAGGCAGATTGCTTGGTGCAGACCGTGCGCTTTTACGAGTCAGAAGGCTTGCTGCCCGAGCCTGCACGTAGCGAGGGCAACTTCAGGCTCTATGACGAAGTCCATTTGCAGCGCTTGCTGTTCATCCGCCGCTGCCGGGCGAAGGACATGACGCTGGATGAGATCCGTCAACTGCTGAACTTACGGGATCGGCCAGAGTTGGGCTGCGGCGAGGTGAACGCGCTGGTCGACGCTCATATCGCGCAAGTGCGGACCAAGATGAAGGAATTGCGCGCCTTGGAGCGCGAGTTAATGGATCTGCGACGCTCCTGCGATAGCGCCCGAACCTCGCGCGAGTGCGGCATTCTCAACAGCTTGGCCGAGCCCGCCTGAAGCTCGAGCGTGTCATCGGTGCTGGAAGTGATCGGGTCCAGTTCTGAGAGCCACGTGCCGCGCTCCATCATGCGAAAGCGCGCGGTTCTGACGTTTTGAGACGGCGTGCGACCGAGGGCGTGGCCCACAGGAGCCAGCGCGAGCCGGACGACCTGCGCGCCGCAATCTCCGCCACCTTACGGGTTCTCCAGGCCAGACCGAGCATCGCGGCGTGGCTGCGCAGGTGCAGGTGCAGGCCAAGGTAGCAGTGCGCCACGACGCGGCCCGACTCATGGGCACGCCACGCAACTCGCGATCGCTTCGCAAGAAGCCGCAAGGCCCGACTCGCGCAAGAATGCGACGTGGGCAAGATCGTATAGCCAGCAGCGCAAGCGTTTGCCGCTGCTGGCCGGCTCCGGAAGGGATAGACAAGCTGCGGGCCGTAGTCCATTGGAAAGTCCATCTTTCTTGAGTGTCACTCTTTGGCGCCCAGCGTGTGCTTTTGCGACCGGAAAGCGCTGAACAAGTGGCCCCCGGGCATCCAGAAATCGCCGTAGTTGACTTGGGCGTCTTCGTGCTCACGCTTGTGATGCCAGCGATGGGCTTCAGCCACCCCGATCAACAATCCCAACGGCCCGACCCGGTATCCCAGATTGGAGTGCTGGAAGGCCAGATGCACGACCAAGAAGCCGAGCCATGCGCCGACGGCCAACCACAGCTTGGAACGCCGCTACTGGCTCAACGGGGAGTGGAAAGGCCGCCCGCCCTCTAGCAAGGCGGCACAAGCGAGCGCGACGATCACTGTGAGTAGCTCCGTCGGAAAAGACGGCCGGCCGGTCGCGAGCTCGCCGAAGAGCACAACCGCAGTGGCGCCACGGATCAGTGGATAGCAGCCATACCGGATGACAGTCGCAATGAAGGGGGCGCATTGGTGCTCATCTGTTCTGTCCTAAAGCTCTGACTGGATTGGAAAACCTTCTAGCTACGGTAGAGTCAAGGGCGTCCGGGAAGACCCTGTGGCAAGTTCGTTGCATCTGCGCCTTGACTCTCCAGCCGCTACAGGCTTCAGCATCCATCGATTTGGAAGGAACAATGCATGGCTGAAAACCACAGAAATCACGAAAACGACGAGTTGGGCCGCCTAGATGCGAGCGATGCGAAGGACCGAAAGATTCTTCTGACTGTGTTGCTGATCAACCTGACGCAGTCCGCCGCCGGCATTGCCCTTGGCATCTGGGCTGGCTCTACGGCGCTGATGGGCGCCGGGTTGGACAACCTCGCCGATGCGTCGGTCTATGCGGTTAGCCTGTATGCCGTCGGTCGTGCGGCAACGGTCAAGGTGGGCGCGGCCCGCTTGTCGGGTTTCTTGCTAATCGGCCTGGCCGCGCTGCTGCTGTTGGAAGTCCTACGCCGCTTCGCTGGAGGGGAAGAGCCTGTCGGCCCAGCCATGATGGCCATGGCCGCGCTGAACGCGGCTTTGAACCTAGTGTGCCTCAGACTACTGCGCCGCCATCGCGGGGAAGATGTGAACTTCAAGGCGTCAGCGATCTTTACCAGCAACGACTCCATCGTCAATGGTGCGATTGTGCTGTCCGGGGTGCTGGTGATGGGGTTCGGGTCGAACATCCCGGATCTGGTGCTGGGCGTCATCGTGGCCGCAATCGCAGCGAATGGGGGGCGGGAAATCCTGCGCGAAGCATCGGAAACAGCTCGCCGTAAGGCGGGCACATAAGGCATGTTTTCGCCCAGTTCATCCCGAGGTTTACCTCTGCAAAAGAGGTAGTCCAGCCTTTGGGCTACGGCCTCGGCTGCAGCCGAGCGTACCATTGGCGATGGCCGCGCGATAGGCGGGCATGCCGTTCTCGACCTCCGTCTGCCGTACAGCAGCGGTGCGCAAGGTTGAGGGTGCATGCCCGAGCTGCGGCGTTCTTGGCCGCGAAGTCGTCGCGGGTGCAGCCCGAGTAGCGGTATTGCTGGGCCAGGCTGAACAGGCTGCGCAGCGCGTGGGCACCTTCGTTGAGCCAGCGCTCCAACGTCGAGCGATCGATCAGCGCGGTGTGGTGGGCGAGGATCAGCTTGCGGGCGATGTCGTCGTAGTCGGCCAGCAGATAGACGGCGGCAAAGCCGAGCTGCGCGTTCACGAACAAGGGGAGCTTCACCGGCTGCACGTTGAGGTTCTCACCCAGGCTCAACGCCGCAGGCACGCCGGCCAGTGCCTGGTCAACCTGCTCGCGCAGCGATTGCAACGTGGTCCTGGTCTGGTCGAGCTTTTCCTCGATGCGCAACATCCACCAGTCGCTGTACGGGTCGTCCTGCTCCGAGCCGCGCTTCATCTTGTTCATCACGGCGATGTAGCCGTTCAGGCCGACGATGCCGGGTCGCCCCTCGGCGGCGGCGCGGCCATGCCAGATGCGCGAGGCGTGGTGGGTGTGAAGCGTCAGCGACATCGCGCTGCGCAAAGAGCCGAGATTGAGTTGCAGAGGTTCGTTGGTTGCCATGGCGTCCGCTCGCTTGGGAAAAGGAGCGGTCAGGATCGGCACGCAACGGAAGGCAGTCAGTCAACAAACCGAAATGAACCGGGACCCGGTTGTCGTGGCAGCGGTGGCCTGTGACACGAGCTATCCCCAGGGGATAGCTCCATCGAAAGCCATGGAGCGCTGCTCGCGCAAATGGTGCGTGCGCTCATGCAACCGACGCCATTACGGCCCCCCTGGACCGAAGTGCCATGCCGTGCCTGTCGGCGTTACAGCTTGTAGTACATCTATCCCCTGGGGATAGCTCTACTGACGGCCATCGACGTCTGCTTCACGCCCTTGTCGCTCGTCGCGCTCAGCTACTGCGCAGAAGGTCGCGCAGCCGGTCAATGTGCTGCCGGGCCACCTCGGGTGGAACCACATTGCGCGGTGGTTCAGGCGGTGCATCTCGTGCAGGGGCAGGTGGCGGTGCTGACCCGGCTTGCTTGGCCCAGGCGTTGAACTCGCCACGGATGGCGCGCTGGATGATGCCGAACAGGTAGCCTGCCGGGTTGCGGATGGTGCTGCCGCGACAGCGATCCGCCCATTCGTCCAGCACGGCCTGGCGTAGCGGAGCATCGACCTGCTGCAATGCCACGATGGCGGCGGCCTGCTGCTCTTCCTTCAAGCCGAGAAAGCGATCAGGCAGGCGAACTCCTGGCATCGCACGCGCCTGCCCACGCTCACGCGCGGTAGTACGTACTTCATTCATACGACTACTACGTACAGTACGGTCCTGCTTCGGATTCCGAAGAGCGCCGTCTGACGCGGGTTTCGGCCCTGCTTCGGAATCCGAAGAGGGGTCATCAGAATTCCGAAGAAGGCTCGGCGCCCCTTCTTCGGAATCGTGAACCCTATCCTTCTGTGGATAACTCTCCTGCGACCCAATGCCCTGGCTCGCGAGGCGTTCGGCAAGGACCTGCAGCCGCGAGGGCAACGTGCGGCCAGACAACAACGGGTCTTCGGCGATTTCCTTGAGGGTGTGCAAGCCCACGACCTGGACGGCCTTGGCCGAATGGCCCAGGGCTTGGCTGACGAGCTGCAAGTAGTCCGGGTCGAGCTGCATCGCCTCGAACGGGGTCAGGGGCTCATCGTGCAGGACGTAGAGGTTGCCGAGGATGCGCCCGGTCTTGGGGTCGCGCCTGCGGCGCACGAGACTCAACCAGCGCGTCAGGCGCAACAGCGTCAGCGCCCGTGCCACGGTCTCGTGGGAGGCCTGTCCGGCGCAGGGCATTGACGCGAGCCACGGACGAAGTTGCTCATACGTCGGAAACGCCGTGACGCCATCCTCGTTGAGCATCATCCGGAAGACTTGCCAGGCATTGCGTTCCAACGGCGTCAAGCGTCGGTCGAGGAACAGTCGTCGCGGTACGCTCTCGTGCCGATTGCCGCTGAACAAGAAACCGTCGCCAGATGCGGGCGCAGGCAAAGGTGCAGATGCCGGTGCAGGCATGGGTGCGGTTTCGGGTGTGGGTGCGCGAGGTTTCGGCGCAAGGTCTTTCAGCGCGCTGTCGAACAGATCAGCGAGGGCGATGGGCCCTTGGCGTGGTGCTCTTGGTGCAGCGTCGTCCACGGCCATGATTCAACCCAATCCCTGATCGATCCAGTTCTTGATCGCAGCCCAGACCACCGACAGCGGCAGTGCCATGCCTTCGGCGAGGTCCATTGCCGCATCAAGAACCGAGGTCTCATCCTCCAGCTCGACATTCCTGCTGCTGGTCACGGCCTTCCAGCGCCGCCACAGCTCGGTGTCCTGCTCCTCGTCCAGAACCGGATGGCGCCCCTTGCGTTTGGGCAGGCCGAGAACTTCGCGCCGTAGCGCGACTTCTTGGTGCGTCAGCCCATAGAAACGGCTCACCATTTCCGTACTGGCCCCCAGGCGCAGCATGCGATCGACGGTGGCGATCTCCTTCTCCACGTCCTGCGCCTGTTTGAGCAATCGCCGGAGCACTTCCCGGTTCACCGAGACAGAGCACCACGAGACGTTGGCATTGGCCAGCACGCTGATCAGCGCCGGATGCTTGAGCGCATCCAGTTCTTCCTCACCGAATCCCATCGCCTTGCAGCGACGCAGTTGCCCGTTGCGCAGGTCGTAGAGCGCCTGCGCGATGACGGCCTGGTTGAGTGGGTTCGGTGCGGACATGCGGGCCTCCCTCGCTCAGGTCCCAGAGCCGACAGCGCCGGCTTCCATATCCAGCAGGCGCCGGGCCAGCCGCAGCAGCCGAAACAGCTTGACCAGCGCGGTGTCGCTCAGTCGCCGGGCCCCGCCGTCACGACGTTGGCCCTGGCCGTGCAACAACGCCGGCAGGTCGTTGACGAGGTGCCCGCCGTCCAATCCGACGTCGCCGGGCTGCTGACCGGCCAGGGAAACCAGCAGCGCGAGCACGGCGCGTGCGAGCGGCGACGAAGCCTGGGCTGGGGCACGACACGTGAACCCGATGCCATCAGAACGATCCTCGACACACGCGTCCAGGTCGGCCTCGCACGCGATCTCGCGTGCGAACTGCGCGATGTGGATGCGCAGGCGGTCGGGTGTGTCGAGGCCGGGGTCGATATGCCAGATGTCCGAGATGGGATAGAGGCCACCGGCCTGCACGGGAATCGACTGCAACACGTTGGCGGAGAAGTCGGACGGCAGCGCATCGCCTAGCTGGTCGGCGACCATGCGTTGGATGGACTGGAGCCGCTGCGTCGTGGGTGCCGGAGAGACGATGTGCTCGTCAAGCAGATCGCCAGCCGCTGCCGCAGGGCGGGCTGCAGATGCCTCGCTCGGGGCCGCATGGTCCTGGGGCCTTGTAGGCGCGGCAGCAGGGTGGCCTGCAGCAGGTGCTGCTGTAGCGGGGGACGGTGCCGGTTCGGTCGGCGGCCGTGCGATGGCCCCAGGCTCAGGCAATGCCGGCGGCGCCGATGGAGGTGTTGGGTCGCTGACCAGGGCGCGGTGGCGGCTCTCGGATTCGGTCAGGTCCAAGGCGAGCACGTCGTAGTCGATGCCCAGCAGCTCGGACATCTGACCGATCAACTCGTCCTGCACACGCTGCGGGGAGAATTCATCGGCCTGGGCATCGAACTGCGACAGCACCTCCAGAAAGAAGCTGTCGAAGTCCAGCGGCAGGGAGCGGCCCTTGGCATAGTGTTCCCACGTGCGCTCGCTGGCTTTGCGCATGACCGAAAGCCGCTCGACCTGGTGGCGGCCGAGGCCACCATAGAGCACGGTCGGGATCGCGGGCAGCAGGTAGCGCACCGCATCGGCCATGCGGCTGATGTGCGACTGCTGCACGGGGAAGCCGTCGGCGCCCAGGCGTCGGGCCAGCTCGGACTGGCTCAGGGTGGTGCCGCTTTCCGCTTCATAGAACTCGCGGGCTTTCTCGACGCCCAGGGCGCGCTCGATGAACGTCAGGCCGCCGCGCAATTCGTTCTCGGCAAGGTGCCCGGTCAGCGCGACGATCTCTCCACGCGCAGGCCACGGCCGGAACAGGCACGATATGCGGAAAAAGCGTTCGTCCTTCGTCTCTGCCCAGAGTTCGCGCAGGATCGCCAGCCTGGTGTTGCCGCCGTTGCGGATGATGTAGTGCGCCTCGCCAGGACGGCGTGTGATGGCCGGCGCCGCATCCAGGCCGCGCTCGCGGATGGAGGCCTTGATTTCATCGTAGGCCGAGTTGCGCTTTTTGCGGGGGTCGTGGTCGTAGGGCCGCAACTGGTCCAGCGTCACGACCATCGGTGTGTCGGCGATGGGGTCACTCAAAGCCGTGGCCGATGGCCCACTGCGCTCGAACCCGGCAGCAAGCAGCTTGCCAGCCATGTCCTGGGAGGTCATCTCAGCCATGGCCGCATCCCTCGGCGTTGGCGGCCCGGGCCATGCGCGCCTCGCGCTCGGCTCGGCGGATCTGCGCACGGGCGTTGAGGTCAGCCCGGTAATCACTCGCGGTCGAGCTGGTGTAGATGGCGGCGCAGCCGATCTTGGTGAACTTGAGGTGTCCGCCCCGCGTGCGTTTGACATGCCAGCCTTCGCTCACCGCGAACTCGATCAGGGCACGCAGCCGCTTGTGGCCACGGGCCAGTTCATGTGCGTTCGCCATGGGGCCTCCCGGTATCCATAGAACGTGGAGGACGACCGGACACGAGGGCGAATCTGTCTTGCCACTGCGGGAACAGTTCGCCGGCGAGCGCGCGCATGGTGTCGAGCGCGGCGGGCGCAACTCTGCCCGGTGGCTGGCGATGCTCGACGCGATGCACCGGCAGGCCGCGGGTTGCGGCGCGCGGATAGGACTCGATGGCCGGCACGTCGGTGCCCAGCACGCGTATGCCGGCATGGTCCTGGAACAGGTCGCGCAGCGCCTGCTGGATCAGCCGTGCGTTGGCGGACACGGGGTGGACACGATTGATAAGCAGATGTAGCGGCGGGGGCTCGATGCCTAGATGCCGATATGGCGCGATGTCCTCCAGCAACTGCATGGTGCCGCGTCGCAGCTCACGGGCCGCGAGGATTTCCGGGGTCACGGGCGATAGCGCCAGGCCGGAGGCGAGCACCGCCATCTCCAGCAGCACCGAGCGCGCGCCCTGGGTGTCGATCAGCACCAGGTCGTATAGCGGCGCCAGCGTCGGCAGCAGATGGCGCAGCCGCAGGCGTCCGTCCGGCGCGTGCAACAGCAAGGTGTTCAGTTCACCCCGGTGGTCGTTGGACAGCACCAGGTCCAGGCCCGCGATGACGGTGCGGGACACGAGTTGGTCGAGGGCGCGCTCGTTGAACGCCAGCAGCTCATAAATGCCGCCGGGCGCGCGATGGGTCAGTTCGTAGTAAGAGGACAAGGTGGGCTGCACGTCGAGATCGAGCAGCAGCACGCGCAGGCCCGCGTCCGCGGCGAGTCCGCCGAGATTGGCGGCCGTCGTCGTCTTGCCGACGCCACCTTTCGTTGAAATGATGGATACGACCTGCATGGCGCTCTCCGTTTGGCGATGGGAAATCCGAGGGGGAGCGGGTCAGGTGCGGTTGTTAAGGCGTTCGGCGATCCACTGATCGATCTCGACCGAATCCCAGCCCACCGCGCGCACGCCAAGGCGCAACGCCTGTGGAAACTGGCGCTTCTTCATCAGGTTGTAGATGTGGGCGCGTTTGAAGCCGGACTTCGCTTCAACTTCATCGAGCCGCAGGATGCGGCGCTCGTACGGTGGCAGTACAGGTGCTTGCGACATGGCGGTCACTCCTGAACGCTCAGTGGCGTTTGTTGGCGTGACCTCTATTCAATAGACATGGCTGCGGAAAAACATTGCAAATGCAATCTCCGCGACGGCACATACAAGATGGAAGAATTCACGCGGCTGCGCTACGCACGTTCTTCCGGGCGTTGGCGAACTTGCCGTTCAAGGTTCGCTCCGTGATGCCCATGGTGCCGCCGTAGTGGGCGAGCAATGCGGTGACAATGGCCTCCTGCGTCTTGAAGCTGGAGTACGGCACGCCCGAGGGCGATTGACCCAGCATCAGCGTCAGCATGCCGCCGATGATGTTCAAGTACGTGGTCTCTGCTCGATCACTGATCGCGCACTGCGTGGACGCCAGCAGGACGGCGGACTGCTTGAGCAAGGCTTCGTGCTGCGCTTGCAGTTCGCGCATCTCACGCCGGCTATGGTCCAGCGCGGCTTGCAGAGCCAGCCGCTCCACCAGGATCGCCTGTCCTGTTTCCATGGTGATGAAGGGATGCGCCATGCGCTCGCTGCGGCTGAACAGGAACCCGGGCCGATGCTCGGGATAGTGAGTGCGCATCCAGCGTTTCAGATCGACGTGGCGGACGGTCAGATCAGGTGAACTCACCAACTCTGGGTCATTGAGCGTGATCCCGTCCTTGCCGAAGGGCAGTTCGGCATTGAGGATGCCGTCGTAGATGCGTTCCGAGTACAGCCGACACTCGTTCCATCGCGGGCAGTCCAACATCTGCGGCAGGCACCGCGGTGATGCGATCGACGCGAGGATCGACGCCTTGTACCGCAACAACCCAGCCCACCGTATGGCAGCTTCGATGGGACGATAGAACACCTTTGATAAGGGTGGCTCCTTGTGCATGTTTTCGTCTCCTTTCGGAAGCGCTACATCACCGGCTCCTTTCTCGCCCTGCCAAGGGCTGTTGTGTCGTTATGCCTGTGGCGGATGCCAGGGACGAATGCCCCGGAACGTGGGCGGACGAGATCATGGCATCCGCCACAGGTGGCCCTCTCTTGCTCAATGTGCAAGAATCGACCAGTTGCCGGCCCGTCGAGTAACAAGGAAGAAGCACGCTCGACAATGGCGCTCACGGTGCCAGCGTCATGGGGTGCGTCAGGCGTATCAAGACCGATTCGCTATGGTCTGATATCCCTACGGTTTCACAAGTCGCGCTGGGGCGCAGTCGTTGCTCAACGTCCAGAGGGACGCAGAGAAAACCGCGCGTGTGATGCTTGTTCTGGCATCCTGATATATCGACATAGCATCCAGCGATCCTGGGCTGTGGCCAGTTTGAGGCTGTTGCGCGCCGCTCCCACACGGTCGCCAGCTGACCAGGTGATGTGAACATGCGCCCCATCTTTCCTTGCTCGCCGCTTGGCCTTCATCACGAACAGCCTTGGGCTGTGGTGCGCACGGCATCAAACCAAGCGCGGTCTCAACGTTCGATGCTGATGCCATTCCTGACGCAAGGAGACCTGAGTGTCGAGCGGCGTTGCAGGGGCGGGCCTCTGGTAGCCGTGTATTCTGCGTCGGTTGTCAGGGGATGAAATGGCAGTCCTTGGACGCTGATGGAAGTTGTTGGATGAGTTTTGTTGCCGAGGGCGAAGAACAAGGCTATAATTCAGGCCTTCGCTGCTCACGGCGGCGAAGAATGTGATTGGGAAACAAGGATTTAGCGCCCTAGTGCCTGTCTCGTTTCCCGCTCCAGACAAAAGGGAAAATGCTGATGCATTTTCCCTTTTTCGCTTCCGTGAGGCGATTCCGCTCAAGGTATAATCGCCGCCTCTGCCCGGATGGTGAAATTGGTAGACACAAGAG